>Ga0100402_1001169_pt1 | contig 30438 bp, 26 predicted proteins | sample CryGeyme20150102_FD_80419 | JGI IMG/M metagenome (GOLD analysis project Ga0100402, IMG submission 80419) | Groundwater microbial communities from Crystal Geyser aquifers in Utah, USA - Crystal Geyser metaG 2015-0102 | ecosystem: Environmental > Aquatic > Deep subsurface > Groundwater | place...
CGTGCCCCTATCAACAGCTCGGAGAAGTACGATCTACGGATACGTATTCTCAACCTCGATCTACAACCAGTAGTTCACTTTGTTATTCTACACCGACGAGTCGATATTTCGAACTCGTTACTACCATAGGTCAAAAACACACGCGATTAAAACCTGTTATTCGAAATACGAACATGATAATGTTGTTGTTGATCCATGACATGACATGACCACATGAACGTAGACCCGCCTGTGAGCTCTGGGTATGGTAAGAAACACTCTCTAATGTTTGCTACTAGTACTCCTACCAGTGTAAAACCGGTCCAGAGGAATCTATTACTCGGAGTACTGCTATTCTAGGTCTAATAGTAGTGAGATCTAGTACTGCTTGCAATTCCTAGTACTACTTGTACTCTACTACTCTAGCTAGTAGTAAAGCTAGTAGAGAGACAAGCAAGTATTTTGTACTAGTATTATTAGGACCAGTAGTACTACACTACCAGCAGTACAATAGGTCGAGAACAACTGTACCATACTCTACAACTCTAGCTACTAGTAGTAGCGGTAGTAGCTAGACCCAACTAGTACGGGAATAGCTAGTATTCCGAGTAGAGTACTCGAGGTAATAGTACCAGGTGCCAACAAACAGGCCCGCAGCAGTTGCGACATCACGATGATCATAAAACACCGCTGGAAATCTGATTGGCTAGAAACTTGATTTGGTTGAAAGTAAACAGATTTATGATTAGGTGATTGTTACCAGTACCATACCAGGCACCAGGTACTAGTAGTACGACATTGATCGGGTCATAAATACGGCAAACTTGAAAAGAGGGCTACTCTAGTACTAGTAGCTACTCTAGCTAGTAGTACACCATCCTCATCCTGCTGCCTGTAGCTGGTACCTGGGGGTACTCGCAATCGAGTTGACTAACTACTGTATTACGGTACTAGACTACCTGGTACCACGAGTTGTAGGTACAGTACCTGGTACCTGGTACCAGTCTGGGCCTTCCTGAAATAATGGTACCTGGTACCGGTACCGTACCGCCAGGTACCTGGTACTACTCTGGCCTCAGTACCTGGTGCCATACTACTAATAGTAGTACTACTACTACTACGTAAAACGGTAGGGTGTGCAATTCCATCATGTGCATCGCTTTGATTGCTACAACAAGACTTTTTGTTACTCGCTCCAGATGCACCCTTAAACCATTCCTCCGGAGTAAAAAACATCGTTGAAAAGTCATGATTTTGCGCAGATACAAACCCATATGTTATGCTTCACCACTGTGCAACACAATCAACCAATATGCACCCCCCCCCCCCTCCTCAAACTCGTCTGATTGGTAGATACAGTTTACTGTACTGGTACGTAGTAGTTTTAGAAAAGAAGATATGAACGGTAGCAATTACTATAGTAAAAATAAAACAGCTGCAAGTATACTACTAACCTGGTACCAGGTACTGTACCTGGTACTAGACTATTCTGAGAACAACCTTATCATGGATACACGAGATTTTCAAAGATTCAAGGATTAAAAACCTACCGGTACTACTAGAGTACAATTCTACTACTAGTACTGCTAGTAGCTAGTGGTACTCTAGGTTCTAGTAGTACCTGCTACCAGGTAGTAGAGACTGGTAGTACCAGGTACGTAATAGCACTGTTAGGGGCTCATTTTCCGCGTAAATTGAGTTTTCGTATTTAGTGAGAACGTCATAGGCCTAACGACGAATGAAGAGATTCATTCGTTCATTCACGTTACTCTAGTACGGTACCCCTGGTAGTATTTATTCAATCAAAGAAACAAGGCATTTACTTGGTACCTGGTACCAGGGTACCTGGTACCTGGTACGGTAGTATTCGTTAGAGGACGAGATCTATAATTGTTCGCGGGTGGAGAATGCGCGTTGTTGGCTGCGGAATGGCCTTGATTGAAGGTTCCGCAATAAGACATAGTAGAGCAGATTGAATGATGTCCGAATCTTCTAAAAGATACCTACGGTACGATCTTGTAATGGGGACCAAAAATAATATTCCCAGAGAAAGAAGTTACCAGGGTATGGGAGCGTCTTGTTTCATCCTCATTATTTTAGATTTTCGCTTGAAACAATCGCGTTATTTTCTAAAAAAATATACCATGAAGTTTCCCATTGCCTGCATCCTCGCATGTTCGTTGACCGTCCAGACTGTATCGGCGGGCAACCTCAAGAGGTCGAAAGACAGCCGTCTTTTGTTGAATCGCAAACTTGGTAATGCTCTGCTTACCGGTGGATCCAATCCTGGTGTGACATTTCAACCTGGTTGCTTCGATTGGGGCAAATATATTTACGAGTAAGTACAATGTTTGATGCTCTTGTGTTGATCAGTTATAACTTTGTTGTATTTCGTTGTTTTCTCACACCGTCGACGATGATTTTATTTTTGCCTTGTATTGTACAGTGAGGACGGAAATCGTGTTCGTGTCGCAAACGGTCTCATGGGCCGCGCGGTTGCCTACGTGGATCGTCCAGTCGCATTTGCGGATGGAAGCAACTCGACCATTACTTTACACAGAAAGCCCGATGGTGGCGCTATATTCGCTAAAGAAGATGGCACTGGATTTTACTACGCCAGCAATAGCGAAGAAGGAACTGCTGACGAAGGTGAAGAAGAATACACCGGTGGTGTCGGTGTCCTTGAAATGGACGAAGACCACAATGTAATTGACTATTACATGGGACTTAACGGTACCGTCAATAACTGTGCCGGTGGACGAACTCCTTGGTAGGTTCATCTGCGTTAATGCTTGTTTTTTTTGTCGCTCTCTGGAGCAGGCATGAATGACGTTCTCACACAAAACAACTCTTTGGTTTTTATTTTTTTTTAGGGGCACATGGGTGTCTTGCGAGGAAGAAGATGGATACGGACGCTGTCATCAAGTTGATCCAGCCAATAAAGATCAGACAGGTCCCACCAAGTCTCGTGTTACCGACATTGTAGGATATCCTGGCGGCTGGGAAGCATTTGCCTGGGACGACGAAGATAGTCCTCCACGTGGCTATGTCACAGACGACTGCGAGATCGAAGACGCCCCTCTCTGTTGGGGTGCCCTCAATCGCTTTACGCCGGATGATGCTGCGATGTTGTGCTACACTGGCACAACCAAAGCTGAGCGTATGTGCACCTTGGACTCTGGAACACATGAATACCTCAAGCTGGAACCGTACGGCGGTGTCGGCAACTGCGGTACAATTTCGTGGGTTGCCACCCCCGAGGAGTCCAGTGCCGCCATGATGCGCAAGTCGGAAGGAATCGACATCACCGACCGTGTGATGCGATTTGTGTCCAAGAAGGACCACCTTTTCTTTGAGGTTGATCTCGAGAGCCAAACCTATTGCCAATGGAGCACACTTGAAGGCTTTCCCCAGCAGCCCGATAACATTCGTTTCCTCGGGGACACATTGTATTTTTGTACCGATGGTCTCACCCCGAACGGCTTGTACGGCCTGAACAAAGAAGGCTACTTTCCTCTTTTGTTTGAGATTGACTATCAGAGTGAAGTGGCGGGAGTTGACTTTACTCCCGATGAAAAGATGATCTATTTATCCTTCCAAAACAATGCCATTTGGCAGTTCTGGCGCGAAGATGGATTGGCCTTTTCGGACAATAATGACAAGATTTGTTACAAGAGCGATGACGGTGCCGTACAGGATATGGGAGAAGTTCTTGAACCTATGGTCGAAGATGTGGCCGCCGAAGTTTGCGAAGAAAAGCTTGAACAGGCAATGGGTCCCAAGAACGAAACCGAGGATGATGCTGCAGTAAGCAAGAAGAGGCAGGCTGTCGTTGGTCGTAAGGAGAAGAAGAAGAGAGGAGAGTAATTCTTCAGATGTGAACATGGTTGTGAACGATGAGAAAGACTGTAGGTTTTTGGCGCGAAGATTTTGATATCGAGTTCAACTGAAGCAGTTTAAAGACTAGTAAAAGCTGCTGTTGCTTCCATGGCCGAAACGAGTTATAGTTTTAAAAGCACATTTAGAGCGGAGCTTAGTTCAGCTCAGCAGATACTGGAGTTCGAGGCTGTCTGTGTTAGTTAGTAGTCTTATGTTTGTTTCACGTACGACGTCAGCTATCGACAAGATACACCAAAAAAGATGTTGCTATCGACTTTAGTTGAAGGTATTAGTAGTCTAGTACGATGCAATCATAATATTGAACATGCAACGAAAGTTCTTTTTATTATTTCATCGAGAAAGCGATCGCATTCATGGCAGAAACAATGTGCATGATGGACAACGATTAACAATAGCTATTCTTTAGCACTTCAGGAACATTTCAGCCAGGACACTGAATATTCGTAGCTACTGCTCTTTAAGTGCCTGTCGAATGCATTGACGGTGCAACCTGTATTCGCTTCCTTTAGTAATGGGAATGCGTGAAGATAGGCTTTTTTTTCGTTTTCCACTTTCATTTAATTGGATTTTTGTTTCGTAGTATCTTTGCTTGCCTTATTAGGTGGTAATTGCACCACATTCGCCACGGCGGTAGTAGGTGCAAGCGTTCCGTCCGAGGTGAACGTTTTTTCCATCTGGCTCGTGTAGTCGCCGAAGGGTTTGACTTTGTCTCGACCTTGTCTGTGCTGTTTGCGTTTCAAACCTTTTTCGAATTCGTGGGTACGAATCACAAAGAGCATCATTTCGATAAAGAGCATACCAACACCACTCAAAACACCAATAATGACCTTCCGAACATCGACAGCGCCAGGATGTTTCGGTTTAAATTCGCTAACCATAAATCCCAGAATGGGTCCCGAAAAAAAGTACATGAACACACCAAACGATATCGGTGCCACTATCATGTTGAGACCGACACTGGCAGCATACGTCATAGATTTGGTCGTAATATCATCTTCGGACTTGTTGCGATTGGTATCAATATTGGACGTGAGTTTGTAATAATTGGAGGCTTCATTTTGCAATCGCAAACGTTCCATCCGTTCTAAGAATTTCTTTCTTTCAATTGGCGTTTTTTCGTGTCCTTGTTGTTGCTGTTGTTGTTGTTGCTGCTGTTGCGATGAAGCAGGTTCAAAGGATAGTTGAATGGATTTGTTGGACAATGCCTTTTCAAGTTTGTTGCTGTTGGATTGTTGGAGGAGGACTGCTTGCATAGCCCGGATAATGGATATGGGCAAAGTGTTCTTGGGTTGTTTCGTAGGATTTTCTTCAAATTCCATAATGATCATGACAGCTTCTTCCAAGGTCAAGGGACGTAACAAACGTTGAGTCGTTGCCCGAGGATTTGTGGTAGCGGCATTGGTGGTGCTGGTGCTGGTGCTGGTGATATTGGACTGTGCTGGACTCGTACCTCCTTCCGAATCTGTACTAGCGGCTGCCAAGAGAGGTTTCGGTTCGCGATTTCTGCAAAAGGCGACACATTCTTCGTACAACGACGTGAGATCAGGATTGTTGGATGTTGAAATGCCTTGGAGGCGTTTTATATTGGAAAGTTGTGTCATTTCTTTTTGTTTGATGATTGGTGGTGTCGTATTTTGTATTTTGATTTTTGATGGTTGTGTCAAACGATTGAGAAGTTACAATGAATTGGGAGCCTTTAGAAATAACAGTAGTAAGAACAAGAATAATAGAGTACGAAATTAAAAATTTGAGTGATGGAAACTTGTACAACCAAGGAGGCGAATTACTCGTAAAATGGTACGGAGTAAACTAGGGAGGCCAACAAAAGAATCCCTGCTGCGGGACGGTGGAAAAACGGAATTGGATCTTGCTTTTTGATGTTATGTAGAAACGTGACACCAGGCGAATATGCTACACAAGGTAACAATAGCAACTGTGAGACTCACCTTCTGTTTATGATTACTATACTCTACAATCCTGTTTGTTGAGCATGAGAGATTCTAATTTTGTATTAATTTTGGTTTGTTGTTAAAGTTCTATCATTTATTTTTTGTGTTGCGAAGAGTAAAAAAATAATAACCAATGCCGTACAGACAAGCGGGACCCACATTTTAAGAAAGACGCATATGAGTCTCCAAGACATCTGAGATAGATGTGCGGCCAATTCATGTCCCTTTGGAAAAGAAGAAAAATGCGGACATTCGATGTAGCACTAGATGCGGGAACGTAAAAGCCACAGACAAACCTGCCACCCCACTCAGATGACACAGGGCGGAAGGTCTATACACTTAAAGAGTAATCAACCTGATGAAAAACATTGTCAAGTACTTTGTGGGGCTTCTTATAGCTAGACTATCTATATTAGCAGAGTTCAATAAAAGTCATCGTGGAGACGCGGCTTCGGCTGGAACCTTGTAACGATTGCTGAGAGCAGATTTGATTTGGACTGGTAACACCAGCGAGGGACGATGGATTCCATACTCTGTAAACGCTTTGGTAAGATCATCCACCGTCACATCACTATCACGGCTCGCATTGGCTTTGTTTCGCTTCTTGTCGAAAGCTTCCGCCAAACATGCTGCACTTTCCAATGCACAATTGCAACCTTCTCCAATGGACGGAGTCATGGCATGTGCAGCATCTCCTATCAGTACGATACGTCCACTCGAATCACAATATCGTGGAGGATTGACTAATGGCTTCAACCAGGAACTTCGTCGTTTGACGCGTGCTGTCGTTAACGCTTCCTTGCCGCCAATATCTTTCACAAACTTGGGCAAGTCATTTTGGAGCATGGAATATAATTGGTACGCAAAAGATTCATCACCCTGTTCGTGTGATGCAAAAGCCTGCTGCGTTGTCCCAACTTTAACTTCCCAATCCATATTCTCTTGTTGTTGTGATTGTTGCTCGTCGCCGGGTGGTATCAACCATGGATGATCCTCTCTAATTTCCTCAAAACAAACCAAGGAAACGGAACAGTGTCCGTCAGGTAAAGGTGCCGCCATGACATAATATTTGGAACATTTAGGGCGAAAGACAGTGGTAGCATCTTGTTTCCATCGCGGGGGTATCAGGATCGGTGATAAAGAAATTCCGAACGATGGCTCTGATTGAACTTGGAATTGCATTTCAAGTTCAGCTAAAGAATTTCGAACGGCTGACCATTTCCCATCGGCTCCAACAATATGGGTACAGGAAAGCTCCGACTTATTGTCAAGCTGAACCTGCAATAAAGAACCATTTGTGTCTTGGGTAATATTCTCGACTGTTACTCCTCGTAGAATCGATACCCGATCGGCATGTTCGATTTTGAGGATTTTTTCGAGACATTCCACCAACGCAGGACGCGTCACGGCATAATGAGGTGGATCTTTGACACTATGCTGCTGTGTTCCATCGTTCATTTCCACTATTACACGCTGTCGTTTCATGCTCACCACCTGGACCGCCTCCAAACATCCAGCTTGGTCGAGAGCTCCCAAACCCCGGCCATTCAAATTGATACTGTAGGATTTTGTCGACCATGGATCTGTTACGGGAGATTTTTCTAGAACCGTAACGGACACCCCCGCCTGAGATAAAAATACAGCACTGAGCAGTCCAGCTGGTCCCGCTCCCGCAATGACAACGTGAGGCTTACTGTTATTGGGAACATAATTGATGGATCCGGCTGACGATGGTATCATGGATTTTGGCATCAAAAATAGAAACTGTAAGACCCATCGTATAGAAAACATATTCCCACTTATTCCAAGTACTCTTGTGTTCTTGACATTGTGAATTTGTTACACTACATGTTGTTTTTGGTTGTTGTGCCAAAAGTGTTGACGAGTGACATTTTGACATGGTTTCTGCACAAATTGCAGAGTGGCATTTCAAAAACTTTGTAAGGATAAGGTTAAAATAAATATTGGTTCAGGCGAAACAGATGATGATACTACTGGTAGGAGTAGTAAACTAATCTACTACTAGCTGATAGTCTACTGTTGGGCAGGTGTTGCTATTGTGCTGTGTTGGGGACGGGCAAATTGGAATCCTTACCGCTGGTGAAATTTAAACGGAACGGACTGTGGATTGGTTCCCAATAATGATTAGTAGTGATTTTTACTCCGCACCCGAAACTAGGAAGGAGCACCAAAAGCATTATTGTCATCCACAACCATCCAATATTTGGCTGATGAGCACAGAGAGCTTTTCCACGGAAAGAGTTTCAAATTCGAAAAAGGAGTCAACTTTCAATCCCCTCTCCCCCCACTACTAGTAGTAGACTACTACTGCTGCTACTACTCTACTACCTGGTGCCCGTAGCTACTACTCGTACTGAGTACTCTAAGAACTAGTAGTCGTAGCGAAGTTCTTGTTACTGTTCTAGGTAGCAGCGGATTTACGTACCGGGGAAGGCTCGAAAGGTTTCACTTGATCGCTCAGTTCTTCGATGAGCTGGAACATTCCATTCCAAAACAACACATCCACCAAGGAAAATAGTAGACTACTCGCATCAGCGGGTGCAAAGAACTCATACTTTAACAACCATATATGTTTTACCGTAGTCTCTCATCGTGCTTGTCTTATTACACACATCCAATCCAAAATTCAAATACAACGATAGATAAGTGTATCAGTATTATGCGCCCAGCCGCACGTTTTTTTCTAGCCGTTTGCTGTCTTGACCTTGTGTTACTGCTTCCAAGGACAAGGGCCTTTACAAAGACGAGCGTTTTCAGAGCAACTGCTGTACCTCAACAACAACATCCGCTACAAGCACTGACAGAACGACAGCAGCAATTTTGGGAAGATGTGGAATCTGGTCTCGACGATATTGAAAGGTACTACAGAGAGAAAAGGGGACTCGACATTGAACGTATTCGGCAATTTGGGCGGAGGTATGTTAATGAAAAATCCTAGAGTTTTTGTCTTCTTTTTTTTACCTTCTTTTTACTAACTTTTTCTTTCATTAAAATAGTGCTCGTGGTGAAATTGACCCACCCGCAGGATCCAAGCCTGGTCACGAACCATCGGAAGAGCACGTGGATGGCCTGACCGCCAACGCCTTTTGGGATGTTGTGAGCCTCCCAGACCAGTTTCCCTGGGCCCAAGAATTGGAGGCGAAAGCTGACATTATTCAGAACGAATTCGGTGCCAAATTGAGCCAAGCCCAATTATTTGCCTCGGATTCGGCCTGGCAAAATCAGGTCATGGGAGGTGGTTGGAGTGCCGTGCGATTGCAGCGACTCGGTATTTGGAACGAGGAAAATTGCCGACAATTTCCTGAAACCTACAACCTGATTAGATCCTTGAACATTCCATTGGCGGTTCGAGGCGTTTGTTTTGCACGACAGGCACCGGGGTCGGGTGTTCAGCCGCACAGCGATGGTAGAAATTTCATTTTAACCTCCCATTTGGGGCTCAAAATTCCTAAGGATTGTTGGATTGAGGTGGGAGGCGAACGAAAAGGGTGGGAGGAGGGAAAGCTGACCACTTTAGATACATCCTTCACGCATTCGACTGGAAATCCTTCATCCGACGACCGACATGTTTTGATTATTGATTATTGGCACCCTGAGCTCACCGAAGCGGAGCGAGCCGCACTGGAATTCGTGTACGACTTGCGAAACAAGTTTGAAAGTGGACAGATTCCCTACCGGCGACCAACCGGAAGATTTGGCGGAGAAGCGGTGAAAAAAGAGGAAGGTATTGGCGGTTGGTGGAACAAAGTCACTGGAGGTTGAATCATGGAATAAATTTTACTACGTATTAATAGCTAGCTAGAAGGAAATTACATGTTGGAGAAGCTTTGTCAATTTACATGTGTGTCAAAAAGGTAATATTCAACTTCGATCCTTGCCACCTCCCCGTCGACCACGACCTGGGCTTCGTCTATCGCGATTTCCTCTAGGACCTCCGTCTCTACCATCGCGGAAAGGCTGAGTACTGTCACGATTTCCTCTAGGAGGGCCTCCATCTCTGCCGTCACGGAAGGGCGGAGGCGGGCCACCGCGTGGAAAAGGAGGACCCCCGGGGCCGTAGAGACCGCCAGGGGGTGGTGGACCGCCTCTTCGTCCGGGTGGAAAGTCTCCAGGACCTGGACCTCCCCAACCCGGGCGCGGGCCCCAGTGGTCAGGAAAATCGCCACGCATGTGGTCGTGCCTAGTGTCATTGCCAAATCTCTTGTTGTCATACTCTCGGCGATCATCGTACCTTGCCTCGTCGCGTCGATCACTTCCATCTCTTCGAGGCATGTCATTGGGAGGCCAATCTCCGCGACCATATCGATCCCTTTCACGGCTTCCACGATCGTGGCTTCTAAAATCTCTATCCCTCGCGTCATCTCTGGGTCGCCTTTCGACGGCACCTTCTCCGGATCCTGATTGTTCCATGTTGGGGGGCATAGCGGGTGCCGTCTTTATTTCACCATCAATTCCACCTGCGTTTCGTCGCCTGGATTTTCTTTCATCGCCTTCTTCTCGGCGGCGGCGTTTTTTACTACGACTATCATCTCGATCAGAGTCACGCCTACGACTACCTTTATCATCGCGTCCACGGTCTCTGTCGCGATCTTTAGAGGATCTCCGTTCTCGCGACGGACGATCACGGTCTTTTCTGGGTTCTCGTTTGTCCCCGTCGCCTCGCTCGTCGTCGTTCAAGGGTGGTCTGCGTTCTTTAGAACCACGGCCATCTTGCTCTCGTCGGCGCCTTCTTCGCTCATCGTCGTCATCTTTTCGGCGGTCTCCGTCACGTTTGCTGCTGCTCTCGGGATCTCTTTCTTTTCGGCGACGGTCATCATCCGCCCGGTCACGGCTCAACCGGGCACTGTTTTTATTTTCCCGACGCTCGTCTCCAGCTGAATCTCGATCTCGGTCCCGGTCTTTGTGCTTGTCCTTCCGTTTGTCGCTACTCGTGGATGAATCTCTCTCTTTCCTCTTGCTCGCCGAAGGGGCCCCAAAAGCATCAATCCCTTCTGCTGCCACTCTAGCCATCAACTTGCGATAGCAGGTATCAAATTGTTCCTGAGCCTGGTCGTCGTCCATGCCTGCATCTTTGGCCACTCCCCTCGCCTTTTCTGCTTCTGCCTTGGCTTGTCGACGCTTTCGTTTGGTTTGAAACTCGTGGAAATGAGACGATACTTGCACGGGACCAAGATCTTCAGGGCGATCAGGAGCTCTGGGCTCCATCAAAAAGTATCGATTGGTCAAAGCTCTTTCCGCGGATAGACGCTTTGCAGGATCCAACTCCAAGAGCTTCTCCAGCAAACTCAAGGCCGGGGCTTCAATCTTTCGGGAATATTTCGCTCGTAATCGAGGCTGTTTGCGTTTATCTTCCTCGGGCAATGTCACCTGGCCAGTTCGCAATAGTTTTAGATCCGTCAGGCCATCCCAGGACTCTGGAGAGGGAGTTCCTATCAAATCAAAGATGAGTTGCAGCTGGTCCATTTCCGTCTTGCCCGTAAAGAGAGGTTTTCCGAGGAGCAACTCTGCCAAAATACATCCGGCACTCCACACATCGACAGGAGTGCCATATTTTGTAGCTCCTAACAAAATCTCTGGCGGTCGATACCACAACGTGATGACCTTGTTTGTGAATTCTTGTGACGACGCTCGACTGCACCCACAACGAGGAACCACCGCAAAGAAATCGACACCAACGAAAGCAACGATAAAAGGAAGAAAGGAGACAAGAGATGTGTTAGAAAAATGTCGAACGCAGCAAACAGAGGTAACTGTGTAGCACAGCAAACACAGAACTCCTCCCGAGACGAGTAAGAAAGCAACCCAATCGCTGCACACGAAAACGTGACCTCCAAATGAATGATGGTATCGGTAGGATACATACGATGACAAATGAATAGATAAATACTTACTCGTGCAGATTATCCAGAATAGGTGGTTCAATACAGCGAGCCAGACCAAAGTCAGCAAGCTTAATCCTAAAATGATGATCCAAAAGTATATTGGAAGATTTAATATCCCTATGAACGTATTTGTTTTGATGCATAAAATCCAGTGCTTCCAAGAGTTGTTTGAATATAGATTTGATTTGGACAGGTGTAAACTGGTATGCAATGTCCATGAGTCCTGTTAAATCATGAGAGACATATTCCAATACTAGAAACAAGTTACCCTTGTATCCCTCCCGGGCATCAACGACCCTATCTTTTTGTTTCTTTTGAAACCTAACGTCCGTCGATTCGTCCTCTTCGTCGAGGTGTTCCACACCCTTACTGCTGACCACCTCCATCATTCGTACTAAATTAGGATGTTTCAAACGCTTCAATATCTTTATTTCACGAATGACAGTGGGGGGCATACCCCAATCTTTACCGTGGTGGACGCGAATTTTTTTCATGGCTACAATTTGATTTGTGTCCTTACACCGGGCTTTGTATACCTGCCCGTAGGTACCTTCACCTATTTGTTCTAATCGCTCGTAATGAGCAATCGTTCGTGTCATTAAGCTCCAATGGCGTTCCGGCATGGTCACTTGCTGCGTTGCATCAGCATGCTCATTGTTGTTATTATGAGTATTATTTTTATTTGTGGTATCAGCGGCAGAGGAGGAGGAGGTGCCATTCACCGCGGGATGTTGCTGCAGCTGAGCATGCTGGGGACCATTTTTCGATATTGCTGCTGATCCCACAGAAGGACCAGGCATGGAGGTAGAAGACATTGTTTTTCACTTGCTTCACTCGAACACGGAGAACAAGGAGGATGAAAAATATTATAGGCTTCAGTGGATACTCCAGAAGTCACAATGCTGTTTCAGCTGATATGATACCGATCCTATCCTTTCTTAATTAATCTCCTCTTCCGTCTTTGGTATAACAGACGTAAGATTAAGAGATGATGCAAATCACCAGCAAGATAAAAAGATGAGAGAAATAATGATAGGTCCAAGAGATGAAAAAGCTGAAATAAATAAGTACAGTAATAAGGAATGCAACTCTGCACCCTGCTGCACTTGGCAGTGTTCGTTGTTGTTGCTTGGCTCGCATTGATCGTTGCTTTCTTTTTGCATCCAGAGCGTAGAGAAGGGCAGACGAGATGACGCCTTAAACGTGACTCTCCAAGCACGACGCTACACCATTTTTGCCATGATCTTAATTAGTACTGTAGTCTACTAGCTACGACCACCAGCAGCAGTAGTACTAGACTACTCTATAATGGTGTAGTAGTATCTAGTAGTCGACCTATCTAGTAGTGGTAGCTTTTAGAGCCGAAACAATGATAGACTAGCTAGTACGATTTAAATTACAGCACAGTACACCTGGTAGTTCGTTCAATTCTTGCTTGCACAGGCAGATGATGGCAGATGATGAAAAGATTTTCTCACAGGCCCGCGCTTAAAATCTACCAGTAAAAAATTAACTGGTGAAGTAATTTGAAATTTGTTCTTTTGGGGGGCTCGGCTTCTGGCCAACAAACACTGCACTTCAATACCTCGCCTCCAGGTCTCATATCAATGCTAACCAACTACTAACATGCCGAAAATAATTCTCAAGAAAACGTTCAAGGTCAAGCCTGGCGGTTTTAAAGTTGCCAATGAAAAGTCCTTTTCCTTTCATGGTGCCATTACGCCAGACATGATCGGAGTGGTGAACCAAAAATTGGCATGTCTCCGTTTAACGGGCGGTGCGAATAGAATTGCGTTCAATGTAGATCAATACGGACATTACTTTTGTCCAATGAATCATGCCTTTCAAAAATATCACGAAGAAGATGCCATCGTTTGTATCTTGGACGCCATGGAAATATTGGGGTGGACATTTCGCTTTCAATACGACACGGAATTATCGTCGTCTCGAACGAGTGGCGCCTCCATGACATCCCGTGAACTGTTTTTGTTTCACAAGTCAGGTTGAATCAGATGAAAATATATGGATTTCTCGTAATTAGGAGGGACACAATTAGGCGGAAGCAGCCATAATAACATACAGTTGCGTAACATGTTTTGAAAGTAATAAAGAGGGACACGATTAGGCGGAAGCAGATATGATAAACACCTGTTGCGTCTACTGTAGATGAAGGCGACCGCAGAGACGCGGAGCACCGGAGCCCAAAAAAGATACCATAAATGTAAACATCTATTGACAGTTACACCTATTTTTAGTGAGCTGTCGGCTCTGGGATTCCCGCTACAAATGCATCTTCTGGCGATTCTTCTGCAACCCTATGAACCCGCGATACTTTATTATAGCTGGGCTGCCCAGTCATGGCCAAGATACTTGTCCATGTCAATCCCTCGGGATCTAGGTTACGTGGCGAAGTTGCGACGAGTTGTGGGATCGGAATGTAGACAGGAGATCGATTTATCACGCCAACGGAAAAGCCAGTCAAGCCTGCCATGCACCCATGAACAGCGTCCATGGCAAGTTGCTGACAATAGAGTGAGTCCGCGCCGTTGGCTGGGACGGACCGTACCGTGTAGCTGGGGTCGATGTATTTGATAGTGGCCTCTTCTTCGAACTTGGAAAAATAGTCCTTTGTCTTTTGTTGCAAGTAAGGACCAATTTCGGGCAACGCACGGTTTCCACCAGCATCTAAAACTTCCGATTTTCCCAGAAGCTCTTCGCCTGCGCCTTCTGCAACAACCACAACGGCATATTTTTGCTCTTTGACACGCTTTCGTAAAAATGGCAAAATACTGTCCAGGTCAATGGGCACTTCCGGCACCAAAACCAAATCAACATCACCTGAACCTAGCGCAGCAAAAGCAGCTAGGAAACCCGCAGATCGTCCCATCAATTTACATATGCCAATGCCGTTCGGAACATTACACATAGCCTCGACCTTCGCAGTTCGAATGGCTGCCTGAGCAGCTTCTACGGCGCTCTGAAAACCAAAGCTTCTGTCTATGTAGTCCACATCTAATGTCGTTTGTTCGCACAAAACCTGTGTCAGTTTTATACCCGATCAACGGTGCGTTTTCAATAGAACATTAAAAGAACAGAAATTCACTCACCATTGTCAATTGTCTTTGGAATTCCTGCAACAGCGATGTTCAGGTTATTTTCCACGCAAGCCTGATGAATGGCATAGGCACCTCTGTGTGTTCCGTCTGTGGGGATAATATGAGCTTGATAGCTTGTCATTCGCAATAGAAATATCAAGAGAAGTCGACATTACACAACGCACCTCCTCCAATAATGTAGAGTTGGTCAACTTTGTTTTTCTGGAGAAATTCCAGAATCTTTTCAATATCAAATCCACCTCGGGATGATCTCAAGACAGTTCCACCGTCGTGGTGAATATTTTCCACCAACTACGTTTTACAAGCACATAACCGAGCCAGCGATTGAAAAAGAACATATTAGCAATTACTCCGAGTAGTAATATTGAAAGGAACTATCACAATTCACTTACATCGTTGGTAAGATGAATGGGTGGATAGAGAGGGTCGTGAAAACCATGGAAACCACCTTGAATACCGTAGACCTTGTTGGCACCGTAAAGGAAATATAACGAATGTACCAGCTCACGAATAACATTGTTGAGGCCTGTGCATTTATTGTTTTATTTTTGGATCAAGGATGAAAGAAGTTGTTGAGGTGCGATAAGAAGAGAGAGCGGCGATGAATTCTGTTTCATACAAGAGAATCAGTGAACAAAAATCAAAACATACCCGGACAAAGCCCTCCACATGTCACAATAGCAGCATTTACTTTGGAAGGATTAAAATGCAAGTGTTCTCGTGGTCCAGCGCGAGGGAAAGCTCGAGAAATGCTTTGCATGCCTGGTTTTCGGACAGTATCGACCAGCACAATTTCCTTTGCACTCACAAATTCGTTGTATTCCAGATTGGCAACTTGTCGATTTTTTATATCATCGTCATCATCTTTGCCATTTATGCCATCGGAACCACTGCCACCATTCGTTAAGCCGTTTGTCTCAATAGTACTAGAATTAGCAAAGGCATGTTGGCCTTTTTTCTGGCGCTTGTTGTATTTCACTTTATTCGTTTTGGACGCACTGAAGGATTCAAATCGGTCACCCAAACTTTCAATTTCCGCCACAAATACTTCCATGACGGTCGCATATTCGGCACAAGTGGGTGTGTAGCCTGCCAGAGACAAACAATCGCTGGCCACATCGTCGTCTAAATGACACTCATCGGACGTTTCTGCTGGTTTTAACTTTGACAATGAAACTGCTGTACGTGAAGAGTGCTGGTGGTGGTGGTCGCGGAAGGCTGGCCGGAGGGGAGTTTGGAGTGGAGCAAAGGCATCCTGACAGGGAATGATGGCGGCCAAAAGAAGGAAAGTTGCCGCAATGATTCTCATTGTCTGAAGAACATGCAGCTTTGCTGCAGCTTTGCTGATTTTTTCCTTTTGTGCCGATGAAATAAATAATAATTCATGAATTGTTCTAAGAATTTATCAGTCAAAAAAAAAATCTTTCGATTAAGATTTCGTTCGTTGGAGTCTACTTTTTGGTCGTACGCAGTAATCTAGCGGTGTTAAATAGTACCACTACTCAATAGCATTCGTTTTGTTGATGACGACTTGATCGGGAGTTGTTGATCACGAGTAAAGAAGGAACCCGCAGCACAATGCGCTAATAGAGGTACTACTAGTAGAGCCTAGTGTCACAGTGTGACTGCAATTATTAGACCCTACTAGTAGGTCTAGTCCTCAAAATTGTTTACGAAGGTCCTCTCGTCAGAGAATCGCCAACAATGGAGGTATCGACATACAACTGGTCCAGAGTGACGGTAGAAAAATAATCTTCGGCAGCAATCAAGCGCTCTTCATACTCCCGACAAGAATGATACTCCGTTACTTGTTCAAAATCGGCCTTTCGCACAGGGACCAAGCTCTCTGCTAATGCCTTTGCCGCTTCGAGAGCTGATTCAAAATCTTTTGAATAAAAGGAACTGGAGTTTTTTCTTTCCAACATCCTCCCCTGGGGGTAGCACAACTGATAGTGTTTATCGGGTATCATTGTTGTTTCCCCAGCATCTCCCTCTTCGTGCTCATCTTTTAATTCTTTCAAAGATTTCATTTCTAAATTGATTCCACAATGTTTGTAGAGATTACCAGCTCCTAGAATGGCGCTCAATAAGGGTGACATGGCAGTAGCTTTGAGGGCAATAAATGGCAAATGTGTCACGACGTCCTCCTTGTTGGAGACCCGCAAATGCTGAATTCTGCGTTTCTGCTCCAGTTCATGGAAGGAATCACAGAATTCGTATCCACCCACACGTGGACTGGCAATAGAAATGACCACCACAGGACCATTCTGTACGAGTTCATCCTCCATTGCAGCATAAAATCCAAACAAAGTACAACAGGCACCACCCAAACTGTGCCCAGTGCAGTACAGTCGATAGTTTGCATGCTCTTTCATTAACTCTTTGACATCGTCCAAAATGTGCCGCAAGCGCTGTTTGCCATCCTTGTCTTCACGAAAGAGATACGAATGAAAGCCAGTATGGATTTTGATGTGTTTGTGTTTGTAGCCGGGATCGAGTGTGGTGACTGGATTGTCAATCTTTTTGAGATGGGACTTGGTATCTATAATGAAATCTTGTTGTGTGACTGAGCCTAGAGAGGTATTAACGCGTTTTTTTTTTAGTCATTGTGATGTATTTATTAGTTGTAAGCAATCATTCATAATTCAAAACACGTCCCGAAAAGCACTACAGACGCAACCTAACGACGTACCTCGAAAAACGACAGTTATTCGCTTTCGCAAATGATTCAAAGCAATCCCATACACCACTCCTTGCGTTGTTTTCTCGTCTTGGAATTTCACCAAGGCTGATTCTTTGGATTGTGCCAAACCTGCGGCAGAAGCCACTGTTCCTCCCTGCAAGACTTGCTGAATATGGGTCGGCGCTTTTGGATCTTCTTGAGCATTTTGTTGTTGTTCATGAATACTCTTCAACGCCATTAATTTTTCCCCAATTTCTTCATGTTTAATGGCTCGTTCTTCCAACTTTTCTTTGTTCCTTTGAATGGCATCCACCACGGTTTGGACACCAATGGGTTCCTGCAAGAGACCTTGACTGTCAATAACACCTTCCCGAGCCATTTCTCGTAAAGCCGCAAATATATAAATCAACAGAGCAGCGGTAAGCATTTCGAGAGCCTCGTCATAAATGGAGGGTCGATCATTGGACGGTGCATAGGAAAGCGGGAGGGATTGACTGCTGATCTGACCGGTTGGATCGTGAATTTTTAAGGTGCCCATTTGGGTCTCAATTTCGACTTCGACATCTGCAGGAACATTGTCATTGTTGGAACAATCAACTTTAGACTGACACGATTTATGATCCCAAAGAGAGGTCCAACGAGACCTAATGGATGCCTTTTCTAAGTTTTCGTTATCTCCTTTTTGGGTTTGCGCTGGTTCAGATGATTCATTATTCTCGTTGGTTTTATCGTCTTCTTCCTCTTCTTCTTTTTCACCTTTCACGAATTGCTGTGTTGTGTTCCACAATCTATCCCTTCGCCGCAAATTTTCTCCCACTTTTTTCTCTACTTCTTCATCATTAGCTTCCAATTCGTTCGCATTGTTGTCGCCACTTTTGTTGCTGGCCTTACTCCCCCAGAGCTTGAATTTGGAAAAACGATTCGGTGGGGTAGTAGTAGGATCTGCTTCTTCTTCTTCCTTGTTTTCTGCTGTTATTTTTTCATTGCCTACTTCGTCGTTTTTTGCCTTCTTACTTCGCCACATTGCATGAACTTAAGAACAGTTAGCGCTGCTCGGATTATTATCCAGGACGAGTCAGTCAATCAAAGAAGAATTATACAATACTAAGAAATACTAATGATAATATTGTAGAGTAGTGTAGTAGTAGAGGTAGAGGAGTAGCTAGAGCAAAACTCGCTCTCGTGGAGATAGAGTAGACTAGAGAGCGCTTTCTCGTCATTTCCGAATCCTCCTTGTCAGTTGAAATATGAATTGAGTCGTGCGTGATTGTAAACAATAATTTTAAATTGAAATAAATATTTATTAGGGAGCAGGTCATCTTCTACGCTACGGTACACCATACGATAAAAGAGCGAGGAAAAAATAATAATTGGTTGAATCATCAGGCGATAAGAATAACAACTTCTGTACCCTTATAATAATAAAAGCGCCACCCTGCTGCACCAACGAACCATACCTGTACTTACTTAACCACACCAAGACCTGCAGTGGTGGCCGAGTACCATGCTTATTTGTGAATCAGTAGAGGACTTGGAAGCAGCACTACTCTGCAATGCTGTTGCCATCCACTTTAAGCTGAGGCTTGCTAGCGAAAATAATATTAATAGCGAAAATATTATCACTGATGAAGATCTGGGGAAACTCGCGACGTTGCACGTCAAAGCGTTGAGTCTTTGTCATTTCGTGTTGGATGGGTGTAACGAAAGCAGCTACGTAGACGTCTCCATGCAGAAACTACATATAGTATTAGATTTCATTGGAAGATTGCCGAGTCTTCGTCATTTAGAAGTCCGCAGATTTGGAACAGACGAAAGTGGCGATTATCAAAACCCAGGATTCAGCATTCTTTACATCACGTCTGCACTGCAATCATTGAAAGGACCATTGCACAGCCTTGTGATCAACGAAGTTGACTTCAGAGCATCTTCAGAAGAAGACATCAGCGAGTTTGCTGATGTGCTGGGGCAAATGCGCAGCCTTCGAGGGTGTCATCTGCTACAGAATTTTTCTCTTACAGTGGACGAAGAAGACTACAAAATCGACAGGGTCCTCAAGGCAATCTCGAGTCTGCCTTTACTTCGTGAATTTACCTTTGAGTCATATTGTTGGGATGAAAAAGGCTATCCTGTACAACTAGAATCCGTTGAACCAATCAATCAGCTCTTTAAATCGCCCTCCATTGAAACCATGTCATTGGAAAACATCCATTTGGAGAATCATGGACTGAAAGATATAGCCTGTGCCTTAAAAAATAACACAACTTTGCGGAATCTTCATCTGAGATTAAGCGCATCGGATTCTAGCTCTTCCGCCAAATATTTGTCACTGTTGGCAGATGCTCTACAAACGAACAAGTCTCTGGAATGCTTAGAGCTTGAATTTGATCCATCACAACCATGCCCCCGACTCGATGTGTTTTTGGAAGACGTTGCTCGGGCTTTGACTATCAATACACTATCAAGTCTGACTGTTTTCGTTATAGAAGCCCCTTGCGCTTTCGGCAATACTGTCGAAGAGGCGTTTCTTCGAATGCTTGAGACTGCCAATTTTACTCTGGAGAAACTATCAATTCGATCCGCTTCTATCACCAATGACGAAGACAACGAGGAGGAAGAGGAAGATCCAGCAACCTATGAACTTTTGGGCCCTCGCGCAGCCAAAATTTCCATGTTACTGCGGCTGAATCGGCGAGGGCAACGAAAATACTTGATGACGAACCGGGAGTATGCAACGCGAGATAAATGGGTGGATGCCCTCGCTAATATGAGGCATGATTTAGATGCATTACACTATTACCTGCATACCAATCCGTGGTTGTGCGGACCATCCGAGAACACTACTTGTCAACAGACAACTCAAGGGGGGATTGAAACTTCAGTCACAGTTGGCGGGCTACCGGCACTGACGGCTTTCCCGAAGCAAGGAACTCTTGCCAGAAGCACCATCGAAGAACAAACGGATGGTGGTGGAACAAGCGAGTACGACAGCGTCATGGCGAACTTCCAGAAGAATATATCGACGTGCTTAGCCGAGACACACGCCGAAGTCCAGCACTTGAACCGAAAACATTGTCTCGAAAAGAAATGGCTTGAAGATGAAGTGCTACGATTGCGAGAGGAGAATGCTCTTCTCAAATCGAAATCGCTGCGGTTGGGATAGCTGCTAATAAGCTCTCATCTCGACTAGGAATGTGCAAGGAGAATAAGGTTACGAAGCTAAAGGTTTCAATATTGACCTTAGTTGTTGACAATTGTCGACGAAAATTGCACTGTTGGCTATGAAACCAAAATTGCTGTCTCGGGGACGGACGATTTTCTCCGTCTTGTTGACGATATAATAATTTTTTAATACCCACCAGGCACTGAACTACATCAAATCTTGAAATAAATCTTTACTTAAGCCTCACGGTTTCCAACTTTCGTTCCTTTCCACAAGACCAGTATTGCTGTTGCCTTTACTTTCTTCCAGCTCCTTCAAAAAGTGATCTTCAGCGACAAACTCAGCGTGATCCAGCAGACATCGGACTGCCGCTGCCCGGCATAAGGCAGATAGCTCGGCTCCACTGAAACCGTTGGTTTGTTCAGCAAGCTTCGTGCACAGGAGTGTATCTTTCGCAGCTCCTCCCAAAATACGCATCTTGCTTGTGTGGACCTTCAAGATCTCTTCTCGTTCGTGCTGTGTAGGCAATCCAACATGCACAATGCGATCAAACCGCCCCGGTCGCAAAAATGCCTTGTCAATCATCCAAGGCGTATTGGTTGCTCCCAAGACAACTATTTCTGAAGATTCCTGCCCTGACATGCCGTTGAAATTTGCTTTATTTCCTGCTGTCCTCCACTCCTTGATATCATCCATGCACTGCAAGAGAGTACTAGAGAGCTTCCCACTGCCACTTTTCTTGCGATCTACAAACAAGGCTTGAAATTCGTCAATGAACAAGACAGCAGGCGCATTCTCTCGAGCAGATTTAAAAGCCGAGACAATAATCTTTTCACTAGATCCGATCTCAGCCTGAGCAATTTCACTCGAATTCAGCGACAAAAATGCGCCATTACGTCCAGTATTGCTGGCGCCGACGGCACCCAGCAAGCGCGCGACACCTTTTGCTAATAAGGTCTTTCCGCAACCTGGTGGACCGTAAAATAATATTCCAATTGGAGGATCAATTCCCATTCTCTGCAACATCTCCCTTTTTGTAGCATCGAGCGTCAAGGCGTCTCGAAGAGCTTCTTTCGCAGCACTACTGCCGCCAATGAACGCAAATGGATCATGCATCTCATCGCCTGTTCTGTCGTCCTCGTCCTCGTCCAACTCCTCCATAGAGAGTAACGATAAACCAGAGGTACAGCTTCCAACAGAATCAAACACTGCCTTGAGATCCTGAATCGTAGCCTCCTTCCTTTTGCACTTGTCTAGACGCTGTCGAAGCATACGAGCTACTGATATATGTAGATTCCCACCACCCCAAGTGGCGGATGCTGCCAGCGACGGCAAGCGATCTCTTGATCTTTTGGTGAGCGATACTTCTTCCCTTGCAAATGCCCAGCGGAATGCCCCCAAACGTGTTGCCGCGGTCAAGGACGGGAGACGGTAGGTTCCAACGGGCAGGACATCAAAGATGCAAGTGCTGCCACTGCCACCACCAGCCGTTTGCGACGATAATCGCCAACCGTTGTCCGGACACGTGACAATTGCTACGAGGCATACCTTGACCAATAATACGTACCCATGTTTGCCGGCAACATTATGCAGAGGATTTTTGGTTGGAAAGGGAAACTCTTGTCTGTATTTCAGTGAGAGGACCAACATTTTCAAATACGATGCAAAGGCCTTCAAAACAGGTGCAGCTGCATCACCGTGGTTAGATCTTCCTGACACAGAAGATGGCATCCAAGCATCCAAGTGATCCAATATAATGCATATGGAAGAATTTCGTTTCGTCGCCGCACTCAAAACAATAGAGTGAAGCGTCGACTCCAGGCCAGCATCAGCATAAGACCCATACTTGGCGAGTAACGCTCCAGGCTGTAACACATGCACCGAGTCGCACTTTAAGAGATTACGAGCAACGTACTGAACGAGGGCTGTCTTTCCTGTGCCATGATTTTGATCGTGTACCAAGAGGGCACCGTCTCTTACAAGAGATGGTAGTGACGTCGTAGTCTGTTGATGAATACTCGTACTTGTGCGCAGTGGTCTCTTTTTCGTTTGACATTGTCGTTTTGCGGCATCACCTATTCGCGCGCGTCGTGATTGTTGTTTCTTTCTCCGCCACAGGGCATCACTAGTAGTACCAATACGGATCGGTTGGGAGAGTTGCGACGACAGACGCAGGTGAAGCTCGTGTAAAGTCTCTGGATTGTGACTGTGCCTGATTTCATCCTCCATTGCTTTAGTGATCATACATGCTTCTGTTTCACCACAAAGACAGTCTAAATTTGAGTAAGAGACATCACTTGTTCTTTGAAGTCCAGGTAACACCCGTACATGTGTTCCAGCAGTCACTACGGCAGCGTTTGTAGAGCTGTTTGTGTGGTGGTGATTATTGTTTGCATAGGTGTATCCAATCACAACACACGGAATGTCCGACAAGGCGAGAGGATTTTCGGATAGAAATTTTATCGTTGGATGCCTGGAGAAATCTTTATTGCTCTTTGCCGGAGATGATGGTAGGTTTCCCACATACAGGAACCCCCTTCTCAAATGATTGTATCGGCTGCAGAAATAATAATCATAATGGTTGATGTCGGGTCCACTTGTGTCCTTACATTGTTTGTCGGATTCATCCTGATCCTCTTCTTCCTTTGATAAATCCCAGTGGATACGAAGGCCACCAGTGCGAGTTTTGATATCCGCGCACTCGTTTGCTGTTGTTGCTGCTTTCGTTGCTGCTGTCAGAGAAAGATCTTGCAAGTGAAGCTTTGCAAACGCTGAAGACAAAGACTCATCGAACTCCCGGGAATGCAGCGGAATAACTTCTACCAGAACAAGCACCGAAGCTCCGAGAGCTACACCGGAATGGTCTGTAAAGAAATGTTCCATCGCTACGAAAGTTGTATGATGGAAGCAGCAGCATCAGTATCACACGGAATGAGAAAGGACGAGTTCAACGAATGCATTATTATTTTTTGCATGGTTAGCTTTGTAATAACCTTCTCCCTACGGAAGCCCATTTTGCTGGTCGCACAAGAGAACATGTCTTCTGCTCTTTCCTTCTACTACTATTAGTACTCTAGCTAGCTAGTAGTAGTAGACTACTCTACTAGTAGACTAGCACAGATGCGGGCACAACTTCAAACCCCTCCTCCTGGCCTAGTGTTGTCTCAATTGTGCTTTCACACGAGCGATTATACCGGTGCTAAACAAAAGTTCGATGTTTTGGAGAATTATCGGTAGGAAAGAAATGAATGGATGAAGCCTTGATTTTCTTTTCGCTTTCGTTTCGCCAGGCCACTGCTGGACCTACTGTCCCACTGTCAGCGTACAAGTGATCCAATGTTTGTTGAGCAAGCTGTTCTCTGCTGGCCAAGAGAAGACGCTCATATTGATGACAGCTGTGAAATTTTGTAATATTTTGAAAGTTCGCTTTGGTGGCCAAGAGACTGCCTATCATGGACTTGCTAGCGCCCAGAGATCGCCGTAATTCTTCCGGCACGAATCCATTGTCTTCGTCATTCTTATCTTTTGCATAGGTCAAGCTGAAAAGATGCATTGGATCTGACTTATCCTAGCCGCTTCTTTCTGACTTTAGTTTCAGGTGAATCCCACAATGGGCATACAGATTTACGGCTCCGGTGGTAGTTTGCGATAGAAGGGACGTCGGCGACAATGTGACTTGTTCCATTGTCACGAAAGGAACGTGGGTCACAATGTCTTCTCTGTTGGTAATCCGAAGGTGCTGTAAGCGTTTAGTACGCTCCAAACATTGGAACGCTCGTCGAAAATCAGTGTTACCGACTCTAGGACTTGCAATGCTGTAGATTGAAACAGGTCCAATCTTGACGGCTTCTTCATCAAGAGCTGCATAGAACCCAAACAGGGTAGCCAGCGCCCCTCCCAGACTGTGACCCGTACAAAACAGTCGATAGCCGGGATTTTTCTTAAGAAGCTTTTTGGCGTCCTCCAAAATATGATCAAGGCGTACCCTTCCTTCATCGTCTTTTTGAAAGAGGTAATCGTAAAATCCAGTGTGAACATTTATAGTTTGGGGAAGATCTTGAGAACAGTATTTTCCAAGTCGAATCACAGGATTTGCAATCACCTTTTGAGAGAGCTTTGCATCTGTGACAAAGTCTTGTCGGGTAACAGATCCACGAAACATGATCGTTACGCGACGTTGAATAGGATTCACAGCAATGCCATAGACCATGCCGCGAGTAGACTTTTCGTCATGAAAACGAGTCAAGACAGTCTCTTTATTGATTGCACCTCGCAACAAGCGGCCTACCACCGTCGAAGGTCTACTTTGCTGCACTTGAATGTCTTTCAAGGTTTTGAGACGAGCATCCATGTCATTCTCGTCAATCTTGGCTCTCCTTTGAAGAGCCTTTCTGTGAGTATGAATGGCTTCAATGACGGCACCAATGGATACAGGATCCATTTCCAAGACTTTCGAAGTGATCTCACCCTCTCTAGCCATTTTTCGAAGATCGGCAAACGTGTAGATTAAAAGAGCCGCCGCTAGCATCGCCATGGCTTCTTCATAGACTGAGGGGCGATTTTCCTTTGTAGAAGATCGCTCTGGAGCTCTGTTGATCACGATATTCGTAGCTAGTTGCTTTGTTCCTAAAGACTTGTGCTTGACAGAGCCGGTTTGTTTGACTTGATGCTTTATCTTGACGATTTTGTCATTCACTCTCTCATCGGCATTCCAAAGACCGAGAAAAGAACTTTGTGCAGCCTTTGGACCTGCTGGGTGGGCTTCAACAGCAATAGATTCATCGTTCTTTTCTACTACTAGTTTGAACCAATGGAAAAGTGAAGATTCTTCTTTCATGGGCTCTTTGTCCTTAATGTTACGTTTCGCGCCGAGCAATGACCTCGAAGCGACGGTTCCTTTTTCCATTTTTGGGTTTTCTCCCCCCTCAAAGAAATTCATCGTAGTGAAAGCAGGTAGGAAGTTTGACGAAGCGCTCTTCTCGCTTCTATTGGAAGCTCTGTCGACTTTGGCCTTTTGCTGCTTGTTCGCCCGTGCCGCATTCTTTTTATCTTTCAGCTGTCTTTCGAGTACCTTCTTTGCAGTCGCCTCCGCTGCCATCCTACGAGCCTTGGTTTCCTTAAGCTTTTGAAGAGCGACTTGTTCCTCCGATTTCTTGAAGCTAAAAGGCAGCAGCGAGTTGGTGGTCCGCGACGGGGCCGTCGATGTCATGGTAAGTGGTAAGTGCCGATGCAAATGCAGCGGAATCGGCTTCAAATTTCACAATAGATACACGCAGCACATTGCGAGAAGGATATCTCTACTCTAGTAGCAGCAGTACCGGGAGTAGGTTAAAAGCTAGAGTAGCTAGTAGGGTAGGGTGGACGTGGGACCATCAAAAGAAGAAGAATTTTAGTCGAATAATATCTCCGTTGCTTTGAGTGGCATGCCCGACTCGGAGTCCAGAAGTCAGCTGGCTGTTGAGCGGAACAGCAATCCCCTCCCTTGCTTCCGTAGTAGTCTACTAGACCTGCGTAGCTTTAGTGGCCTGCCTGGCTGGCCGCTACCAGGGTAGCTTCGTTCAATCAACGACACTTGTATTGGTAAGGTACAAAGGAAAGTAGACTTCATATTCACAGCACACTGTATCGGGATGAAGAAATAATCTTTTATTCGCTCGTTCCCAAAGGGACTTAACATTGTCTAAAATCCAAAATGAAAGTTTTAAAAGTGGAAATCTACCTTGTCCTCGTCTGCTTAGTTGCCAAAGTGCAGCAAAGAAAAAAACACTTTAATGCGCATCCTGAGACCACTTAATTTCCTTCAAGTCAATACCTTCCTGGACCATTTCCCAGAGAGGACTCATTTCACGAAGGCGAGCGACATGCCTTTCAAGGAGTTCCATCACAAAATCAATTTCTGCTTCAGTAGTAAATCGCCCAAGCCCGAATCTTAAACTCGAATGTGCCAATTCATCGTCAACTCCTAGGGCACGCAAGACGTAACTAGGTTCCAACGAAGCTGATGTACAAGCAGACCCAGAACTGACCGCCACGTTCTTGAGACTCATCAATAAGGACTCACCCTCGACGTAGGCAAATGAATAATTCAAGCATCCGGAATAGTTGTGTTCCGGATCACCGTTGCGTACTACTTCTGGGATACGTTCCTCAATAGCCGTTTCCAACTTTTTGGATAAATGCGAGACCCACTCATGATCGTACTGCATCTGTTCCTCCGCCAAGGCACAGGCCGCTCCCATTCCCACGCAGAGCGAGTGCGGTAACGTTCCAGATCGCAATCCTCTTTCCTGACCACCGCCACTAAATATGGGTTCCAAACGAACGCGTGGCCGCCTTCTCACAAAGAGCGCTCCTACACCTTTGGGGCCGTAAATTTTGTGGGAACTCATACTCATCAAATCAATTTTCATATCGTCCACATCAATTGGCATCTTCCCAAACATTTGTGCCGCATCGCAGTGAAAGATGATCTTGTTCGATCGACACAGTTCGCCAATTTCCTTAATGGGCTGGAGAGTTCCAATTTCGTTATTCACGGCCATGACGGAAACCAAAATCGTATCCTCCCGAATGGCTTCCTTCAACTGATCCATATTGACACGTCCTGTAGCATGTTCTACGGGTAGATAGGTAACATCGTATCCTTCATGCTCCAAAGAACGACAAGAATCCAACACGCACTTGTGTTCTGTTTGGGTCGTAATGATATGCTTGCCTCGTTTTTTGTAAAAGTGAGCGGCGCCCTTGATACTCATATTGTTCGACTCGGTCGCACCACTGGTAAAGATGATTTCTTTGGGCGAACTGGCACCGATGAGCGACGAGATTTGTTCGCGTGCAACCTCCGTAGCACGTTCTGATTCCCAACCAAAGGCATGTGTTCGTGAATGAGGATTTCCGTACGATCCGATCTGTGAAAGGGTCGAGTGTGTGTGTTTTTGTTTGTTTGTTTGTTTGGGTGAGTGATACAATGAGCAAGGATTCGAAACGGGAGACAACAATAGTCACAGCAGGAATGGTGGAAGGAGGGAACTGTCCGGAGCCTACTTTTAATGCAATTACCACATTCACAAATCAAATAAAAAGCTCCAATCGAACAAATAATAACGATAGAACCAACAAAGCAAATTAAAAACGTACCATGTAGGGCAACATGGCATCGAGAACACGTGGATCCAGTGGTGTGGTGGCACTCATATCCAAATAGGCGGCACGACCTTCTTTAAACTGTCCTCGAATACTAAATTGACTATTCGCGACTTCATCTGCAAGATTTAACAAGCTTTCAGGAACAGGATAACTCGCTTGGTACCGTTTGTCGGTGGCCATTTTGTCGTGAGAAAAACTTGTGGGGGCATCTCCAGCTCCGGCTGCTGCCGCCGCCAGGGAACGAATCGTAGTCGTTGTCGTTGCCGCCGCCGCTGAAGCAGCACGAGGAATGATCACACGACCGAGAGATCTTTGGGCTAAAGTGGATAGCATCTTCTTGACTTGCAATATTTACTGTTTGTGACTTCTAAAAATGTTTAATTCTTGAAGAAGAGGTGTTTGCTGAGTGGGGATGATAATAATAAAATAATAAGTAAGATTGATCGATCGTATTGATTTCGACGCAATATAACTAGACAGACTAGACCTGCTTTATGAAGAATGAATGGGTTCGTTGATGAGGCAGGATCGACGAGCGAGGGTGAGATGAGAGAAAAGAAGATCAAGGGTAGTACCTGGTAACAAACAACGCATGCATGACGTAACAGTATCCATCATTAGAATTAAAGTTATACGCGGTTCGTGACCTCGTCTGTCCGCCGTCTTGTTTAGTAGTACTGTACCAGGTACTGCTACACTCTAGTAGCTAGGAGGCCCAGTATCTTCCCTGGAGGCACATGCGGCAGATAACAACAAGCAAGGCTAGAGTCATTGCCTAGTACTACTATTAGACTACTACTAGTCGTGCTGCACAGTGATATCTTTTGGTTATCCGATAGCCCTATCTATTGAGTAGCTTGAGTTAAACTCAAGCAAAACACAGTAATATCAATAACAACAATAACAAACAACGGTAGCAACTGGCAGCTAAAGCAAACCAAACAAAAAGGTCAAGATGATGAACTCAAATGATGGGGATGAATTCCCGGCGAATCCTTTTCGCGTTGGAGATGCTGGTGGCGATCCCTTTGCGGCTGCACCTTCTCCTCACCAGCCACAACAACAGTTTCAACAGCAGCCTCTTCCTCCTCAACAACAGCAGCAGCCACAATTCCAGCAGCAGCCCATGATGCAGCAGCAGCAGCAGCAGATGAGTGGACAAATGAACACCACCAATATGCCTCCTACTACGGGTGGCACCACCACCATGGATCCTACCACACCCCTATCTACCCCGACCAGTTATTGGGGCATGTGCATGGCTTGTTTTCGTATCGATTCGTACAGGCGATACTTTGATGTTGATACGATTGATATTCAAAAACGTATGGTAGCCGCCATGACTCATTTTCATCAACCTCAATATTTTCGCGAACAAGTGATTGGTCCCGAACAACAGCAGCAGCAACAACAGCAAGGAGGTGGACAAGGACCGCAACTGAGTATGAACGGGGGTTTGGCCGATGTTAATAATGCAGCTTCGAATAATTTGAAAGGACCTGATCTGTACGGACCTGTGTGGATTACCTTTGTTTTGATTCTATTGGTAGCGGTACGTACTACTGTACTATTCATATATTTGGATGACTCTTTTATATGTACTGTATTGTTATACGTTTTTGTTTTTTCAAGCAATACTTACTGAAGCAAATATACATTTGTTGGATTTTTACCCTCATTTTACTGTGTTACATCATGCATCATCACAGGCAACAGCCAATTGGTCGGCCTCGTTGCGTTCCAAGAGCGATATTGAAGAATTCGAGTACGATATTAATCATTTGTTGCACGCATGGTCGTTCTTTGCCGCCTTTGTGTTTGGTGTCCCTACCGTCTTTTGGTTCACGACACGTTGCATGTCCCTCGCAGCCTTGACGTGGGCCGAATGGATCTGTTATTACGGATATTCCATGGTCCCCTTCTTGCCAGCCTCCATACTCTGTATCATTCCTGTTAATTTTATTGCCTGGTTGGTCCTGTTCGCAGCCAGTGGAGCCAGTGTCCTGCTGATTTTGAGAAATGCGTCAACTCCCCTGTTGGCCAGTGACCAAACGGCACAAAAGGCACCGTCGTTGATTTTGGCCATTTTGGTTGCGCACTTTATTTTCTTTGTCACAATGGGTGCTACATTTTATCATCACGGAAAGCCCAAACATATGACCTAAAAATGCACACGAAGAAGAAAAAAAGAAAATTGAGACATGGTGTTATTATTTGTTGTGAGAAGATATAGATAGGAGAGCATTTGTCAGAAAGGTTTGTTACCAATATTTGAGACTGGCGAATATTTGAAAAGCGAAGCTGCACGGGGCAAGGAAAAATAAAGTTGCTGCCAATGGTAGTGCTACTATTATTGCCAGAATATAAAAACATGCGCTTATGCCGCCTCTCTAGTGTTGTATGTTAAAAGTCAATCTGATTCGTAGTATGATTATTTGTTTTACATCAAACGACTCAACTAGCAAGTTACTCCTCGATGGGTATATGTAAAAAGGTGTACCACTGGGTGTACCATTTTGGTGTACTTTGGTGTACTTGGTACACCAAAAGTACACCTTTTTACAAATTTTTGTAAAAAGGTGTACCATAGTGGACTTGA
>Ga0100402_1001172_pt1 | contig 30380 bp, 25 predicted proteins | sample CryGeyme20150102_FD_80419 | JGI IMG/M metagenome (GOLD analysis project Ga0100402, IMG submission 80419) | Groundwater microbial communities from Crystal Geyser aquifers in Utah, USA - Crystal Geyser metaG 2015-0102 | ecosystem: Environmental > Aquatic > Deep subsurface > Groundwater | place...
TAATATATATATATATATATATATATATATATATATATATATATATATATATATATATATATATATTGTAAAATAATGAAATTGCAAATCTCCCAGTAAAAGGACAGTGCTCCTACACCTCACAAACAGTTTCCACACGACGTAAGCTGTCACTGTGGCTCATAGCAAGCGTATCGTTAGTCCTTTGAGAGGTTGACACAGAACGTTTTCGTTCCGAACAGTTGCTCACGTCTACAGCCTCGACTTCATTGCTCTGATATGACGCGCCAATGTCTTGCTTATCATGACTGGTCTGAGAGGATGAATTTGTACCCCTGCCTTTAATGACAACAAAATACGTTTGCATCTCACCCTTGCCTTTGGCGAAAACCTTGTCTTCCCGTGGGGCGATCCAATTGCTCTTTCCGTGTAAACCGAGCTCATCGGCAGTGGATTGCGAGACTTGAATGCGGCTTTTGACTCCAGTGCTTTCCATGCGACTTGCCGTGTTGATAGTGTCACCAAATCTATGATAGTAGGACAGTGTACATATACAGTGTGAGATATTGTCTTGAGCATTTATTCAAGTGGGACTGTCATTTTGCTTCCACGATACTCACAATTGAAACCGGCCCTTTTCACCTCTCAAGACACCAGCAGTGGTATTTCCAGAATGCAGCCCAACTCTCATACCAAGCTCTTCCGTATCCTTACCGAGTTTACTGGACAAGCGACGGGTGACCACGGGGAGTTGTTCAAGACAATCCCGAGCAAACCTAGCCATGATGCAAGCGTGATCAACTTGAGGTTCTGGAATTCCAGTTACCGCAACGTAGCTGTCTCCAACTTTAATGGTTGAAAGGTAATAAACCAAAATGTGTCAGCAACACTTAGATTTGCCAGGATTCGGTTGAACGTGCGATGATCGAATACTTACTTGTCTCGACTTTGAACACTTTTCTTCGAGCCGCGAGTCTATCAAACTCTCCGTAGATAGCTTCAAGCAATTCAAAAACTTCAATGGGTGTCCTCTTGGCAGACCACTGTGTGAATCCCACCAAGTCGGCCATGAAAACTGTGGTATTCAAATATAGTTGCGCATTGGGACGGCCGACAACGTGAGTGGAATTTTGCTCCAAAGATTGCGCTGACCATCCAAACTGTGACTTCTTTTCCTTCTCGGCATTCTCTTCATAAAGCTGTTGCTTGACTTGATCTGGAAATAATGATGAGACGATGGACCCCGATTGAAGAGCTCTTTTCTTAATGATATGTTGCACGCGATTCACAAACCTATCATAGGACAAGAAGACCAACGAAGTAAACAGGAAAATACTTGCAACTGCAATTGTAAAGACAATAGGATCTGAAGTCACATACTTCTCCTCCATGGTGGTAGATGGATATACGGTAATGACGTATGGGCAAAAGTCTGCATTCATTGGTAGCCCTGTGTACGTCCCCTCATGATTGACGAGGTCCGTCAACTTCTTGGACACGGCCATTTCTTCGTAGTGCTGCTTGGTCTCGTGGAGATCACCAAATCCAAGAAAAGTGGGGTTCTCACCATTTATAATGTAGGTAAACTGTTGACTGCCACATGGATTCTCGACAACAAGAAGCAGTCCCTTGGAGTTAGGCGGCAAGATATTGCGAATAATATGTCGCCAATAAAACGAAAAGGCCACAGCACCCAAAGCATTGCTGTCGTCAGGATGCAAGACGACGTCGTCAATGTTATCCACGACGGGGTAGTAGAAATCCGCGAAAGGTTCACTGGAGTCTTCCTCGGGGGAGAGATAGAATTGTCCCCAGTCAGACGTCGTTTGTGCTTGTGCAACGGCTTCGGGATCGCTTGCATCGGATATTGAATTCGCCACACTAGTCATTACAACCGTCTTAGTTTCCACGCAAGTTATCAGGCCTTCAGCGAAAGCAGGATAAGCCAGCGCATTCCAGTTGTACGGATAATAGGTCGGGATCACAGGGCTACAATTGGATAGAACAAGACGATAAAAGTGTTAAAACGCCGCGTTCAGGTAGAAAAAATTTAGTTTGAGTATTGGCTTACCTCCCCATCCATGACGGCATGAATGGTCCAGGGTTGTCCTCGGTCTCTGGTCCTTCGTTACGCCAGATAACAGAGCTGGTACTATAGTTCCTCAAAATGGGGCCGTGGAAGTTTGGGTTCCTCTCTTGAGTATCCAGACCTTCCTCAACCCACGCATCATTGTATTTACTGGGAAAGGAGACAAGAGCAGTTATTAGTGTGTGTGTGTGTGTGTGTGTGAGTGTACGTGGCAATGTACAAAGGTAATGGCGGATCGCCACCTGAAGGAAGTTCAACGTACGTAAAATTTTCCCATTCGTTTCGTTTTTCACCAGTAATGACAGGATAGAAAGTGAAGTAGATAGCATCAGTTTGCGCAATGAGCTTGGCAGCTTGAACCGCAAGATCCGGAATGGTTACCATGGGCCAGACGGCGTCCGTGGAATGAGCCTGGGAAACGACACGGATCATGAATGCATCGGCAGCACCCATGGTCAAATCGAAATTAGTTCCGATATCATCCAAGAGCTTGAGGGCGTCCGATTCGAACTGAGATTCAAAGGTTTCTTCTTCCTCCTCAGACAGGTAAAAGTAGACACCGATGCAGACGATCACAGCAGAAATGATCATCGAAATGATTAGGACAATGCGAAGCGTAAAGACGGCCCTGCTTTCCCTCCGGGTAATGTCCATGAGCTGCTGAGCCTCCTTGTTATCTTTCGGTTTCGGCGGCCCTTCTTCCAAGATGTTGTGGCTCGTCGACATGTCGACTTCCGAGTAGACCACTCCCGAAGCTGCCGACGCAAAAGAATGATCGTCGTCGCCGTCAGTGACAGGTGTATCAAAGCTTTGGTGGTGCATGTTAGGTGATGAACGGGGTTTCAAAAAAGTATCAAATAATATTATGTGCTTTCAATGACTACAATTTAGTTTTATGAGCCCTAGACACTGACTGGCCAACATTTGTATCGTTCTCTTTATTCACTTCTTGTGTTCATCAGATACTGTTATTTGTTCTTTTACTAGATAATCCACTAGATGGACTATTCTGAAAATGCCTATTCTTTTTAGGTGAATAACACTTTGGGTCTCCTACAGTTATTTTGTGGGCCCCATACTACTACTGGTACCAGTAAGTAATCGTCAGAAACCATGTCTTGATGAGCATGCAGTCAGGGACTTTTGAGGCCAAATATTTTAGTAATTACGTGTGTTACGAGTACTATGTAAAAGGTGAGTAATCCGGCAATCTACAGTAGGTACAGTACCAGGTATCAATTCGAACCAGGCACCTGAATAGACTAGGTAGTCTGGTAGCATGGTCGTAATTGCAGAAATAAACATTCTTTTACGCACTCACTTTGTTCGTCAGAGGGCAACACTACTTGACAATACCTGTTACTGGTTTACTAGAAGTAGTAGTAGTACCTGGTATGGTACCCTGGTAGTAGGACTGCCGACAAGAATTTCTCTACCAGTACATGTATCTAGTTAGCGCTTCACTGGTTAATTGCCAAGACATCTGTGGTTCTCTTTGATGTTACTTGGGAATAATGAGAATTAAGAAGAAGCTACCTGCTACTTTTCCAAAGGTAACAAGTCCTGTTGGGAATATTGCTTTGTTGCCTAGTGAAGTTGATTTCGAGTACCTGGTATGTCAGAGTTGCGGTACCTGGTAGTACTGGTAAACAAGGAAATGAATGCATTATTCAAGTACCTGGTACTCTACTACCTGGTATTCCGGACGAGTACTAGCTAGTACTACGACTACTAGGTACTACCTGGTGCCTGGTATTAGCTACTCGTAGTATGGTAGCTACCAGGTGGATAGTAGCCGTAATCACTATTATGGCTGGTACGGTAGCTACTCCTACCTGGTAGTAGTATGACCAGACTACAGGTTACCGGACTCAAGAGTACCGGGTACTCGAGTGAAGCATACTAGTACTACTCTAGTAATCTAGTACTACTACTACTAGTAGATCTCTACTACTACCAGTTAGTACGGTACTGGTACCAGGTTTGTCTAGTAGCTGGTAGTACGTACTAATAATAGTGGCTAGCTTGTACTGGTAGCTAACGAACTAGAATAGGTACGAGGTACTAGCTAGTAGGAGTACTACTGGTACCAGGTAGTCTAGTAGTACCAGGGCTAATGGTACTTGTACAGTTTAGGTTGCTGAACATTCGTTTTGAAATGAATCTTGCTTCGAGTCAGCTTTAGTTAGTTTCCAGAAAAAATCCGGTGATAAAATGTTACAGGTACAATGTTTGCGTAAAAAGGACCTTTCAAGACCGCACTTCCGGCAGCAGAAAGTGTGATTGTTTACCCAAATGCTGCGCTTTTTATCCTCGAAAGCAATACGTACGAGTACTAGTACTCGCCATGAATAGTAGCAGCGAAAGGAAAGCTTGGGGGGGGGGGGGAGGTTATTACGGAGTTGACTTTGGTTATGACTATGACTCTGATGATGCCGGGCATCAGCAACTCAGCAAATTACAGTGCTAGTGCAATCCTCCTGAGCGGATCGATCATTTTCATGGTCTGAAAATGCAAAATGCGACCAGTCGTTATTAAAACACATTAAGCCGCAATTTCATGACATGACGACTCCCGTGCAGATTTTTCTTTGCATTAGTCAAAAATGAGGGGTGGGAACATGGAGCTCCGGTCGGGAAGGCTGTTGCAACTATATTGAGCTTGACTAACTCCATCAATCTTTGCGTTTGGAAGCAGCCTATTTTTTTGTAGCTGCTGTTGTTGTCAGAGCTCCAAGTAAAAATTATTATTAATGCTATTCACTATTGAGTATTTAGTGTACGAACATAATTCCTTACAGTAGTACTTTCCTCCAGCAGCCAGCTATACTACTTACTACTAGCTAGTGGTGGACTACTACTCGTAGACTCTGCTAGTAGTAGCTGCTGTCAACCCTTCTTAGTAAAGTGCTCTACACAGTCGAGAACAACTGCAATTTTAGCCTCGGAGGTGTTTGAACAAAATCCAGTCACGAGCATTCTTTCACGAACGCACTTACATCAAGTGTCTTGGGCCTTGGGCTTCTGGAATCGTTTATTATTTATTTTCGTTGCTTCGGAACAAAAATGTCCGATGCCTTTATTTTTATTAATGGACCTAGTGATCCTACCGCGCTGATTGTGCAGATGCTAGTGTGAGAAGAAGCGAAAAACACACACTCAATCAGAGAACAACAACGATGAGGTCCCTACGAACAAGTGCAGCGATTGCAATTCATATTTTGTGCCTCTCAGGGTACCAATCTACCCTGGCCCATAGTATTGGAATGCAAGATGGGGTTTTCACGCAAACAGAAACTACTCGATGGCTTCAAGCAAATCAAATATATCTTCTGGCGTTGAGAATACGACCGATACACCCGTTGTGAATACCGACAGTAACATGACAATGACGACGGCTGCTCCCGTCGGGAATGCCACCGTGTCGCCAGCGCCTAGCACGATAACACCAGGAAATACTACCTTCAATGGAACGATGGCACCTACTCATACGACAATTGGATATAATACTACATACAACATAACGCTAGCACCCGACATGAACGGTAATAATAGCTTCGATCCGCGACCCTCCTTGGGAGGCGAAGGAGGAAGCAATATTTTTGAACGCAACAATACCAACATGAACACTACGGAACCCGTTGTCACGGAGGGGAATTCGTCATCACCACCAACATCTACAACAGCTAATCCGGGTCAATCCGAATGCAATCAACTGGATCCCGGCGATGTCTTTATTTACGTGGTTGCCTCCGATGATCCAAACGGGATTGGATTTTTGGCTCTCGAAAACATTCCGGGTGGACTGGAATTATTCATGACGGACAATCCGTGGGTAGGAGATACGTTTGAAGGAGATGAGGGTGTTGTTAAGGTATGCTATTATGGATGAAGTGAAAAAAGAAAGTGTTCGAAACGGTGTTTGCTCAGTGCACACCCATGGTCACAATGAAGTAGTCAGAACAAAGATTTGATTTCATTCTCTTTACGATTGTCTTTATATTTTTTTCATGACAGCTTGCTGTTCCTCTGGAAGGAATTGAATCTGGAAAAGAGTTCGGATTTGGATTTGATTACGGAGCCGGTGAAACCTGGGAAGATGAAAGCGGTATTTTTAATGTAGGCACAGCAGGTGATTCGGTCTTTTTGTACTGCTACGGTGTCAATGGTACCATTAACCCTCTGGTAGGATTTTCCAACTCCGAAGCCTGGGCCGAGGTGAATTTGACACTTTCCGAATACGGCAGTCAAGAGAGTGCATTACCGCATCAGTTGTCTGAGGTTGGTGCCGTGGTTTTGCCTCATTTGGACAATTACGAATATACTGGTCCTCGAGAACTCGACAAAGCAGGCCTGCAAGCTGCCATGATGGATCCCGAAAATTGGGAAGGTACCGACGAAGGTTTGGGGGATCAGAGGGATGGCATTGGAAGAGTCAACACTAGTATCTTTACATATCTTGTGATCGGATTTGTATCGTTTTTATTTTAGGGCTCGGAAACTCGTTATTTACCCGATGAACCGCCATGATGCAAAGAATGACATGAATTTAGTCCCCACATGTGAACAAAAAAGGCCAGACGTTTTCATTCCAGATGGCGAATAGCTAGTCAAGAATTACAATCGACTGCCTACTACTACTAGTACTTGAACGCAACTACTAGCTATTCCAATAGTACCAGGTACTAGACTACTAGAGTACTCTATGAGCGGGAACCCTAACCCAATTTGTTTAGAGATGACGATGATGGTGAATCGGGCTTCTACGGGATGGTAGTGATCTAAGAAAAAAACAAAAACTATGCACCATGTTTTGTTTTTCTTCCTTCACAACAACAAAATAAAAAATATATATCCCTGACCGAAAATTCCCATGGCCAGATTATTAACACACCACGATCCATATCACATCCATGCAAGCTGTGGTTTAATTGCGCTATTGCACTTTATTTACCGTTTCTGGTTGATCTTTTTGGATGTCGATCATGCAGGTCTCGGAAAGAATGCTGTAACCGATGTAATATCCATGATTATTTTGGCTTTACCCAACAGTACGAGCTATCTGTTTTCCATTGTTAATGTAAAGAAAGGGAATGATGGATTTTCTATTTGGAAAGAATACAGAGGACATGCCTTTGTATTTGCGACCAAATTGTGGCTCTTTTTGGTGTTCCTTCTATATCATCAACACAGAACAGGACAACCGCCGTCGCCGTACTACGAACTATTTGTTCGTATTGTTGCAGAATTTGGTACCATGCACGGATTACAACAGGTAACACAACAATACCCCAAACCCCAAACAAGTATCGACCATACGAGGCATGTACGAATCGTCTGTAAGTGTCTTTATGGCTGGTTTTATACAATTCTTGGGCCGTGCCGTGATGCTTTATGGTACACCAGATCCACGAGATATGATTCCTACACTCATTTTGGCATTAATGGTAGTACAACTAAATGCCTTCAACATGACGCTCCGCAAAAAACGTATTATTGGTCCTACAACGACGCAGACGTGTTATACTGTTCTATTAGGAAGTGGTTTTTATCTAATGGTTGTACGTCGGTTTTGGAACGATCCACCAAAGAACACGTGGGATCCACGGTTTGACTTTGTTTATTTAGCATTGATTGCCTACGGTTGCCGACGGCAAGCTGGAATGGATCGATTTTCATCGTGGATTGTGGCACTGATTGCCATGGCGGTTTTGATGCCCGACCAAAGACAACATATTTTGGCATTTCTTGCTTCCCTAAAATAATGCATACTCAAAGTAGATATTTCACCATTGAACAACCATTCCACTACTTGAAGTCAGAGTCAAAGCTCCAATACTAACCTCTGCCTATGGTACCTATTCCGATTTTTCGCATAATTATTTTCATTATTTTTTTCTAGGTTGTAAATTGTCCGGGTGGACATAGAAATTCCTGTTGATAAACATGTTTCAATGTCCGTCACAGTATCGTTCCACATAAAAATAATAATAATAAATGAGGCTGTAAAAAAAGAGTACAAGTAAAGTGTGCCAAATGTGCCAATGCCTTCCAACGTTTAATCCAGGATACTAGTCAAGTCTACTACCAGGTACTGTATCTACTATCCGCCGCTCGTTTTGGGGGGAAAGGAAGAAAATTTATTTAAAGTCCTTCAGCCAGCTACCACTCTGAGTGAAGTGGTAGTTTAGTCTGGTCTATAGTTTACAGTGTGTTTGTGTTTTGTGTCCTTTGGTTGTTTGTTATTTTTTGATCATGAAATATTATGTTCCTGTCTTCGTCTTGTTGGTGCCACGCATCGACTTCTACTTCTTCTTGGTGTTGTCATCGTCGCTTGCAGCGGCATCATCCACTAGTGTTGCGACCAGTACCAGTACAGCTGCGGAACAAAATGGTGCTTCTACTGTCTCGGCGATGACGATGATGACGACAAGGAGGAGAGGAAAGAAAATGGGAGTATTCAACTCGAGACAGCTTGAAGAAGAAATAGAAGAAGAAGAACAGAATGTTGTTGTGACTTCTTCGGAAGACCTTGCGGAATTGTCTCCCTTTGTTGAAGATTCTTCTTTAGATTACGAAAAAGATGGCATGTCCTTTCCTCTGGAAACTTCTCCAGATGATGAAGGTGATACAATGGAGGATTCGATTACCGAAAACCCTGCAAACGAACAAGAAGAACAATCACCACAGCAATCTTCTACTACAGAAGTAGATGATGAAGATGAAGATGAAAAAGAAGGAGATTCCTTGCTGGAGGATGTGGAGGAAGAAGAACAAGAAGAAACGGTAGTAGAAACCCCTGCTGTTGACAGCGTTACACAAGATGAACAAGCCACGAACGTACCCGATTTTAGCATTCGGACAGAAGTAATTGTGGATTTTCTGTTAGAGTACGGATTTCTTGCAGATGGACCCGCACTACAAAAGCCAACGGAAGAAGAAGTAGATGCACTAATGAGCAGTACAGAAGACTTTTACATGACTTGGTTGTCGTCATCATCCAACAATTCCATCACTATTGATAATTATGAACTGGCTTCGTTTGACATTACAAACTGGAAGTTAGGATTTACCAATCCTGATACGAATGTTGACTTTCCGGTACTTGTGGAATGTACTGCCACTCTTATGTATTCACTCCTTGACATGGCTGGTAATAATGATCTCGATGAAGAGCTAGTGTACAGTGCTATGGACGCTGCAGATTACGAGAGCTACATTTATGACTACGTGTGGCAGTCACTTCCTGACGAAAGTACTTTTGGGTATGTACAGAGCGTTCTGTTTACTCCTCTCCCTCCTCCAACAGACGATGACGTCAACAATGGAGGATGATGAAGAAGAAGAATATGTTCACATTTTAGCACCCACAAAAACAAAGAGTTTAAAAATCATGAAAATGGCAGCGTCTTCCGAACCCATGACGGCGAACGTTTCACAGAAAATGCATCATGCTATAATATAATATTATAATAATCTGTAACCAAAAAAGCAGAACTTTTTTCTTTTATTATTAATCACTCGTCATTCTTCTCCAGACGGAGAGCAGAGGGAACAAATATATCATTTCGCATTCCTTGACAAAGCTCCAGTGTCACTTTTGACAATGATGGTCATGATCATGCTGTTGCTATTGCTCTTGGTGTTCTTTCTGCGACATGTTCACTACTACAGACTAAAACTAGTACTATTACCATTATTTCTTTCCGTGTACTACAATGTCAAGGACGGAAAGATATGTTCAGCTTCATCTTCTGGAATGGGCTGAAACGTTGCATTCTCGACCCAATCCCTGGCATCATCATTGTTTTTGTCATCATCAATGATACCGTAGTGTTCGTTATGATTGTAGATTTCATCGTAGTGACAAAATGGAGAAGCAGCATCTGCAATAGTTGCAACCTCAGCAGCAGTAGTAGTAATAGTTTGCGGTGTTAGTCCTCCCTGCACTAATGGTGTTGGCAACAAATATTTTGGATTAGTGTCCCAAATAGCATTGTCCAAAAGGTGACATAGACGAGATGTAGTAGTTGATGATGGCGCCAATGACGACGACAACATGGCGTTGTGAAAACCGGAATGATTATTTTGCTGGTGTTGTGAAAACGGAGGAGGACAAGGAGGAAGAAAAGAAGGAAGAGGAGCAAAAGAAGTTTCTCTTTGTTCCACAGAAAAGGAGTAAGGGAGCCTTTTGTCGTAATTAGGGTAGTAGTTGTCGGCGTATCTGCCATTGTAAGATTGATACATAGCACCATTTCCATTATCCTCCGCAAGTGTACCACAGCTCCCACATTCTTGTATAGGCACATGATGAAGGCAACACCGACGACGACGACGGTTCAAAGAAGAAGAGGGAAAGCACGGCGGAGTCATGGCCGAAACCAAAGTCAGAGGAGGAGAAACATTCTTGTCGTTGTCGTTGTTGTCACACTGCTGCTGCTGCCGTTGCATCTCGTTGTAACCATCAATTTTGTCGCTCGTCGTTGTCGTGTCTTTGTTGGAAATGCTCAACAAAGTAGTATTCACGGTCACGCTCGGGATCCGCTGTTCCAACAGAGCATTTTGCTTGCCTCCATCATTGGTCGTTGTATTGTCGGTATCGTTGCTGTTAGGACGACGATGACGACGACGAGCAGCTTGTTTGCTCTGTTTGCTAGAACGGTAACATTCGTGATTGGCATTACGAAAGGCTTGAGCGACTGTATTCCGAGCCGTTAATCGATCAACCGCCATCCAAAGATTCGATCCCAATGGTTTTCGTTCTCGAACGAATCCAACAACCAGCGATGTTGCTGTTGCTGCTGCCGCCATTGAATTCCAGTGAAGTACAGTAGACAAGACGCGATCAATAATATCAGATTTGGATGCCTTGCTGTGAGCTTGACGATTGTAGTCTTCCATTTCGCGTTCGATCAAGGCCATAAAACGACGATTGCCCAAGTGCGACTGAATTCGTTTTCCACGACCCAAAATTACCGTATTCTCGGAAGGTACGTAACCAGCCGGTAAACGACGAGGCAAGTCATCATCAGGTAATGGTGATGGTCTTAATCTATCATTCGAGTTAGGAGAAGAAAGATGAGGATTGCAGTCGTTAGAATGGACGACACTGCTGCTCCTGTTAGAGCTACCGGTGGGAGCGCTCTTAATCGCTTTCATTTGGTGGTAATACTATAATATGAGGGTTTCGCTGTTTGCGTGAGTTTGTCGGGGGTAGGTGGGTGAGTGAGTGGGTGTTGATATATCCTTGACAAAAGTGTGTGTACACAACTAGTTTTTTCGCTGTTGTGAGCAGAGAAGGGCAGAAGGGGTAGGAAAACTAAACAGAATCCCGTTTTTTCGCCAACAATTGCAGGAGGTGCGGTAAAAGCTAGTACTTGGTACCGTACTTTCCAGTACTGGTACAGTAGAGTACTAATTGTACTACAACAAGACTGGACTTCATTGGAGACCAAAAACAGCATTAGAAGAGACCAGACTAAAAATAATCTAGTACAGACAGTTCTAAAGGGTCTTCCGTTTTGCAACAAAATGAAGAATTTTATTTATGTAATTGCCACTGCCTAGATCTTCTTCAGCCAGCCAGTGCAGGTTTGTACCAGGTACAGTAGGGGGTACTAAAATTTGTGATCGCTGCGACATCGTAGTACCAGGTACCAGATTCAAATTCCTTGGGGTAGAACAATAATAAAGAAAGTCGCCAGTCGTCGGCTTCATAAAATAATACCAGGTAATAATAAAGTGAGCTCCCATTCGGACGTCTCGGAAACTGTAGCTGGTACCTGGTACCGGTAACAGTGCATGATCCAGTTTTCATTCTCTGTTTTGTCGAAGTCGTTGTACCACATCACATAGACACAGTCCCCACTACTAGAAGAAGCCTTTACTAATGCAGACATCATGAGTTAGCGCCCAGCGGGATTTCTCGATCCATCAGCTTTCAGAAAATTCGACATGATCTATTTCGGGCACCTAAAAATGCATGCATTGTTATTATTTATTTATGGTATTTACTCTGGCTTTTTAAAATTTACACAGTACCTGGTATACTTATAGTCTTAAAGCTTGCACAGCACCGCTGAGTAGGTAGGGCAATACGAAGCTCTACAAATTTTGCTAATGTTGCTGTCCGAAACAATAACCACCGTAAATAAGGTCAGCAGTTATTAGAAGGTCGCCAAAATGGAATAATACTGCCAAAAATAAGTAAAATCTACGAGTACTAAACAAGTAGTCTACCAGGTAGTAACACTGGTTTTTTCACCACCGTCATGATGGTGATGAGTGATTTTTTGGTAGCCTCTTGTTGCAGCCTAATTATAAGGCGTGCAGAATTGTCATTAAAACAAGTAATGGGAGGTGGGGGTGCCGAATAATAATAATAATAAAAGATACAGCTTGCACGTGTTTGCACGATGGATCTATCTAAATATCGATCCATCAATCAATCAATTGATGTGTTGCATGCTTTCGTAGTACTCCATAAATAGAGATCCAAAAAAATGCACAATGGTGCTCCGACTTTCGTTGTATGTTTGTGTCAGGCCATGGTTTCTTTTAAATAAAAAGTCGTTATCGGTAGCGTTGCTTTTATCACAAAGTACGACTATCTCTCCAGCAGCTGAAGAAAATTACCATGATACCTGGTAAATTAGTAGGTCTAGTACTTGGAGCGCAAAAAGTTGTATCGAGTGTGTTGCTTTTATCACAACAAAGTACGACCATCTCTTCAGCAGCAGAGGGAAAATAGCAAGATAAATTGGTAGGTCTACTTGGAGAGCAAAAGGTATTTCATGACCATCTCTCCAGCAGCAGCAGTAGAAAAATAATACCATGAAAAATTGGTAGGTCTATTGGGAATTGGGAGAGCAAAAAATTTTAGACGGAGGGTCCAATCCGGGAATCTGCATGATGGCGTGGTTGAGCGTGTGAGATGCTTATATCATGGCATGAGGTAATAAGCGTGCAAGATGGATGGGTATACATACCGAACCCGGGACCTCCTGCACCCGAAGCAGGAATCATGCCTCTAGACCAATTGGACTCAACATCTGCCGAAAGGCAAAATTATAATATTTAAAAGTTAGATGTACCTGGTATAATTGTTGTCATCTGCCTCCTTTTCTCTATCCCGTTCTCCGTACCCTGGTACTCCACCTTGTTACTATCAAGTTTGAACTCGTACATCTTAGTCTTGATGTTATTTTCGATTGCAATTTCGAGGTGAATATGCAGCCGATATGAACGTCTGCGCTTGCGAAGCAAACTGGTACATGGTACAAGCTACTGTAGTACACAATACACAGAACACAGATACACAATACACATCATTGTAAAGACCATCATGACGTTCCTTTTTGTCATGGGGAATGGTTACCTGGTATTGTAACGGACGTTTCTCTTTTGGGGAACTGGGATAGCTTGTTTGAAAGTAGATAAAGTAGTTCGAGCGTTCGAGCCACACTGCAACACACAAAAATCAATATTAATAGTAATATTAATACGAGTAGTTTGTAGACTGTCAACTACCAAATTATTGTTTAGAAGTGTCCACAGTGAATAATGGAGACATCCAAGACCCAAGACAATTAGGCAGAAAAAATGTCTTACCAGATGTGCGCTGATAGTATAATATTATAGTATATTAAAAATTAAAAGTTGCCACTAGAACCATTGGGCAAAGCCAACAAGTAGCCAATGACAGCAAATAGGTGTCGCTGTTGCGGCCCGAAGACGAGTCCACAATAACATCACCGTCATCAGCATTATCATTGTTGGTGGTGATTGTAATATTATTGTTGTTGTTGTTGTCCAAATCTTCAGCCGTAGATAATGATTGAAAGCAATTTTGACGTGTCGTGTTGCATTTTGAATTGATCCGATCTACCATATCCTGTCGAACGCAGTCACAATTAAATCCACCCGCATTGCTGTGACAAAAGGCTTCATCCAGATCATCTGTATCTGTCAATCCCGAAAGATCCCAACAAAGATAAAACAATTCAGCATCGTCGGGAACAGGATTGTTGTTGTTGTTGCTGTTGGTGGTGGTGTCATCGTCGTCGTCGTCAAAGCTAATGGTCGTATTGTAAAAAATGCGTTTCATAGTTTTCACTTTCGACGTGATCCAATTGGTCCCAATGGTCCGACCACCCCGTACGTTGATGGCATCCTGAAACATGCCTTCCATAGTATTTATCATGTTGGAAGGGTTTTTTGTTTCCAACAGTAACAATTCTCCCAAGTTCCCACCATAAAAATTACGTGATTCTTGTAACATGTACGCTGTACTGGTAACACGAGATGTATCCCAAAATTGCAATCCGTACACGGTCAAATTAGTGGTTTGATAAAACAACTGTTCCAATGATTCAACCTGAGATGTATTCCAATGAGTTACATTGATTGCCACATTTTGATACCCAGCAAACACACGATCAAGATTGGTTACTCGTGATGTATCCCAACGGTACAATTCACCACCGTACAAGGCTTCTACTTGTGTTCGATTATTATTTTGATCATTCATCCATAACCGTACTGCCGAAACAATATTATCATTGGTCAATGGAATTTGACGTTGTTCTTCAGTATGACGTTGTAACTGCTGATAATGATGATGCTCAGATTGATGTTCAGGTTGATGTTGATGGTGGTAACTACCAGTACTCGTATGTGACAACGGATTCATAATAATAATAGTATTATCAATAGTAGCAGCTGTTGTAGCTGTTGTTCTTTTGGCGCTGATGAAAAGAATCATCCAGAGGAACATAATAACAATCGTAGAAGGAATCTGTGGTGGTAAATTGGAGCAAGAAAGCATCTTTGGCAAAGAAAAGGTTTCTTTGCTACTAGACCTAGTCTACTAGTCGAAGGTTGGGTGTGATTGATGATGATAGTTCTCACGTTTTGGAGAGCAATGAGCAATACTTACTACAGCAGACTACTACTACTCTAGCTACTAGTAGAGTGTGCTGGTAGCAAGCAGCATTGGTTTTTCTTTTCCATTGAAACTGAACTGTCTGGTAGTCTAGTAGACTACACTACTACTAGAGTCTACTCGGAGTAAAAACAAGAAAAAGAGGTTAGGAAGAAAGTAGCACACTTGACTTGTCCCACCCCTGACTCATTCTACTACTAGCTAGTAGGTCTAGTAGTACTAGTCGGGGTCTACTAGCTACCACTGGTAGTGGACTAGTAGAGCTACTAGACCAGGTAGAATAGCACGAGTACTTCATTTTTGGAATATAGCGCAACTAGACTACTTAAAAAAGCTATCTAGCTCTTTTTGGAAGCTCCTTGCTTCTGATGAAGTGCAAGAACATTTAAGAAAAGCAAGCACAGACTCTTTTGTTTCAAACAGAGACAGAGCCAAGTGCTGTTGCAAGATAGATAGTTACAGTACTAGTGTGCTCGTCTCTTGAACGGGGAGCAAAGTAGTATCAATTCCCTATAACAACAATGATTCACCACCCATTGCTCCTATGAAACACTATTTTCAAAACACTACATCCGAAAAAGTCGGGAGACGAGAAAAAAAGGACGGTCGACAAGGAGGGTATGATTTGAATAGAGAGGCTCATAGATCAAGCAATCTATCAGGCAATCATCAATATATGCAGAGGCAATACACAAGAATTCCCAAACGAAAATCCTCCAATGGATGGTGTGTGTTCCCTCGTTAGAAAGAATCTTGACTTTTTTGTGGAAGGAGCTTGAAATGTTTATAGTTTTTTCCTCTTTGGCTTGTGTCGATGTATGCTGCTGTTGCTGCTGCTGCTGTTGTGGCTGCTGTTGTTGCTGTTGTGGCTGCTGCATCTCATCAATGCGACAGATGCGTTACATCGTCTCAGAGCAGTCGTGGTGTTGCTGCTGGAGATGGAATCTACTTTGCTTGGACTAATAGCGCTTTGTGTGCAGAAACCTTCTGCCGTAGCTACAACATTCTTACGGCTTCTAGTAAAGCGACTACCAAAGGGGTTGTTGTTCGACGCAGATAGTAGACGCTGATTCAACACGTTGAAAATATGCTGGGATTCCTTTCGGAATCGAACAAAATCGGACCGGCAGTAAAATAGGTCATTCTTGAGAGATTCATCGACAGGTTGGACCGGAATAACCAGAATATCTCCAAAGGAAACCCTTCGTTTTAGTCGCTTGCGGCTGCCTAGAGAAGTGCACGTAACCGCAGAACTTGCGGTCGGTGAAGAAACAAACGTATTGATGGGTACGGTGTCTAGTGATGCTGCTGATGCTGCTGGTGATGAAGATGGTGGTGATGGGGGTGGTGCTAAAGCCTTGGAATCCAGTAGTTCGCGGTTCCTCTTTTTAGCAGATCGCTTCTGTTTGGATATTACCTTGGACAACGTCATTTCTCTTCTGAACAATGATGGCATTTACACTTTTTCTTATTATATTAAATAAATATCGTCTGTGGTGGTGATTGATTGATAATTGATTGTCGTAATATTTGTGATGCATTGATGTTTTGGATGTTCGTGATGCTTTGAAGATTATTTGTTGGATGTTTACTGCTACTACCAGCTACTGTAGTACTCTAGCTCTACTACTACCAGGTACCATAGTAGCTAGTAGTAGTAGAAAACTACTGTAGCTAGCTAAAGGAGGAGGAGGAGGAGGAGGAGTCTACTAGTACCAGGTACTCTAATACTACTACTAGTAGTAGCTAGTAGCTACCTAGTAGCTAGCTACTTGAGTAATAAGGATGACATCACTGTACTGAACTCATGGCAAAAGAAAATTTGAAAGCAATGACCTCAAAATCACTTTTTAAGTAGTTAAAAAATGTAAGTTACTAGAGTATGCATTTAAGTTACTATGCATTTAGAAATTTTACTTGCTCACATTGCAAGCCAATAATTTTTCCGGGTCATCGTGCATTAACAAATATTTCGTTTCCACAGAGGACAAGGTATTATTTTTTCATCATCATAGTTACACAGTTGTGTCGAAACGAATGCGCAACTTGGATCCCGTCGCACTGCCTTCGAGTTGTTTGACGAGTTCGTCTTGCATCTTGTCGAGTGTCACGTCCTTGAACTGAGATGACGACCAACCACCCTTGCCCAATCCGGCATTGACCTTACGTCCAGCAGCCATCATGCGGGGGACCGTCATCAGCATTCCTCCGTGCTGGATCCAGGCCATTAGAAAGAATCCCTTGATCTGTTTTTGTTTGTAAATAAGATCAGAAGCATTAATACCAGAGCAGTCACCGGCAAGACCTCCGTAAACATATAGAGTTCCTGCAGGTGGCAGTGCCGCAAGGATGTGGCCCGAAGAAGATCCAGCCACGGCATCAAATCCGACAGTACAGTGAAGTTCTTCTACTTTTTGTTGGAGCTTGACCGTCCAATCGTCCTCACTGCTGTTGATAATGTGCTTGGCACCCAGTTCTTGCAGGATCTTTACCTGTTCTTCGCGTCTGACAACATTGATGATTTCCACGCCGTTGCTCAAGGACTTGTCGTTGGCAATTTTGTTCATCATTAGTCCCAACTGTGATGCTGCTGCTGTGTGCACCAGTGCTTTGGAACCCGCAGACTTGGCCGTGTCCATGATCCCAATGACTGTGTAGGGATTGACAAAGAAACTGGCCGCATCTTCCACGGGAAGATCATCGGGCAGAGGAAAGAAACCATCCACGGCAGAAACTACCACGTACTCACTGTAGGTGCCCTGATTCTGTTTCAGTCCCACAATACCCACCTTTTGTCCCATCTTAACGCGCTTGGTAACCAATCCACCGCCCAGTGCCACAACGATTCCTGCTCCTTCTTTTCCCATGGCAACTTGAGGTTCTGCAGATTTCCAACTACCGTAATCGGACGGATTGACCGCAGCTGCCACTACCTTGACGAGAATATCATTGGGACCCGGCTTGGGAACATCCACCTCTTGAATCTCCAACTGGCACTCCTTAACTGTGGCACCGCCTTTTGCGACTACCATCTTTTTCATCTTGGCAGGAATTTCTGGAGCTTCTGACATTGTTTCAATTCTTGTTTCTGCTGGTCTAGTTGTTGTTGAGTGAAGGTTATTTAAATTTGATTTTATTTGATTATTACTGAGTACAGTACTGTATTTATTTTTTGTGTTCTTCTTGCAATGAAATTGACCAGATGGTGCATTTCGGAAAAGAGTAATCCTACCAAACTGTAGTAGTAGTAGTCGTGGTGGCCTCCTGAGGAACCAATTAGAAGGCAAAAAATAATAATAATTCTAATATCAAAGATATCAGAAGATCTTTAGTCATTTTGTTCTCATGTGCGTCTCCGAAAATGGAACGAAGACCGAAAACCTTAAAAATCAAAAATAGAGCTCGAGCAAATTGAAGTAAGCAGGTAAGGTGATCAGTACTGAAACGCAGGTAGGTTTCTACAGTGGAGATTGGCTCCGCATGTTGTTTATCTCGTTCTCGATAACCAAAGAGCAGCAAAAACAACGTTGTGCTTTGTGTGCTTCAACCAGTTGTTTACTGATCTGTCTACTACCAGGTAACTACTATACTCGTAGCATTAATCCTCTTCACTCTCCTCTAACCCAAAAACAAACAAAAAGTTATAGAACCATGTCGGAAGAAAAAGTGAACCCCATGAAGGAGATCAAGGTTGACAAGCTCATCCTGAACTGTTGTGTTGGAGAGTCTGGTGATAGGTTGACCCGTGCCGCTCGTGTGTTGGAACAGTTGACCGGTCAACAGCCCGTTTTCTCCAAGGCTCGGTACACGTTGCGTTCCTTCGGGATCCGTCGTAACGAAAAGATTGCCGTGCACGTGACGGTTCGCGGAGAGAAGGCCCTCGAAATTTTGGAACGCGGACTCAAGGTCAAGGAGTACGAGCTCTACCGAAGAAACTTTTCGGAAACGGGAAACTTTGGTTTTGGCATTAACGAGCACATTGATCTCGGAATCAAGTACGATCCTACCACTGGTATTTACGGTATGGACTTTTTCATTTGTTTGACCCGTCCCGGTGCTAGAGTGGCCCGTCGCAAGATCCGTCAGGGACGCATCGGATTCTCTCATAAGATTACCAAGGACGATTCCATCAAGTGGTTCCAAACCAAGTTTGATGGTGTCGTATTGGAAAAGGAAGTTTAAAATTCATTTCTTTACTACTGATGCATGGAAATGATTGTCTATTCGTCTTGCTCCTTTAGTCGTATGCCTGCAGCCGGGCATTGTAGCAGCTGTATGGTAATGAATCGTCCTGTTTGGCTACTACTGCTAGCTGAAGAGAAAAGTTATGCAAGCCATTGAAAGGATTCTTTTGGCTATCTCAGACATCCACGGCCGGAATTCCCTCGCTAGAAATACTAAAGTAGGGACTTCCAAAAACTGGAGGGACTCGAATATGAGACTGCCTTATTACAACATGACCTCTGTTTGATTTCTGCTGGCCTGCATCGGTCCCAAATCTTCCAGACTGATAATGCTGTTTCCGTGCGTTGTCTCCTGTCAGATTGCTGCTTGGCCAGCGCTTCCGGAACTCCAACTTATATGAGTAGAGAAAAGCTTTTACTGCTAACTCGACTAGCAGACGCTCCTCATCAATATTGTTGTTCATTCGAAAGCAATCTTCAGTCACACTCCCCATTCCCGCAAATATCGCCGCAGACGCAGATACTGGTTTTTCTGGGCACCTCCTAAAAAGGGATAAAGCTCTTTGTGTACTGTAACAAATATTTTGTACATTTTAATTGCTGGTCTCCGTCTCCTCATCAGGCGATGACATAGCAACTTTCAATTCCGAGCAAGGAACTATTGTAGCTGGTGCTACTCGTCATGCTCATATTTCCACCGTCAGAAAAGCGTGTACCGATTATTTTGTACATTTTAATTGCTGGTCTCCGTCTCCTCCTCAGGCGATGACACATCGCAACTTTCAATTCCGAGCAAGGAACTATTGTAGCTGGTGCTACTCGTCATGCTCATATTTCCACCGTCAGAAAAGCGTGTACCGATGCGTGTGCCAGTGCGTGTTCGGCGTTCGTCGAGAGGATGATACCGATTGTCTGAAGGCTTGTTTGCGTCCTCTTTGATCTGGGTGAGACCCTTGTGGAGTTCTTCTTCGATCGTCGTCAATTCGTCACCGTACTGCAACTTCAGATTGATCTCAGATGGCAGTTGATCCAGACTGCGCTCCACACCTTCTTGGTAGGCAACAAAATGTTTGGGATCCACGATGGGATAAGCGTTAACGCCCTGTCGGTGTTGACGACCGTACAGATAGACCAGGAACATGTCGCGCTTGTCAAACTCATAATAGAGTTCCATCCATTTCTGCTGAATGTTCAGTGGCACTGTGAATGGGTCAAGTACCAAAGCTGGCCAGTGGTCATACATGGAGTGCTTCACAAAACCAATACAACCAAAGCTTTTTTTGACATAGTCAGGCAGCGATTGTAAAATTTGATCTCTAAATTGGTGCTCTTGTTTTGGACGCAGGATTTGTGGCGGTTTAAGTCCAGGCGAACGATATTCAAGCTGGTGGTTCAGAGGTGGAGGAGACCTGTTATCGTCTCCAACATCAGATAGACGTCGTTGCCTATCTTGAGGTACCTTACTATCACGTGATTCCGTACTCCCGGATGTACTGCTGAACAAGTGGTCTGCCAGGAGATGGGCGTTCGTCACTGATTCTTTGTTTTCCCATTTCATTTTGATAGTCTTGTGCTTAGCAGCTTTGTCTCGCAGCCGCTGTTCCGCTTCAGCACTTTTGGTAGATTTTAGTGTCGTCTTTTGATTTTCATATGCCTTCTTTAGTTCTTTTTGGCATTTGTCGTACTTTATTTGTAGCTCCAGTAGCGCCCGCTTTGAAAGTTGTATTTTTTGAACTTGCTCTTGTGCCAATTCAAGCTCTGTCAGAGCTTGGTCATATTTATATTTCAATTCTAGCAATGCCTCCTTTAATTTCATTATGGAACGTTTGTCTGCGGAGTCCTCCTTTTGCTGCCCGTTAGCCAAAGTTGCCATGAGAGCTTCATGTTGTTCCTCCATTTCTTCTCGCATACGTTGTTCGGCTTCGTGCTGATCTTTTAAGAGTTTCTCGCGAGTTTCAGCACTTTTTAGCTCGTCCTCGAGACCAGCTATCCTATCATTCAATTTGTCTACATTTTCTTGTAGAATAGCCTTCGCTTGGAAATCCTGCAGAGCCCTAACGTGTTCTTGCTTCAGCTGTATGATTTCTTGTCGTAATCCGCGACACTTCTCTTCTGCCTGTTCACGTAAAGCACTTTCCCTTTCAAAGGCTTCCTTGTTCACTTCGCTTGAATTAGTTTGCTTTCTTTGAAGATCACGGTAAAGATGCTGTGATTTCTCGAGCGTGCCACGTAGAGCGGCATTATCCTCCTTAGAGGTCTCAAGCTCTGTTCTAAGTGTCGAAATCTGAAGCTGGAGCACCTTGGTATGTTCGGCGTTATCACCTTGAGCTAATGTTTTGTGGAAGTTGGCCGTCACAGCTTGAATGCGTTGACGCAATGTTTCGCATCGTTCATCCGATACTTGCTGCTGGTGTGCAGTTGTCTCTAGCTCAAATGTCAATTCCTTAACCTTTTGTTCAAGCGCAAATACTTGCTCCTCTGCTTTTTTGCATCGTTCTTCGGAATGCTCCAACTTCTTACATTCCTTCTGCAGTTTCTCGAATTCAGCAGTTATTTCCTTCACTTGCTCTTCAAGCCGAGCAACTTGCTCTACTGCAATATTACATTGCTCCTCGGATGTTTCCAAGAGCTCACTTTCGTTCTGCAACCTTTTCACTTCTTTTGTTAGATCTTGCACTTGTTGTTCAAGCCCAAATACTTGTTCCCTTGAATTCTCCAAGAGATCACCGTCCTTCTGGAGCTTTTCGTTTTCCTTTGTCATTTTGGAAACTTGTTGCTCCAGCTTAGATATTTTTTCCTTTGAATTCTCCAAAAGTTGTTCAGATACTTGCTTCTTTGATTTCTCCAACAGATCGTTGTCCTCTTGAAGTCCCCTTATTTCCATATTTAAATCGCTGACTTGTTCTTTGAGCTTGGAGACTTCTTGCTTTGATTTTTCCAGTTGATCATGTTTAGCATTTTCCAGATCTTCTAGTTTCGAAGTTAGTTCCTTTATGCTTCTTTCTAGTGTGTAAACTTTTTCTTCTGACGTTTCGAGCATATCATGTTCATTGTGATATTTCTCTCGAAAGAGCCTAACCCGAGCCTCCAGTGTCGTGTTTTCGTCCTCGAGCAGGTGCACCTTTTCACGAAGTTCGACCCGTAATTTGCTGTCATTGGCAGTCGCATCCGAACGAACTTCTTCCAACTGTTGCTGTGTTCGCTTCCATTCTTCTTGTGCCTTGTTCAAAGCAGCTTCCATATTGTCAAGTTCATCCTCCATCAATTTCATTTCCGCTTGTAACTCTACGCGCAAGGACTGTTCGTTTTTGATTTGTGCTTGGGCTTCTCCGATCTGTTCTTGGAACAGCTTACATTGATTTCGAAGATCATCCAGTTCTTGGGAATCAGCATCATCCTTGTTTCGAAGCAATTGCATTTCCGCCTTGGTAGCCTCGAGTTCTTCATCGAGATCTTCCAATTCCTGTTCATATTCTTTTTTCATTAGTTCGAGTTGCACATTGAAGCTTTGCTTTTGTTGTTTCAATTCAAGTTCCACAGATTCTCGGACGTGTTTTTCTTCATTGATACGATCCCGAGCCTGTTGAAGCGACTGCTGGGCATCTTCTTTGAATTGATCATACTGTTCCGTCAAGTCTGTTAGTTTCAACTTTAAGCGTTCGGTATTTAAACAATCTTCGGCGTGTGCCCTAGCTTGAGACCGCTTGTCAAATTGTTTCGCAACTTCCTTTTCTCGCATCGCAACCACTTGTTTTTCCGCTTCCATTCGACGTTGTTGTTCATTATCAAGTTCTCGCTTTGCTTCTTCGGTTTCCTCTTTGGCAGCCTTGACTTTTTCTTTCAATTCGGATACATGTTGCATCAGTTCTGCCGTGTGAAGATCATGCTGCTTGGAAGCTGGAGAGGCAACATTGGCCAGTGCAGGTGAATTTTCATTATTATTTGTACCCAGTTCCTCTAAAACAAGTAGTTGTTGTTCGGGCATGTGATTTTTATCACTATTCCGTATTCTCATTAATATTTGGTATTGTTCTTCGGCTGATTTCTGTCCTGCTTCCTTGGCTAACTGTATCATTTGGACTTCCAGTTTCTCACGTTGTTTGCATTCGTTTTGGAATTTCCGTTCCACGGAGGATAGCTGTGTATCTTTGGCTTGTAATTGCCGTCGAAGCATGGCCATTTCCCGTTCGGCTCCCTTACGCAATCCCTGTTCCGTTTGTTTCTTCTGTGCTACCTCGTTAACTTCTACGTCTTTCGCGGCCATCATTTTCTTCAACCTAACAAACTGCTTTTCAGCTGCTTCTCGTTCTTGTCGTTCTCGATTTAGTGCTTCTTCCGTGTTGGCCAATTCGGCATCCTGCTCTTGCAGCAATCGACTGAATTTCATTAATTGATGATTAGCTTTGGCAAGCAATGACGATTCACCTCTGTACAATTCTTCTGCCTTTATGGCTTCTAAATTAGCCATTTGAATAGCATTCCGAAGACACGTAAATTCAGTAATCACTTCACTATGTGATTGGTTGGTATTGTTTGGTTGGATGGAACGAACATTGCTAACGTCCGTTCGGACGTGTGGAATGGACCGATCATCAGTGCTATTGTTGCTATGGCTACTGCTACCATCACTGGAAACTGATTGGGAATCATCACTCGGACCATTCTTGAGAAATTGACGCGGACGCCGACGTTGTTGCTGCTGCTGTTGCTGTCGTTGTTGTTGCAGTCGTTGCTGTTGCTGTTGATGTAGCTGATGCTTTTGTGGACCTTGACTGGGAGCAGCAACCGGTGATTTCCCAGGCGGATGAGGCGCCGGTGACGCCGGTGATGTGAACGCCCTTAACATTCCACTAGTTGATGAAGGTTTCTAGTACCTTGAATGTGTGTGTTGGATGCTTTTTGGTATCGTTTAAATCCAGCTTTGGTAGTACCCAGCCAGGTTACTACGCGATTATTCGTAATCTACAATGATGATGCATCATCTCATCAGTAGGAGTGTACTGTACTCCTATGTTATAATATTTTTATATTCTTTAGCGAGAATTATGTGGATAATGTGGTACAGATTTTCAAACGAAAATCATGTTTTGGTATTTAAAAGCTAATTAGAGTGGTTTATTGTTTTGGACTTAGTATAGAAACATATCGCCCAGCTTTGCTTTGTCATCAACTTCACTGTACCAGGTACAGTACTATTACCGGGTAGTACGAGTATAACTACTAGCTACTAGTTATTACTACTTAACCCACCCCCAAACTATATTTTTTATTGTGTATCCGAAGCCCTTCAAAAAAAAATGAAGGACTTACTCTAGCTAGTCTACTGCTAGGTCTACTACTAGCTACAGTAGTAGCTAGTCTAGTAGTAGAAGTACAAGTAAGTACTGTAGTAGGCTACTATTAGTACTACCGTAGCTAGTAGTAGTCTACTTACAGTAGTACACCATCTACCATTTTTTGTTGGTTGTATTTTCTTTTGCACTTGCAATCTTCCAAGAAATAATAACCTTAGCAAACACAATGGCACATTTTAATACGGCCGTCAAAACTGAACAAGGGCAGCTTTATTCATACCAGGTAACAGCAACAACAAAATAATGCTCATGTATTCATTATTATTTTCTTAGAATAGTAAAACCTTATCTCTAATATATGAAAGGGTTGATCGTATCTTTTTCGGGAGGTTCGATTGTTCGCACGTAAATCCAAATAAAATATTTTATTAAATCAGAACTCTACTCTCTAGCCTGCATCATCCATCCAACCAAAATCCTGGTAGTAGCTACGTACTAGTACTAGTCTACTACTATCTTTTTGATGTGATCGCTCCGGAAAAACTGATGTCGTCTACTGTATCTATTAAACACATGCTTTATCCAATGCGAGACTAGTCTAAGAGAAAAGGGTGTTTTGGATTTTATGCGGACAGATCATCCACATATCCACATAAACATACCAGGTAGTAGACTAGGCTAGTAAAATTGTTGAGTACTACGAGATCTTTCACTGAAACAGTACCCGAATATTACTGTATTGACTATTACGAGTTACGAGTAACAGACAACAGGTTGATCTGATCCCATACGTACCAATTTTTATTGGACAAAGGAATCATGTCCGAACTTAACGAACCTCTCCTGGGAAGTACAAGGAATGACACCACCACCACCAACAACAACAACAACAAGGATGACATAATTACCAGCCGCCACTTGGACCCTGAACAAGCCGAAACAAGCAATGTAGCTCGCTTAGAAGAAGGCATCATTCCACCTCCTCCTCCTCCTCATTCCGCGCAACCTTACGAAGAAGTCATGCACAATTTGTTATCTCTTCCGGACCAACAACAACAACAACAACAGCAACAACACCAGAAGCGTTCATCAACCACCACAAGTACTGGTGGCGATGTTCAACAAAGATCGGCTCCTCCCAGTTTCAAGTCCATGGCCAAACGTGTTATGCTAATGCAACGCTTAAAAGAGCACCAGTCTAAGTCGCAGCACAGCACTCCATGGATTGCTTCTTCTCCTTCTTCGTCTTCTCCCCAAAAGCGACGACGATCCGAAGTACGGGGACATCGCAAATGTAAAAGCACTGCAGCAGAATTGTTAAATCAAATTACTACTTCTACTACGACCACCACTACTACTACTGCAGATAAGAATATCAACAGCGGTTTCGAATTTGAAGAAAAGCAACAACATTATGAACATGCTGTCTTTCATTCTGCGGGTATTGCCGCGGTATCCTCCACTTCGTCATCATCATCCGCTTCGTCGTCCTCTTCCTCGTTTTTCCATCCAGCAGATACTTCGAACAATAACAAGCAAAATGCAGATTTCAATCCATTACGAAGCGAACGGGAAGAGGAGGTACAGCATCATAACGATCACCCGCAGTACCACAACAACAACCACACTACAGAATCCCAGTACGGTTCCATAATAACTTCTCCAGGAACTATTACCATGAACACAACCACCTCTCCACATCATTTACGTAGCACTATGTCTAATGATGGTGCTGGTGCTGGTGCTGGTGCAGCTGGTCGAACCGACAACAACAACAACAACAACAGAAGATACTGGCACAAGTGTTGGAAGAATAGTATGTGCAGACGAAATCGCTGTTGCCCAGCGTGGAAGTTACAAATCATGGGACGAGTACTGTTACGTTCATACTTGTTGACGATTGCTGTTCCACTGTTTGTGGCGGCGTTGTTTTTGTTTTATGTTGTGGGAAATCCGCCGTGGGATTTTATTCCCGGTACAGCAAGATCAGCATGGCTGCTCAATTTCTTGGGACGGCAGGTTGTTACGTTCGAATTGGCACGACTTACGCAGTACATTTTGATTGATGTCATTTTGTTGAGTTCCCGAACATTGGCATACTTTGTAGGACCCTTTGTTACCATGACAGCTGTTCAATCCAAAGGCTGGCCATCCTGTGTTACTGCCTGGGCGTGTTGGGATCTACTCATCTTGTACGGTGAAGGCGAATTTCGATCCCATTGGCTGTACTGGACAGGATGGAAAATTTATTCCGCCAAATCTGCCATTTCGGGAGAATATATTTTAAAGTCAACGCTGTACCTGCAATTCCTCCTTGCCATGATTCTGGTCGGTGTCATTACGACTGCCAAACGAATGATGATTACCATTCATTTTGGACGACGCATGCTGGGTAAGAAGTGGAATATAATATCATTTTTTCGTTTCGTGCAATACTCGAATTTTAAAAAACCTGATCCCCTTTTACTGTTCATTCTATAGTGGATTTCAAACCAAGATTGGAAAAACTCTTGGCGGATATGGTTCTCGTTAGCGAAATTGCAGACCTTGCCGATGAGGCTACCAAATTGAGCGAGGAGGATTTTCTTTTAGACAATAACAGCAGTAGTGCCAAAGATCTTGTTGCGACGCTGCCCAGAAAGACGATGCCAGCCAAGGGACTATGGTCCAGTGTGAAATTCAAGGAAACAAAATTATCAGACTCCGAGGGTGAAGATGACGATAATGATGATGATGACAAAGAAGAAGAGGCGAACAACCAACCCCCAGAGGAAGATCAAGCCACACACGACCGACCTATGTTGAAGCGATCTTCAAGTGGAAGCTTCCTCTTCAAGAATCGGCTCGACAAGTGGGAAGAGCCTGAAAGAAAACAGGATAAGGTATACTTGTTGAATGCAGCGTACTTGAAACGCTAGTATTGGTCGTAAAGTAAATTCATTTTCTTCTCACACCACGGCTTGTCCTTTCTTTTTTTAGAGCGGAGAAGCATCGATTGAGGAAGTTCTAAAATTCAAGCATGCTCTGAACTATATGGATGACGTGTACCCGTTTGGAAAATCGTATGGAAAAGCATCCGATCGCAATCAGGCCATTGAGCAAAGTCACATTTTGTATCATAAGCTTTTGAAGTGCTCTTCTGAATCTTCTGGTGTACCATTTGAAGTCATTTCTTGGATCACCCTTAATGAGGAGAATGAATACGACCCCGCCAAACTCAAGGCTCTGCGTCGTTTATTTCACCCAGACGTCCATGGCAATCTTCCGCTGCTGGCGTTTATCCTTGTAAGTACTGCACAATTGTATATCGTTTGAGATCATGGCGTTCATTGCGCCTTGCTCTGGCCACTCAATTATTATTTCTCTATTTTAGAGCTGCGATACGGTTTACAAGCGATTCCGCTACTTCAAGGCTTCCGTGAGCAATGCATCCGTAATTGACAACCAGTTAGAGAGGATATTGAATGGCTTTTATGGCTTGTTAGTGGTTATACTAGTCTTATTGATTATGCAAATCAATCCGTGGCCAATCCTGCTATCGATGACTTCTCTTCTTGTCTCTGTTTCGTTTGCGCTTGGTCCAAGTGTTTCAAAATACGTGGAGGGAATTATGCTGATTGCTGTGAGGCGCCCATTTGATTTAGGCGATAGAATATTGATCAACAGCACAGAATCAGCGGACAGCCCTGGAGCTACATTGGGTTGGTTTGTGGAAGGTAGGTTGTTCGTCTTTGTGTGTTGTAGAAGCCAGCGGTTTTGGAGCGAAACTCGCTCTCACGTGTGAGTCTTCTTTGCAGATATTACATTATCAAGCACAACACTTCGCTTTTCAAAATCAAATGAGATTGCAACTGTGAGCAACTTCTCGATGTCGCAGTCAAAGATAGTTAACTGTCAACGCTCGCCGTCGGCCGTGATTATTTTTAAAGTCAAGTTGCACCTTGACATTCTCGAAGGCAACAACCTGAAAACCTTAACAGAAGAACTCCAAACCTACGTGCGCAACAATCCCCGGATTTGGGCTAGTATGATATTCATTCGGCAAGACTTTATCGGCGGTATCTCGACTGAACCCGGAACTGTGTGGTCGCCCAACTCTTTGGATGCGGACTACAAATTTGTCATTATGACGCTTTGCTTTCAGCATCGCACGAGCTGGCAGTCTGCGGCGCGCATAATGATTCACCGAGGTGACTTAATCCATCATATGTACAAGATATGCGTGCGTTTGGGTGTGCAGTACGATGACCCTGCCCCGCGTCGCGTAGAATTCCTCCAAGATAGCAGAAAGGAAAAAGGCGCTCAATCGCAGGCAGGTCTTCCATTCCCCGCTGCAGGCGCATCGGCCGCCGCCGACCCTACCAAATTGTTTTAAAAACGCCGAATGTCTGGCCGATTTTACACCATACAACTTGCTGCTTGCATTTACAGAATGCAAAAAGTAAAAACTAGGAAACCGAGTACGTCTGTTCATGTCGCACGCTCGTACCGGGCGAGATACCTGAAGTCAATTTAATAGTGGCAAATACATACTAATGACATAGTAAATCTACAAAAAACGAATCTCAAGCTAGGTTTCCCTCGCAGGTTCACGGATTCGATTGTCTCTGAACATTCAACGTGTGCTCCTCTCTGCAGCGTACTTCAAAGATCCCGGGAACACCTGTGTTGGCGCCAAAGTCTACTACTGTCTTGGTCCACTCGGTGCAGGAAAGGTAGGTCATATAGATGAGTACTGTTGGTTGCTCCTGATCGTTGCGAACAGTCGTTACGCATGTGTACTTTGGAAAGGGGGATTCGGACCTACCGTTTAGTGGATCGGGACGACACACTTCAAACTCGGTGAACATACCACCAGGAAGACCAGGAGCTGGAGCTGCAATATCTACTGTAATGGCGCCAAAGGTCGATCCTTCCAAGAGACTTACGACGCCAATCTCTTCTCCCGGATCTTCTCCCAGCGGAAAAAGACTAGGACCAGAATAATCGCCGCCATTGGTGCCCTCTCCAAAACATCGGAACGTTCCTGTTCCACAGGTTTCCGAAACAACAAAGGGTGTGCTAGTCACTAACCTACCACCTCCTTCACCTGTCAACGTCGTATCCCCCGCCGCATTATCGGTAGAATCTTCTGCCGTCAACACAGTATCCCAACAATCGGCAGAATCTGCTTCTTGCTTTTTGGCAGTTTTTGCTGCTTTGAAGTAGTAGAAAGATGAACGGGGTTAGGTGCCAGTGCTACTGACGAGATCAGACAAGGAATATATTCTTTAGAATCTCAATTTTCAACTTACCGCCCCTTCCATGGATTCCGTGAACTCCAAGTAGAAAGGAAATTACTATGAAATTAAGGTTCATTATGTTTTATGTTAAAGGCAAATCCTTTGACGAGCTTCAGATTCGACTAAAAAATGAGTCAAGACGAGACTAAACCTGTAATAGGTACGAATAGTAGACTACGAGTAGGCTAGCTACAATGAATATGACATTGCTTACTTGTACTACTAGTAGCTGTAGGTACCTGGATCTAGCTAGTACAAAAATATGGCTGGGAAAAATGAAGGTTTTGAAAGTCATTCAAGGTCATTATTATTCATTGTTTTCATTGCTGGTACAGTACCTGGTACTGGTACCAGGTAGTAATATTATTATGATGTCTTTATTTGAGTCCAAGTAATGATAAACCTGAACCTTCTCTGGTCAGAACTGTTCGGCGAGCTCGTCTGCGCTCTGGAATGCAGATAGCGCAGGTAGGTCGTTTTTAGGTCACAGGAAGGTCCGCCAAACCCCCAAAACCCTACTTTTATCCCTAATAGACTATTAAACCAAGAGGTCCATAAAGCTTTAAATACTGACAAACAGCTTGAGTCATGTTGAAATATGTTGAAATA
>Ga0100402_1001173_pt1 | contig 30372 bp, 22 predicted proteins | sample CryGeyme20150102_FD_80419 | JGI IMG/M metagenome (GOLD analysis project Ga0100402, IMG submission 80419) | Groundwater microbial communities from Crystal Geyser aquifers in Utah, USA - Crystal Geyser metaG 2015-0102 | ecosystem: Environmental > Aquatic > Deep subsurface > Groundwater | place...
AACTTAAGATATGACTATACAAATTTTTAGTACTCTACTTCTAAAATAGTAAGCTAAATATTTATCAGTAGCACACAAATAAAACTTGGATAGGCCACCCACTGGCTAGAGTGGTTGGCGATTCTAGAATATGTCGATCTATCATAGTACTCGGGTACGTGGTATTTTGGTAGGTATTCAACTATTACTAGTATGTGATTCGTGGCGCAGTGAAAAGGCGAACTGTGTAGTACTAGTATGAGGGGCTAGAAACACACACTCTACTACTAGTGCCAGCTTATCACGACCAGTGTTTTGTCATGTCGTACCATATTTTTCGATGAAAACTTGGAAAGATCGACGAATTGCCTACCTAGTACCCTGGTACGAAAGAATACTTCAGGATGCATCGGAGGCGGATATGACGCATTGGTTGTTCTTAAAATGTATAGATGGAAAGACAAAGACCAGCATCAAACTTAAGTTATGTTAGGTTTGCTATAGAGTAGTGGTAGTAATTGTAAACATGCATTTAGCTCACTACCATGAATTACAAAACTCGAGCTTGCTTGAGTCTATGTGACAGCCGTTTATGCAGAAAAAAAAATAAGTATGATCGTATTGGCGCTACTTGCGTTTGACGCTCTAATTATTTGGCGGCAATTGCGTTTGACGCTCTAATTATCTGCGTACCGATAATTTGTTTTTATTGACGAGCTGGAGGTTTTTTGGCAGCAAGTCAGATTTGTTACTCGAGTACTAGTAGCTACTACCTGGTGGTAGTAAGTAGACTACTAACTACCTGTAGATTACTACTACTACTAGTAGATCCATTAGTTTTTTATTTAGATCACGATAACCACGGAAATGACGAAATGACAAATAATGACCCATTGTTTTTTTACGATTACCAGGTACGGTAAATAGAACTCACAGAAAATGGAAGGTGGAGTTGCTATGGAGCAAATATCAGGTACCGTATAATGGTACCGTACCTACTGCCTGTACTAGTCCTGCTTCGTACCATAACCAGATAATGGTTGTTTTTAGTATCAGGCTGATCATTCTTTGTGATTGATTGTCTCCGAGAAGAGATGCCAAGATTCATGATCTTAATTGCAAGTCTTGAACGTGTTGAACCCAAAGACATGATAACCGCATAGCCTATGACTACCAGTAGCAGGTGCTAGTAGAAGCATCTTCTTTACTACGTACCAGATAGCAGTACTTGTAGTAGCAGCTACCATAACATGTACAGTACTATTTTTTGGCTTTGGCCCAAGCTGAAAAAGAAGCACGTACATACTACCACACTACTAATACTAAGAAGCAAAACATTGAAGCAAAGAAGCACTGAATGGGTCCGTGCAGTACCAGCTAGTAGTATCCAAATAGTAGTACCATACTAATACCAGGAGGGGGGCACCTGGTCTTAGACTACAATTACTACTAGGTAGTAGTGAACTGCTTCCGATTAGAGTACCTTACCTTGTAAAAGACCTTTATTAGCAGTACCGTACCTGGTATTATTATTACAGTACTGTAGTACCAGGTAGTACGGTATCAATTTCATTCTTAAAAGTGAGTCGTCGCATGGTAAAGATTCCCCTAAATACCTTGTGTAAAACTTCGTCATGCTGGTTTGTCAAACCCAGGTTATTTATTAATACACAAGTGCACCTTAACACAACAGTGACTGGTGAATTCTACGACTTGTCTTGCTTAATCGGTATTTCGACTCACCTTCTGCGGACTTTACCATTCTGAGAAGCTTGCTACTAGACTACTGGTACCAGGGAGTGGTAGCCTATTAGTCTAGCTAGTCGTCTATTAGTACTACTCTATTCTAGTACTAGTAGGAGTACCAGGTAGTATTTGATCTAATCAACCAACCCTGCATTTGCAAGTCTGGCAAATAGTATAATATTTCTTTGCAATTCAAACATCACAAGCAAATTTAATGTTGCGAACTAGCAGTCCAATTTCTTCGTCTGTCTCCAATGACAATGGTGATCAGTACGCTCGACGAACATCCAGATCTGCCGATGCGCCGAATCCTCTGCTTGCTTCAAACACTCGGGTTCCAGCACTGGCACAGGTACCAGTACTGGCGACAGCAGGGGTACTGCCAGCACAGAATATCTCCATTGCAACGCTGGCACCACTAACGCAACTGCCGGCTGATTTCGTGCCCAATATGAATCACGTTATCATGGGACGAGGCAAGAAGGCCTACGGACACGTAGGAAACAAACGTTTTCTGGCTATTGTGGCCTCCCGTGTGAATGCATATGCACATGCCTGTACAAAGAACCAAAAGTCGGATATTGTACAAAATGTACTGGACCAGGTTGAAGCCACGGGTGGAGGCTTTCTTCGACTGGATGCCAAGACAGGACTTTATGCAGTTGCCGAAGAAGGAGCGGGAAGAGAAAAGACTTCACAGTGCCTCAGAGATGGATTGGATGGCAAGTACAAGTCCAGCAAGGCAATCAAGCGGTACAATCGGAAGGAGAAACGAATGGCCAAGTCCAAGCAAGTTCTTCACGAAAGCGACTCGTGCCGCAAACCACCACCGCGGTTGGTCAGCGAGAGCGAGTCCAAAAACAGTACCAGGTACGCACCGCCCAAAACCGACCTGGGGACGTCACACTTTTTGCAGAATGCATCGAATGTCACACTGCAGCAGCAGCAGCAGCAGCAGCAGCAGCAGCCATTTCGTTCACCGGCATTGCCAGCTCCATCGTCAATGCTTCCTCTGTCGGACAATGTCGTTGTGGAAGAGCCATACTGCTGCAAGAAAAAGCCACGACGAACTGTTAGTTTGGATCGCACCAGTCCTTTCGGTCATCATCGACAAGACGATAACGGTTCTCACACGACTATTATCATGTCTGAAAATGTTGTGAAATTGCGTTCCTTGTCAGGAAATTTACAACACACGGTACCGATGCCTCAACTTGCAGATTTTATTACGCGTCATAACTATGCGATTCCAACGGAGCAGCCACTGGGGAGACCATTCGGGACAAGTAATGTTTCGAATGATTACAATAGTACTTGTAGAAGTAATATCGTGGTCGGAAGCGATGATCTTGAACCATTGCCAATAACGTTGCAAGAACTGGATTTACTTGACGACTACTTGGAACCCATGGATCCTAATATCTTTTTCTAAGTAATGACACATTATTATTTTATTCTTTTACTACCTAGACTATGAAAAAAGGATGATCACGGACACAAAAGAGTATTTTCCTGGTTAATTACTCTAGATACCCTCCCCTCCCAAAAAAAGAGGCTTGCTTTTTGCTGTACAGTAGAATTGCTTTGAGATCGCTTTCACTATCAGCGATTCCTTTGTTGGGACGCCAAAACGTTGTGTCCTGGTTTATCAAAACCTGATGACCGATTTGAGCCAAAAAATAGTAACAATGTCTGACGAGGTAGGAGTTACAAGGATAGAAACAGAACACAATAGCTATAGAACATTGGAACTCTTCAAAATGTCCCGCCCATTCAAATCATCACAGCCGCCACATTTCAGTGTCCCGGCTTGATAAATTATTCTTTTCTCGGCAGGTGCTTCAAAGTGAATATCAAGCTTTTTGCCGATGAAGTACAACTGTCGAAACACGTCCGCTCGGTCGTGCTTGATCCGTCCGGCGTCCTGCCAGGCATTGCGGTGACGTAGTGCCATGGTAATATCCACACGCTCATCATCGATATCGAACATGTCGTGGCGAATATGTGCAATTCCAGACCAAATGTTTGGACGTCCCGCCACAAAAGTCTGCATCTCGCGCTTGAAGTCTTCCAGTTTGTCCTCGTCTAAGATACTTATGTGGGCTTTGAATTCAAAGTTTACCTTGGCACTGGGACTGCGAGCAAGATTAACAATCTTGGTACTAGCCAAGCTCCAATTGTTTACTGTGCAAACTTCATTGGTTCGGGCATAACGCAGTGTAGTCGTTGACAAAGAAATGTCTTCGACGAACCAGCTCGCCTTGGTGACGTCGGGAAGGGGATTGATAGTGGCAGCATCTGACATGAAAATTCGGTCTCCAAGATCAAATGGTCTTCGGACTGCAATCAACAAGACGCCTTCAACGTATCGGGACACACTGGAACCGAGTGCAAATGATACCGACACCAGGATAGAAGTAAAGGAAATTAAGAGCTTCCAAGGATGTAAGTCCATCACACTCGATAAAAACAGGACCAGGAAGAAGTAAAATAGCCCATTAGCAAGCCTTTCGAGTACACCATCGAGCAGATAGCTATTCTCCAAGCTTGCCCGTAAAAAGACCAATCTTTTGTAGGCTGTATCCACCGCCTGAATGAAGGTAAGTAGCGGCAGTCCTCCTCCCGCTTCGGGCGTAAATGCTTTCTTGAGCTTTCGCTTTTTCAAAACATTCATTGTCACCCCGTCATCTTCCAAGCACAACAATTCTAGAACACTAAAGGGCAACACATCAGGTTCTTCTGTGCTGGTGGTGTCATCATCAAGGGTCGGGGCAAGCTTCAGTAGTCGATAGTAAACTGAGTGTGCCGAAGCAATACATTCATCTCTGGAGTTGGTAAATCCGAACGCATCGCCAAACAGATAGTCTTGTTCTTGAAGGTGGCTCAAGGCACGGCGAAACTTTAATATATCGTGGATAGTTACGACGGCTGATTTGTCCATCTTCTCGTCGGGGACCTCCCAGGTATCCAGTAAATCGCGAATCTTTAATCTGCCACTTTCTGAACGACGCAATTGCCGTAGTTGAGGTTGTGGCACAGGAGCAGGCTCTGCAAAAGTCGTTGCAGCTCCCGAGGCGTCTCCCCTGCCTCTGTTTGCATGATATGCAGTAGTGTCATTGACATCAATGTCGTCTTCTGTAGTTGCATCTCCAATGTGAGAGCTACTGGTCATGTTCGATAGATGCGAAGCTTGGCGATCAAGGCTGGGAGACCAAAGAAACTCATTCAAATTTTTTTTCTTCATGTTGGCGATTTCCCAGCTTGGATCTCCCCATCCTAAATTGAGCAATTCTGTTTCGTTATTCTTTTCTTCGTCGTTCACACTCATATCGTTGATAAATTCTGCTTGTTCCGCAAGCGTCCCAATTTCTGAAAGGAGGACAACATCTGACAGTACAGGTTCCAGTCTTGGCTTGTATTCGGCTGAAAAGAAAGAAGGATGATACCAGGGTCTGTAAGACTTTTTGATTGATTGTGCTAGGGAAGGAATGTATCGGTACACACCCTATTCAGGCCAAAAACAGTATTGCACACACAACACGCGTACCAAATTGTTTTCGTCCGAATTTGAGCGCAAAGACGGTGGCCTTGGCCGTGACGAGAAGTCCACATAGGATGGAGGCAAATAATATTCGGGTATACAATTCCGAATTGACCAATAGTCCCTCATAATTAAGGTTAAATAGTTCCAGTTCCGTCCAATAGAACCAATTTCTTTGAAATTTGGTATCACCATGAATCAATATCAAGTTCCACAATCCCCATGTAGACAACATGAGTGGCCATCCCTACAATGCAAGAATGTGTTCAAAATATTTTGGTTTGGATGGGATCGAATGGCGTTTTTGTGAGATGTTTGGATAATTGATTTCATTTTTCGATATTTAATTCATGGATGTTCATCTGTTTGTTCTCGTACCTTTCCGGTCGCAGCTGCCAATGTTACCAGTGGTCCCAACGTTTTGACTGCCAAATGTGTACCCAACATGAATCCATCTACAATGACATAGATTGTTAATCGTGCTAAACCCAATGTCACTGTTAATCGTGTCACAAACAATAACCAAAAACTGTAACTGGTACCCGATTTTAAAATTCGATGCGTCGGATTATGAAATCCATAAAACAGGATGATTGCCAATAGTAAGCATGGTACACCCAGCCACAAAAAGTAGGAACGAACAAATATATCTGTAATGTTTTGAAACAATCGAAAAGGATGCATCATACTGCATATTTCTCGAATCAATCTTGGTAAAACTATTCTGCGTTTGATTTTTTTGGTAACGTTATTTGTTGATGTAGCAGTATAAGTTGTTGTTGTTGTATAGTTGGAGGGTGTCCCATCTGGATGAGTCGCCATATAGTCGGTGGTAGTTGTGGTAGGTATTTCCGACCCCTTTCTGTCGTGCAAAGGAAGCTGCAGTAGCCGTTGTCGCTGTCGTTCGTCATATGACATGGGCAGCTGCGCATTATCAATACCTTTATCGTCGTCATTATCATCATCATCGTAATAATTGTAACCGTTGCTTTCGGTGGCTTTGAGCAAGTGATGATCAAAATTGGACCCGTACGGGTTCTTGTTAGCAGGTGGTTGTACAATGACTTTCATAAGTCCATCCTGTTCGGCTTGATCTATAACACGATTCGCGGCCTTTGCAGCAGCAGCGACTTGTTCAGTGCTGGCACTGCCTGCAGGAGAAATAATCTGCTGCTGCTGCTGTTGGTGTTGTATATCGTGCAGGTAAGTTACTGCTGGAACTCCCTTTTGTAGTTGGTGGGCTTTGCGTGCCGCCATGCGCACCAAGTAAGCACGTTTGACACGTTCTGTATTACCTTTGCTGACCATATGTTGTGCAGAACATGAACGAGAATGTTGCTTCAATGAGGATTTTAGTGGTAGCTGATGCTGTTGTTGCGAAAGTGCTGCAAATGCTACTGTAGCCGAACCATAATCACTACTACTTCTTCTTCTCTGTTGCTGTCTCTGCTCTGTTACTTCCAGTAAACAAGTCTCCGCTTCTTCACTGTCCAGATCCACCGTCGTTACTCTTGGTTGAGGTTTTTGGTTGGTCATGGTGTTGCTTTCGCCATGTACTAGACTAGACTAGCTAGTAATAACAAAGGATTGAAGAGAAGTGAAATTCGAATAGAGGAACTCTAACTTTTGTTTAGCTACTACGGAGTAGTCTAGCTAGTCTAGCTACAGTAGTAGTAGTGTTGTCTTGTAGCTAGAGTAGCTGGTGTTTCAATGATTCTGTGTCGTGGTTCGAGTTTTTGAAATTCACAACAATGAAACTGGTAATGAAGCCAACGGCCATCTTGCTCTCTTTAAACCCAAGCTCTATTCAAGGAAATGAAATTGACGTCACACTATTGAATTGTAAACGAGCAAAATCCAGAACTCGAGTGTCAAACCCGCACCAGCTGTAGAATCGTATCGAATCCCACTATTCAGAACACAACAACATCAAAGCAAGATTGTTTAACAGAACAAAAGCAAACAATGACAGAAACAACGACGGCAACGACGGCAACTCCGACAGCAAAACCGAATACGGCACCAATCAAATGGGCACAACGTGACGAGTTTCTGTACGTGACAGTAACGCTTCAAGAAGTAACGGATGAAAGTATTCAATTTACCGAACAATCCATGACGTTTAAAGGTACAAGCAAGGGAAAATATTACGAATCCAAAATTGATTTTTATCAGCCCATTGTTCCTGATGAATCAGCGTACAAGATTCATCCATTGGGTGTTGAAATGATTGTTAAGAAAGCAGAAAAAGACAAAAGAAATGACGGCAAAGAGGGATTTTGGCCACAATTGTGCAAAGAAAAGCATCAGCACGGTCTTGATGTTACAGTCGATTGGAATCACTACGTTGATGAAGATGACATAGACGGCGACAATGATGATAATCCATTTGCGTGGGATTTTTAAACCAAAAGAGGCAAGATGGAATGCTGGACTCGACTATTATACAAGTTCGTAATAACTTGGGTCTCTCCAAAAGAGCTCTTTTAGAGCCTTGCAGCAAGTATTTTGTGTGTGTGTGCACCGTTAAAGCAGTCTAGCGTAACACTGTAGCAAACATTTGAAAGAACGAAAAAATTACGAATATAACGATTTGTACAAAAAAGAAATCTAATAATCCGACTTTCGACGTTTGCGTTTTGGTGTAGATGACGGTGAAATAATTTCAAAGTCTTCAAATTCACTTTCACTCAATTCTTCTTCATCGTCGTCTGTCGAATAGTATACTTTGTAGTGAAGTCCATCAAAGGCAGTTACACGACCACGAAATTTTCCATAATCGGGAAATTCCTGCAGTTTTGGAGCCAACAATGAATGTTTCGAAGGAAACAAGGAAGAAATCAAGAATAATTTAGTTTTCATCCAATCCACCATGATTAGTAAAAGCGCCAAAAAGAATACACACACGCGTACCTTGATAAAGTAAGTCCCAATAGGATACATACAGGTTTTTTTGGGTTTTGGAAAAGAAACTTTTGATGGTCGTGAAACGCCAGGCTGTTGTTGAGGTCGTTCTGATGCGGCACTGTTCTGCTTCTGTTTGGTGTCATTTTCGCCAAAATTACTACCAATCCTGTTGCTGCGGCGGCGACGACGACCAAATTTGGAAGTATTGAGAGCTTCAAAGGACTCATCGCTGCCCTCCGATGAATATTCGACATTAGCTGTCGGTAGCATTTTTCGATCATCAACTATTTTCCTGTTCGACGATGCTACTACCGCTACTGCCGCGTCCACGACGGAGGATGAATCGTCCGACATGCGGCCCAAGTTAGCACGATCACTCCATGTTTCACCGTCATGGTAATTTGGTTCTCGTTCTCCTCTACGAGACGATCTGCGTGTCACGAGCTGCACAGCCACGGCTTGATCATATTGTGGTGGAGGTCGTCGTTGACGACGATATCCCTGTGGTTGCATATTCCTTGTTTTGATGGATAAATCCTCTAGCACACGCTTCATCTTTTTAGCCTTCTTTTTGTTATTCCGTTCTGTATTTGGCGACTCCTCCCAAGTGGTATTATCATTGTCGACAGTCAAATTGGTACTAGTAATGTTGGGATCATTTTCTGCAACAGGCTTGATCTGAATTGTTGACTTTGACTCTGTCGCTGCCTGTTTTTTTTTCTTGGACAAATTCCGAAAACCGTGAGCTATTTCTTCGGAAGCTTCGTTCGATTCATCAATCATACCTTCCTTCCTTTCTTCGGTAGATTGACCTTTTGATTGCTGTCGCAGTAGTTTCCTTTTCAATGATACTCGAGATGATACAACACTCGGTACATCTCGATCTTCATCTGGCTTGTCGTTTGGTTCTTCTTTTTTGGGTTGAATAGCCACGATTTTGGATGACGCTCCCTTCATGGATCTCATTATTCTATTCTTGCACTTAGGATTGGTACCAAACCGTTTGGCTTTCACGACTAGCTTGCTTCGTTTTCTTTTACCAGGACCACTAGTCAGTGACGCCATTACGTCTGTGTTAATTGATGCATCATACCTCTCAATACCAGTATGAGCCTGCAAGGTGTTTTCACGAAAAAAATCTCTACAGTTTTCTTGTTGGAATCTTGGTGTAGGAATAGTAGTTCCCTCTTGCAATATCTGATCCAAGTTATCATGATGACCATCCCTCGTTATCCTTCTGGTTGCCATTGTCTGTTCCTTCTTGGCAGAATCCAGAAGGACATTACTGTTCCCACCATTTTTCTTATCCGACCTTTCCACAACAGATTCCTCTTGTACGCACCGTGGTTGTGCACCACGAGATTTCGGTGGCATGGAAAGCAATCGTACGGACGTTATTTCTGGTTCAATTGTTGACATATCGAGAGGATCAGGAATACAATCTTTCATCACACCAGTACAATGATCGTTGGTGTGGTTGTTGTTGTTGTTGTTATTGTAATTATTATTGTTGTTGTTGTATTCTGAACGTTTCAAATTTTCTAGAACATCCCAATGGATCATTCGATCCTGAAAATTGACCGGAGTTCCATTCTGACGTGCGTACAGATCGTAAGCCAATGCTGCATCCTTTTCCGTAGAAAAGCATCCAACATCGTACAAGCTCTTGTTATTGATATTATTTTTGTTGTTATTGTTATTGATGATGTAATAACACTTCCATAATGTTGCCGAATGACGAACAACGCCCATGTACTTGGATGTGGCCAAATTTGATACATCCCTGTTGGTCATAGTAATACTACAACTGTGATGCTGATTCTCATCCACGCCCATTGTCATGGTGTTGTTGTTGTTGTTGGAGGAGGAGGAGGATATAGGTCCACACAAATCCACATATCTCCAAATACATTTCGATAAATCCACGAGACGTACAACAGCATCATCATATTGATCTTCTTCGTGATCATTATTCTCTTGGTGATTGTCATCATCATCTTCATTTTTGTAATGATCTTTCTTTCTCTTTGGTAATGATGGCATGGTTGAATCTTGTCCTTGTTCTTGTTCTTGTTCTTGTTGTTGGTGTGATGGTGATTGTTGTTGGGATGATGATGATGATGAATCATCCGTATCCTTCCTCTTTTTCATTTTCATCACGGCAATACTGTGCTGTTGCAGATGCTTTACGTATTTGAGAATGGTTCCCCTGTACCAATGATTCTTCATCTTCTTCTCTTGTTGTTTCTTAGTAGTATGATTATGATGATTATGATTGCTCTTTTTTTCATCATTGAATACCATAATTTCTATTTTTCGTCCTACAACATCATACTGTAATGCCAATTCTATGGCACTCATGTTTTTGTTGCTGCTGCTGCTGCTACTGCTGCTGTTGATATTTTTAGTGTGGATATCATTGCTGCTGCTGCTGCTGCTGCTATTCTTTCTCTTATTACTCTTGGAGAGCCAATAAAATAAAGTGTTGATTGAATCCAAAGCGACCATAATTTCGTTTTGACTTTCGTCATCATTTGTCTTGCAGGAAGGCTTGCTATTGCTATTGCTGTTGCTATTGTTGCTGGCGTTGCTGCTGTTGGTTTCATGTCCAGTACCCTGGTTCTCCTTCGAACCAGTAACATTACTGTTGCTAGCACATGCTGCTGTTGCTGCTGCTGCTGCTGCTGCTGCTGTGGTTGCTGCTGTTGTAATGTCCCGCTGAGGAGGATCATCGAATTGAATTCTGTATTTACCCGTTTGAGGATAATATGCTATCACTGTACCATACTGGTGTTGTGTCTTGGTATCACGTCTATGTTGGACCAATGCCAAACGACGTCCAACGGCAAAACTTCCCAATAACTGCTGTTCATCATCATCATCATCATCGTCATCCTCGCAGTGATGATCGTAGTAGTACCGGACCATAATAATAGGTATTATTATCAATCTCAATTTCTCCTTTCTTTCCAAAACAAAACAAAAACTATAAGCAGTACGCAGCTAGCAAAGATAGCTCTTCTTTTTCTTCTTCTTCTGCTTCTTCTTCTTGTTAATGTTGTTGTTTGAACTCTCTTATTATTTACCTGCGACAAACTAGTTTCTACTCTACTTATTACAGTAGTTAGTAGGACGAGGAAACTATACTTGTAGATGAACGACAGCTGTTTGCCTTTTCTTGTCTTCACGGTTTGTTATTAGTCTAGTCATTTTCTTATAGTAATTAACTATCAATTAAACTACGATAATTACTACTGTACCAGCTAGTACCACTCAGAGTGGTAGTACGTAGCTACTGTACCAGATAGAAGCAAGAAAAACGTACAGTAGTACTCTAGTCTAGCTAATACTACTGTAAAACTGACAAAGTGCGGACGGAATGTTTCGGAATTTCTTGATTCAAGCGGAGAACACACCATGGTACTAGTCTAGTACTCGGCTGGTACAACAATCACCAACATCATCATCATCATCATCATCATCATCATCGTAGGAAGAATATTGGGTCACCTTATGACTGGTGGTGGAAGCACTGGAAGGCTTGTTGCATGGTCTTGACTGCAACCAGACCCACCAATTGGACTGCTGCCTTGTAAAAATACCGGGACACACGAGGGGTGGCTCCCTGTTTGTGATCGTGCTCCAGCATCATGGCATTGGTCAATTAAAAAATATCAATCCCTAAACTAGTGGGCCATGAACACCTAGGAACCATGCTTAGTAAGAGTTATCTAGACGATTCCCAGTTTTGGAGTAGTAACAGGGCTGACAGCCCCCCTCCTGGACTGCACCAAATGGCCATACACCAGTACTGTTCTCTACCTTTTCCATCGGTCTTTCTGTAGAGTATCCCGCTTGGGTGATGTTATTTTGGGTGGCGACTCCCTTTGTGTAATTGACTTCCAGTGCCATGGCCTTGGTCAAGTAGGATACCATTTCCCAACCAGTGGGGCATGAGCACCTAAGTACTGTATCTTATAAATGGATTATCTACAGTCAACTGTTCCCACCAGAACTGTGTCTGATTGGGAGTCCCCGACATTCTCTGGGTAGCCTGGCATATTTGATAAAGTGGATGAGGTGTAACCTGGGTCAACAGTCAACAGGGTGTAATTCGACTGGCAATATACTCCTTGATAGGACACAAGCCTGCGCCTACAAGGGCTCCACCGATCCACCGATAGGGGGCACAACCCAGATACTCCCTCGTCCTTGTTGTCGTCGTCGTCGCTTATTGGTGTTTTCTCTTATTGCTGTTGAAGGTCTATCAAGCTTTCAAGGGTCTGTCAAAAAGTCAAAATGACACTGTTGTCGCTCGTCATGGTCGCAGCAAGCAGGACAGTTGAAATTAGTGAGTGTTCGAGTCTTTGATTTCAGGGGGAGGAAAATAAATAAATTGGTTGCAGTAGAAATTTAAAGAACTATTGTTACAAATCATTATTATGCTAGGAATGTGCGTGGTTTGTGCATTTGCTTTGTGTATTTTGCATGTGTGGAATGATGATTATATTGTTGTTGTAGGTTGTAATAATCAATAGAGGCTGTCGTTCAACATTCTGATGATTGAAAATAAATTTTAGCTTGAAATCAATAGCCTGCACCATGAAAGAGTTGTTGTGTTGTTATAGTATAGTTTTGGAAGTATAAAACAAAAAAAAAACTCCAATCCCAAAATCATATTTTAAAATGGGTGACTGTGAAAACCAGTTTGGTTGTATGCGTGTGACACACGTCCTCTCTCTTGCTTGAATATATGGCTGGTAGGTTGTGCACAATGTTCAATGGCCCCATAAAAAGGTGTAGCGTGAAAACGTTACCAAAAGCTATACTAGGCTTCCGCTTCATTCGTTGGTTGGTGTTTTGATGAATTCTCCTTCGGACTACAACTGTCGTCATTTCCGTCTTGTCTCCTCTTCTTACTGTTGTTGCTGTCTTTGCTGTTAGTACTCATCATATCATCATCTTTTTCGGCTTCCCAATGATTTGCCAAACTTGCTTTCAAAGCCTCGACTTGATCGCACTGGCCCAATTTTAAGGCAAAATTTCTCGATTGACACGTATACGCCAATGACTGTTCTCGCAACGATTCCATGGTCACATCGAGTGAATCACCACACATGCGACATTCGGCCTGTTCTTCTAGTACAGCACGAACTGTTTCTCGTCGTAAATCACTCAATAGGTTCACAATGTGAACTTCCAATCCTCTGGCGTACGAATCTTCCATGAGTTTTTTCAAATGGTTTTGAATGGTTTGGGATGAAAAAATACGTCCTCCTCCTTTTGTATCATCACCACCACTGTCACCACAACCACCACTAGCAGCAGCAGCAGCATCACCCTTGGAGGACGTAGTAGTAGTAGTATCATTGGCCAATATTTCAATGGTTTGTTTGTAATCGGCACGATACTTGCGATAATACTTGACATCTTGAATCGCTGCACTTCGAATTTGTTTCATTTCCGCATCGGTCCACCACATGTCGGTACAATCCTTTACGCTCGGGACGACATGGTAGACGCATTTGACCATACCATTATTAACAGTAGCAAATCGAAATTGTTTCTTTTTCTTGTTCTTGTTTCCATCATCATCGTCATTATCATCATCATCGTGCTCTTTGCCTCCATGAATAAGTTTGGCTGCTGCTCTGGTCTGTACGGATACTGGTAAATTTTGTGCTTTGGCATGTCCTTGCAATATAAAAATAAGACTCGATAGATCCATTTTAGCAGCAATTTGCATAAACACGGCCACATCTTGATCTTGCTTGGTTTGGAACTGTTGTACCTTGCGTGATATCGTTGCTTCTTCGGCTTCATCCGATTCCGCCAATGATAAATCATCGTACTCACCACCTCGGGGTTTGTAATGATTGGTCTTGTCAAATTCAAACCGTGGAAAACTAGTATCAATGAGCAACATTGTGTTTTATGATTGCTTTTATTGTTTTTCGCTTCTGCTTTTGCTTGTGGTTGCTACTTGCAAGTATCTGTTTTTTGTCTGTCTGTTTGTGTTTTGTGTTCTGTGGATTCTTAGTTGTTGTTGTTGATGTAGATGTAGGTTGTTTTAGGTTTTAGGTTTTAGGATACTTGGATGGATAGCAAACAGTGTTACTAGACTACTATAGCAGAAAGATATGTGTGTTGCCTGTTTTTTCTTTCTTTCTGATTCGTCACACGTTAGTTGACACCCTTTAGTGAACCTCAAAATGCGAAGCCAACGATATTATGGTGTGACGATCGTGTGTCAGTACACGTAGTTAGGTGCTGTACCTGGTATGGTTGTACTAATGGTTGGAGATGAATGGACTGGACTTGAGGATATTATTAAAGACTTGCTGGTTACGGTACCAGGTACATGCAGAAGGTACTTGCTCTTCAGTCTTATCGTTTTGTGATAGCTATAACTCGTATCTCCTTATTGAGGTTGTGATGATGTTGTCAATAAAGGGCTTTGTAGTGGTAGCAGTAGTAAGGCGATGTGCTCCTGGTGTGTGCTACCTGGTACCAGTACCAGGTACTAATTACTGCTACCAGGTACCTGGTAGTAGTAGGTAATAGTACTGACTACCAGGTACCGTGCCACTAGACTGGTTGTACTGTACTCGGGTATCTGGTACCTGGTGGTACTGGGGTACTACTACGGTCAGGAGGATTACTATCTGGTAGTACAACGGGGTGGCAATACGGTACTTATTACCTGGTACCAGGTACTCTACCTGGTACCTGGTGCGGTACCAGGTATTACCAGGAACCAGGTACCAGGTACCGTACCTGGTACTTGAATACTGGTACGAGTATATTACTGGATGATGCTGGTGATGCCAATCACAGCAAAAATCTCTATTAATGATAGGTTCTAGATCGATCAAAACAATAATACTGTACGCACGAAGGAAGACCTTCTTCTTCTTCGTCGAATTGCGAATGAATGTTACGAATAACGCTTCATGAGTACTATTTTACTATCGAATGTGACAAGTCACATGAAAGCCAACTGTAGTTACTGTAGTAGTAGTGGTACTAACCACCAGGTACTACTACCAATACTAGAAGCTATGGTACGTAGGAATACCTACAGTAGTACTACTAATGGTGCTACCGAAAATTATAATGATCTACCAGGTAGTACTTCATCGTCTGCTCTTCAACAAAATATCTTGAACGAGCCAGACGATACTCAGTTGAAGTTAAGTTTCACACATAGTGCACCACGTCGACAAAAAAAGAGATTCTCCTTCCCCATGGCCAGCTGGACAATGTTGCCTATGTCAGACTGATGATGAGGATGCTCTAGCAAGAAGTCTGCTGTTGCTACTAGTAGTAGTTGAGTGCTAGCTAGACTACTACACTCAATAGTAATAATAGACTCTAGCTAGCTACTAGTAGAGTAGTCTACCCTGGTACAGTAGCGGAAGCAAACTTGAACTCTTCTGTCAAAAAGACACAGTACCTGGTAATACCGCAATAATATACTGCATCTACTCACGAAGAACATTACAATTGCAATTACTACCACTACTCACCAACCTATTCTCTCTCTTAATATAGATTTTGGCTTATCCAAAATCAAGACACAACACTACCCTACTACCACTACTAGTAGAGGCAAAACCAAAATGAAGTTCTCTGTCTGTTACACCCTCCTTTGCACTTTAATGGCTGTGACTTCGCCGGGTCATGCCTTTGTGACTACTACTACTGCTACTACTACTACTACTACTAGTAGTAGTAGTAGTAGTACAACCACTGGTCTGTTCTCAACACAGCCCTTACCTGACGAAGTGAGAGTAATGGGAAACGATGATGCACGCCAGCAGCAGGGATATCAGTACGCCATTCCTCAACGTGGTGGTAGTATGCAAAGGTACAATCCAAATACAGGTTGGATTGGGAATCAAAATATGCCCGAATATGGTCTTTCTGTTTCTCCTACGCAACAGTACAGTCCAGCACGTCACGGTGGTCAGCATTACAGCAGTTATCGCGATGATTCTACGGCGATTGTCGATGGTAACACTCGTCAAACGTGGCAATCGAATCCATACAGTCGTACATCGGGTGCTGCTGGTGTACCACAATTGATTACCTTTGAAACCGATGGACGACCAATGCACGGTGAATTTGAATTATGGGAAGGTCCTAATAATGTTCCACAAAAAGTACGAGTCTATTCCGAAGATGGATTTCGTAGACCCTTTCAAACACTGGTCCAACCACGTCCGGGAACATTGCATTCCATGAGTGTTCGGAACAATGGACCATTGGAATTTCCAATGCGTGCCAATATTCAACCCAGTTTATCTGCTCCATCCACAAGATCCGTTCGCAACAACAACAATTACCATAATAATAGTCCCATGGTCACTGTTCAAGGACAATCACTCAAAACATTTCAAGTTGGACATGGTGTTCAGCAGGTACTGTTAGAAATGGAAACCGAAGGTGGACAAATTCAGGCCACGGTTGAGCTGTGGGAAGGACCAGGTGCTGCAAAGCAAGTAGCAGAAATTTACAATGACGATGGATACGCACGTCCATTTTCAGCACTGATCGATACGTCCGGTTGGTTCGGTAGTACGATTGCTGTACGGAATACCAGTTTTATGGAATTTCCTATTCGCGTTCGCGTTACACCCTATTTTTAATGTTGTGTGTGCGTGTACATGCATGTGCACGTGTATAACGTTGGAGGTGTACCTGCTTGGCATACTAGTATGATACAGAACGTGGGGTGTGGTGTTGAGGGGGAGGACACGACATTTTTTTCTTTTGATCTTTGAATGCGTACTACATGATAGTATTAATATAGTGATGAAATAAATGCATATTTATAAACAAAGATACACGTACAGAACGAGAGTCTCCGGTTTTGTATAGCTAGCTTGGCGATGTAAAAACTCAACAAAATGAGTGACGATTCTAGACATAACCGAACGTACTCTATTTGGATGTTTCTTCATTGCTGCTACAAACAACTCTTTTTCGCGCGGTATCTTGTTAGGATGCATCCACCCAACCATGTTTCTCGACACCGATTCAAAAAGATAGCAACTTAACTAAGGTAACGCACTACGCACTTCCACTTTTCCTCTTTTTTGCTGTGATCGTTTTTGTGTCCTCGCCGCGTATTATCGGTTTAAACTTGTAATTTTCCTGAACAAATACTTTGATTTTGTATTGTAATTTTCGTTTCAGACAATGCATAACCTTCATATAACCTTTCGTAAACGAGTCCTTGTAAAACTGTTTGGTACAACCCCACTCCCACAGCAAACCGCAATACCCCACTTTTTTCTCTTTGTTGTTGTTGAAAGTTGATATCATTTTTCAGTCGTTAATTCCTCCTCCTTGACAAATGTGTACGTCAATCCTTCACCTTTGGTATTGTCAAACGGACACATAGCCATGAGTTTTAATTCGTACCCTTCCGATGCAATCAGATCCAACAGGACATTTACTGGCACCTTTTTATTGTTACCACGACCACCCACACGACAGACACAGGCAAGATTGGAGTGTATCCAATCATTTTTGTTAATATTCAAAGCAGTTGCAATTTTATCATGCAGCAGTCGTCCACCACCCGCCAATTCAAAGGTACCAATATTTAGGGCCTCCATGCCCGTGGGACAACAATGCAAAACTACGTGTGTTGTTTTCTTTCGAACAATATCCGGCATTGTGTGGTGAGTATAGAGAAGATGATGATAGATGATAGATGATGATATAATGATGTAGGCGATGTTGATACTATGAAGATCGCTCGCTTTTACTTCCAATCGTTTTTCTTACTACTTACTACTACTAGCTAGCCTTTTCCTTCAAAATGTTAATGGTAGTGTTGTTGATTCTTATTTTTTCTCACACTTCTTTTCTAAAATTGTAGAGTACTAGTATGAGAATAGGACTGCGTGCGTTCATATGAATTTGTTTCATGTCATCGATCATAAGAAAAACGCGCTTTTTTTGATTGCTACTACCTGGTACCACTCAAAGTGGTCGTAGGTACCAACGCGAACCGACGCGAACCGCGAACCGAACCTTTGTCCCCGTCCAATTCATTCCAGCATAGCATGACCTTTTCTTTTTTCTTTCGCAATATGTCGTACGGTAGAAAATAACTTTCAGTTGTTGAAACAAGCTTTGTAGTGTTTTGAATAATATCGCCTTTGGAGAGCACCAAATGTATTCATATCATCCCTCTACTGGTCTACTAGTAGTACCTTGTTTTAGTAGTGCACTAGCTAGCTAGTACTCGGAGTAGTAAACTAGACTACTCCTACTAGTAGAGCTACGTAGCTACCTGTTACTACTACTACTACTACTACTACTACTACTACTACTACTACTACTACTACTACTACTACTACTACTACTACTACTACTACTACTACTACTACTACTACTAGTAGACTACCAGACTACCATAGCTACTAGACTAGTAGGGCTCGTCAATCATGAATATTGTTCGTGGGACGCACATAAGATTAGTGACGTCATCCCTCAACATCTCGTCAAGATAATACTCTAGACTAGTAGACTACTGGTAGTGGAGTACCGGTAATAGTCGAACCCAACAAGCTCATGCTTGATGCTTGATGCTTGCCACTTTCCAAGCCAGTGTAGGCAAAGTCTTTCCATGATACAGTACTATGCTTCCCAGTTATCTTATTATCTGGTTTTTCTCAGGTTCAATCTGCCATTTGTCAAGCTTTATATAATTTGCAAGCAAGTACCGTATCAGGTATCAGACGCAACAGAATCATATTAGATATTAGATACACACGCAACACGCGAGTGAAAATCGTTCGAAATAAACAAACCCACAACACAGAGAGATGCCTTTGGCGAAACGAAACAACCGCTCCACCATGTTGGTTCTATTTTCAGTCCTCATTCTACTATCATGTGTTTCTGATGCTACTGCATTTGTACCATTCTGCTCTCTTTGCTCTGTCACTCACAATGATGTTCCTGTTCCAACGACGACGTTTCTAACCAGAAGTACCATCCGATTAAAGGAATCTACTGCGTCATCAATATATCCTTGGGAGGGTCCTTTACGAAGTCCTGAAATGCAACAGTATGAACAAGAAGAAACTTTATTAAAAATTCGCTGCAGAGTACTATTATCAAATGAAAAAGAACAGGTCCTGTCTGTATTGCAAAACTACGTTCAAAGTTTTGCCTTTAGTTCCGTTCTACCGGTCCAACCCTTAACGTACATGCCCACTGATGATGGTGGAGTTCAAGTTCAATTCTTGCGCAAGAAAACCAAAGAAAAGGGCAGTGTAGATGGTGGACTTCGATTTTGGATTTTACCAGTATCATCATCATCATCATCATCATTTGCTGTCGATAGTGACAAAGAGGAAGAAGTAGAAGAAGAAACCGTATCTACCATGATAACAGAGCAACCGACAACGACACCGACACCGGCACCAAAAGGAGAAGATGATAATGATGTCATCGAAATTGTGGTCAAACGAAATAGTCAAGGTCAAACGATTACTAAAATCTTTGCTGAAAAACAAGTTATAACACAATTTGTTGAATGCTTTACTGGTAAGGATCGGGACGCCAGTGAAAGGTTTACCAACCAAAATCCTCCTACCGACTCGGTTGTCAAAATTGAGTCAGTATTTCACAAGTGGATGTAGTGCAATAGAAAGAGGATATTGCCATTCCATCTAAAGAGATGTACAATGAATTTCCTATTGCTAGCTAGCATGCTATTTTTTATTTTAGTTTATTGGAGGACATACAATGTTTACACTCTTTGTTCTTTCTTTCTTCATCAGATTCGTCTTATTATTGTTTTCATTTTGCTATTTACCATTTATTTACTCTTTCTTCGTAACGGGGATGTTTGTTTGTAGGTTCAAAAATTTACGAATATCGTCTTTCAGTTCATTCAGGTAGGTTTGTGTCGTTTGCATATTATCCTGTTGTTGTTGTTGTCGTCCTGGACGACAAGATTTGTTCATTCCGATCAAATCAAAAGTAACATTATTCAAGATTTGTTGTGGATCCGTATCAGCGTCTGCACTATTGCTGCTGTTGTTGTTGGTGGCAGTAAGTTTAAACTTCTTTTTGGCGGTTAACATTTTAGCTTTGCGTAATTCTAAATCGTACGTTTTCGTAAAGTCTAAAATTGTGTCACAATCCTTCCGATCGACAGCCGTTTGTAACAGTGCCACACCACCATTCGGATTTTCTAATTCGTAACGAATACCATCAAACGCTTTTTGCACCTCTACGGGATCATACAAAATAACAGGTTCATCTGTCTTTGTAGCCGCCGCCACCGCCGCTGTCGCTGCAAAGACAGGACTCGTAGGAGTCATGATTGGAGAACCAATACTGGTGGTTAAAAAAGCAGTTGCTACTGCCACACTCTGTCGTTGTAGCCAATCACGTCTACTAGTTGTTGTCGCTGTCGTTTGTTGAGACATTGTTTGTGATTTTACATTGGATTTTGGTAAAGGAGGCAACGCAGGCGTCCAAGCATGACAACAAGTAGTTGTAAACTTGGTAGTAGTACTAATGGTCGTTAGCATCATCATCATAATCATCAAATAGGTAATGCCACCCTTGAGCAATTGTAGTGGCAATGAGAGGCTTGTTGTCATGGTGCCTTCCTTATTCTGCTTCAAGTCTTTTTTGTGGGGTAATCGATGTACGATGTATTGTGCTACTAGACTAGTAGCAATAGAGCATCAAAAGTTGTGTTTTTAGTGTTGGCTCGGAATATTTAATTTATTTTTGTGTTGCTAGCTAGATTGCGTAGCTCGCTAAAGACTAGTAGCTACTCGAGTAGTAGTCTACGTGTAGAAACGAAAGATGATGATGATACATTCATCATGATACTCTTGCTGAAGTACAAGGGCCACAAGATCTTAGTGACGAGGAACAGTGTGCTACCTTTGAGCGTTTTCATTGATTCCGACTTCCGTTCCACTAGTCTAGTACTCTAGCTACTACCTGGTACTCTACTAGCTACTTACTAGCTGCTAGCACTACTTTTACACTAATACTTCTAGTACTAGCTACTAGCACTACTTCTAAACTAATACTTCTAGTAGTAGCTACTAGTAGACTACCAGTGGTAGTAGTAGAGACCTACTACCTCCTCGCACCCGCACTCTACTATAAATCAAAGACCTTTACATGGAGTACGGTATCGAGTCCAGACAAAGGAAAAGATCTCCACGACGGAAAAATGCAGTACCTCGTACAGACAAGACAACGCAAGGGAACTTTGAATGTGCCAGTGTGTGTGTGTGTGTGTATATATATATATATATATATATTTTTCCTAGACGCAACTCTGGCTTCCCCCCATTTGTCTGTTATGGTAAGACGACGTAGTATTACTCAAATACAGTGCATTGTCCATTGTCCACTCGCTGAACCCATGAAAGATGAAAGTACGTGGAAATAATATTTTACTCTTCCTAAAAATGCACAGTGTTCAGCATAAATTGTTATACCATTGCTTTCGTATTCTTCTTCTTCTTTTTGTTATGCCTTTTTCCCGTTTCTTTTTTTGTTTTTGTTACCACCAATTCTGAATGCTTCCTGCCATGCTAATGGCGGATCCCAGTACTCCAAGAAATCCTATCCATTTCACGACACCACCCTTTTCGTAACGGGCCGTTTCTACCTTGAGACTCGTATCGGAATATCCGACCTGGAACAAAACACTGCCAATACAAAAGAGGGGTCCACTGGCTGCACAAATCAGTGGATGTTTCAATCCACCCAACAATGCAGCTGCCGTAAAGGTTGTTAAACTTTCAAACAAACTTTGATGTCCCCGTTGTACTCGATTAAAATCATCCGCTTGTTTGTGAACGCCTGGTACTGCGTACAGGTTGGGATACTTTACATTCATAGCATCACGTGCTTTCATGACTTTGTGTATGGTTTGTGTGTTGTTTATTGTTGTTATGTATTGGTGTTGTTTGTGTCGCATAAATAATAATGGTCAATATATCAAGCGAAATGGAATTGAAAGGAAGGAAACGTTGTGTAAGATCTTCATGGGTACGTTTAGCACAACTAGTAGGAATTGGTGAACCAAATAAATTGCAAGCAAATTGGTTTCACGAGTCTTTGATTTTGGAGTACTCTACTCTGTACTCTATACTCCTCTGTTGCACTTTACATACCTTTGCCTCCCATGTAAGCGCTGGTGAAAAAGGGCATGACAACACTTCCCAAGATGACGAGACCATAATTGTTAGGAATTTCAAGTTGCATGATGGAAGGGAGTGTGTGTTGTTACTACCTGGTACAATTTATAATAAATATATAATAAGAATATTCAAACAGGATTGATGAAGAATCGTAAATCGTAATAAAATAAATTAGAGATTAACGGTGAGGAAGATCCATTTCTGCGATCTCATTAGTCTACGGTACAAGTATTAGTAGACAAGCTAGTGGGCTCTCAAGCTACTAGCTAGACTAGTAGACCATTATTAGTTGTGACTACAGTAGTCAAAAAAATTCTCGAAGATTTTGACAAGCAGACAAAAGAATTTGGCCAAAGAAGTAACACGTCTTATTAGACTAGTGGGAGTAGTCTAGCTAGAGGTCGACAACTATTTTTTAGCATTACTTTCGTAGAAGAGTACTACTACTGGTAGAAGACTACTCGAGTAAATAGCGACTGGTACTCGGTAGCTGGTAGAAGTAGAAGTAGAGCTAGTTCTACTACGACTAGCTAGTACTCTACTACTACTAGCTAGCTAAGCTAGTATTACTACTACTATTACTCTAGTAGTCTGCCAGGAAGTACTAGTCTACTACTCTCGTCTACTGTAATTTGGAGGCTTGAAAACTAACTATGCAAGCAAGAACAATAGCGGCTGGTGGTGCAATTAAGAGTGATCCACTACCACGACCAGCAGCTGCACCACTGCTTGATCAGCTGGATATTCTTAGCTAATCAACCATTTCTCTCCCCCTGCAGAATCTGTCGTCTTGTCCTGTAGCTCCAGTACTATCTGTGCTCGTCCAGTAGTATCTGTTGTTGTCTCCATCTAAGTTCTCTCATCCTGCCCGTGGCTTCAGTAGTAGTATCTGTTGTTGCCTCATCCTGTAGCTCTAGTATCTGTCATCTCATCGCCATGTGGCGGCTCCAGTATCTCTTGTGTCTTGTCCTGTGGCTACAGGAGGAGTGTCTGTTCAGGAACAAGTTGTTCCTGTGTGGCTCCAGTAAGAATCTGCCTGTTGTTGCTCCAGTTGCTCCAGTGCCCAGTACTACTATCTGTCACCCGTCCTGTGGTTGTTGCTCCTCGCTCATGCAGTGGATGTTGCTCCTCCTCCTGGTGCTGCACTGCTGTGGCTCCAGTGGTATCTCTTGTCATTGCTCCTGTGGTGGCTCCAGTATCTGTCGCTCCAGTATCTCGTCCTGTCATTCCTGGCTCCTCCAGTATCTGTTGCTCCAGTATCTCCTGTCGTTCCTGGCTCCTCCAGTATCTGTGGCTTCAGTAGTATGGCTCCCCAGTATCTGTACTCTGGTGTACTACTAGACTACTAAGAAGTAAAATCACTGGTTGACAATAGCAAGAGCCAACAAGGGTTAGGGTCCAATTGAACTGTAGGTCTAACCTTACATAAAACTGACGTAATGCAAACGCAGCCGACGTAATGCAAACGCAGCCGTAATGGTATTCTAGCTAGTAGTAGACTACGTTCGTTTTGCTAAGGTTTTACTGTTAAAAATATCTAAACTTGTGTTGCTATCGTACGAATAAAGAAACAAAAAATGCAGAATACTGCACAGAGAGAGGCTGAATAAAAAAAATGCATGTGGTAGAAACTGACCAAAGATTATTTAAATCCTTAAGTTCTCTCTTCTTTCTGCGGTGATATTTACTCCGTGTGAATGCAGCATACAGGCAGCGCTGGTAATATTATTATGGTTTTTCTTCTTCAAAAGATGTCCAAGAACATTATTACCAGGTAGCAGGTACCGTAGTAGTGGTACGTGGTACCATAGAAAACTACCTTTCTCGCATGTTGTATGCGTTCGTTTATACCACACACTGTGTAATAGTGTCCCATCTTACTGGCGGGTAAAGTTGTCCCCCCCCCATCTTCCTCTATCAAAAATTAAAATTCACTCAATCCTGTGTGTTTGTTACTTACTTCGTGCATCATATACTAGTAGCATCCTTTCTTTCTATTGTCTAATACCACTGACCATTACAGTATCTTTGGGACGCTAACCATGGATCGTTTCCTCTTAGCGCGCCAACAGCAACAAATGCAGATGGCGACGCAGATGCAACAGATGCAGTTGCGACAACGAATGCAGCAGCAGCAGCAGCAGCAGCAGCAGCAGCAGCAGCAGCAGCAGCAGCAGCAGCAGCAGCAGCAGCAGCAGCAGCAGCAAATGAAGCATTGGCAAATGCAGCAAGCGTTCTATCGACCGCTGCCCGTGCAAACGTTAAACAATAACCAAGACAACTATATTGACTTGACGAAAAACGAAAACTCTGCAACGAGGAACGGTAGTGGTAGTAGTAGTGGTAGTAGTAGTGGTAGTAGTAGCAGTAGTGACGGTAAATGTAGGTCGTCAACGAAGAAAAGTACTTCCAGTACCAAGAAGGCGACTTCTCTTTGGAGTCCATTGCCGGCTCCTACTATCAAACACAACTACGGAGAACCTCGTCCTCTTCCAAATCTCAAGGAACCAGGTATAAATGATGTCATATGCGCAAGGTACGATACGGATACGCCCATTCAATTGTTCCTTTTGTTGATATGTTGCATCTACTAGAAGAATATGCATATTCGTGTGCTTGCATCTGCGCTCACAAAAGTATTTGACTTACCGTTTTACTCCAGAGGAAGCCAGGTGGTCAATCATCCTGGCAATATCTGCTATCGGGAGATTATTCGTTCCAAACTACCGGAGTACAGCAGGGCCAGTACCAGGGTTGAAAAGAGCTCGATCGTTACTTCGATGATTGATCAAGTCAGGGACTCTAACGGTGGTGGTTTTATCAAAAAGAGGAGAAATGGGAAGAAACAGGAATGGTACGACGTTGGCGACAATGTTGTCAGAGAAAAGACCGGCCAGGCTCTGCGTGACCTCCTGCACGACAAATACAAATCATCGACGAAACAAAAAAAGGAACGTCGCAAGGCTGCCATTGCCAAGGTCGAGGGAGTACTCTCAATGGACATTTCACCAATGAATACAGATAATTCCAATGTGATAAACAGTGCGACCAGAGATACAACCATTGCTACCACCAGGAGCAAACCGTTCAACAACGCCAGTGATGGTAATACTTTATTGTCTTCATCCCAGAGCCTAATTCCAGGCAAATCATCAGTTCCGTTTCCTGGTTTAAGCATGGAGCTTGCCGTTTCACAACGTTCAAGCAACGTCAATGTCCAAGAGAAGGAAGAAGCTATCAATGACCCGGCAAAACAAAAATGTACGAGCGCCTCATCACCACCGCCACCTGCCGTGACGAGGCTCCAGAGCGACGTGATTTTGTCCATGATGAGATTACCCCTCGGGGAGGATCTTGGAGAAACGAGAGACGAAATTGCCGACGGTGAAGTTTTCTTAAGGAAAGACTGCACCAGTTCCATCTTGCCAACGTCATCCTCAACCTGCATCTGAACAGTACTCGAATAGTGTTTTTTTTTTCAAACATTCGACCATCCTTAACGACTGAGTTATATCCTCTACATAAGATAAATGAAGTACTATTAGTTTACGTCGTCTACAAAAGTTTAAACTTCCAAAACATCGTCCTCATCAGGCACGCCAGCTGGTTTGGATTTGATTTCCTCCTCCGAAGCATCTTCCGCACTGATCTCCTCCGGAGGACTGGTCTTGTCGGCATTCGTGACAGGAAAGGCGGCCTCCTGGTCTGTATTTTCCGAGCCAGCAAAAGCCTTGGGACCAAACAATGAAAGCAAGACAGGAAGCAGGATCAAACCATGGCAGGCTCCCAAGACAACTGTAAGTGCAAATTGGGTCGATAAGATGGCAAAGACATAAGAACTGGATCCGAGTAGAACAGCAACGGCAAGGAAGGTAGACGTTGCTCCAGATAGGACGGCCGCGCCCATGTCTGCCAAAGTTTCGGTCGTACGGCGATTCCAGTCGCTTCCACCCTTTACCATAAAGGTGTGACCAACGTGAGCGCTATAATCCACACTAAGACCGACAGCCAAGACGATATTGATGACAGAAACGGAATCAATCGCTATACCAATGGCCCACATGAAGCCCAAAATCTCCACCAAACAAAAGGCGACGTTCATGGTAATGAGAAAGGCCGTAACAAAGGACGCAACGGTAAAAAGGACAATAATTCCCACAGAAAGGATGGCGAGTCCCACATTGGAAAATAATTCTTTTCGAATGATCTTGAATCCTTCGACGCCCAAAAAGATGGGGCTGTAAACTTCCGCAGGCGGGAGATCGGTCCAGCTGTCAACCATTTCCCGCGTTGCATCCATGGCTTCAATTTGCTTGTCACTGTCAGCAATCGTTTCTCCGCGTTTTTCCTTGGTGAGCCTGACATACTCTCCCTCTACACGAATGGATTCAAGGCGAGTGCTGTTCGTTTCCACATCGGTGACCATTACAACATCCTGAGAGTACGTACTCCCGGGAGCACCGATGACAACGTAGGCTTCCACAGTATCGACGAAACCTTGTTGGGTAGCAGGCCAGCCATCACTTCCCATCTCGGCTCCACCAATGGCATCTGTTCCGGCAGTTTGAAGGTATGCCTCTAATCCTGTCATGACGTTACGGTAGGCATCTTCCGATACGGGTTCGGCAATAAACGGTGGACTGGTGGACTTGCCTGCTAGACGATCATCAAGTTGGGCCAGTTCTGTGCGCTTGTCGTAAATTCCGTTCCCAATGTTGGCCTCCGTTTCTTCAAAGAAAATAAAGTAGGAAGTACCGTCCGAGGGAAAGTACTCATCCGCGTCTGCAACATAATCATTGATGTAACTATCTGCTGGAATGAATTCGCGCTCGGTATTTTCGACGCTCAGCTGTGTAGCTCCGTAGCATCCAAAGGCAATAAGTCCAGAAAATACTGTCAATACGATGACTTTGCCAGGCTTGGAAAGAATTGCGGGTGCGTGGTACTTGCGAAAGTAGGTGGAAATATATCCTTCATCGTTATCGTGCAAGTCTTGTTCGGTCATTTCTTGGTTATCTGCCTCGTCATTGTTGTTACCTCCTCTTTGTAGGCAACACATGAGACAGTCTCTTCGGTTACCTCGTTGCCGAGTTTCGTCCAAAACAAGACACGCTGTAAAGAAGGTTGATGCAAAGATCCACAAAAAGGTAATGCAAATGCTGGCATAGGCACAGAAACTAGCCAATGCCGGGAGAGACGAGGATGAGGAAATGGCAAAGGCCACCAGGTCTGTCATGGATGTGACTGTAACACTTGCTCCAGCCCGTCCCAATCCCTGTGCACATCGTTCGACCAAGGTTTCGTCGTCTTCTTGTTTTCGTGGAACCTTCCGTTCACGATCAAAGGCGTTAACAATGACAAATCTGTTGTTGTTGGGAGGAATAAATGTCAGAAAGAAAGCCAAATCATCACAGTCTGCAGCAAGTTCCCCCCAGACCCCAGATCACAATTATCATTCTCTTTCATTTCACTTACGCATCGTCCACACCAATACCCAGAAGAATAAATGGCAAGAGAGAATGTACGGGCCCAAAAAAGAGCCCAAGAAGCGACGAAACACCAAATCCTGCAGCCGTGCTCAAACCAATCATGACAACGGCAGCAATGCTCATACTCCATCGACTTCCGGGACCACATTTAATCTTTCCGAGCGAGGCTCCCAAAAATAGGAACACCACGAGATAACTGACTTGTACCAGCACCAGGTCTCCCCCAATGGCTTCTCCAAATTCATCACTGAAGGATCGTGTCGAAAAGTAGACAACTTCAATTTCGGTGTCATCTTGTTTCTCCAGTACGTCCAAAAATGCTACCTTTTCCCACTCTTCGTTGATGGGATCAACTTCGTTTCCATTTTCGACGTACGATCGATCTTGCAAAAAGTACGTAATAGAAAAAGCTTTGGCAGAAATCAATGTTCCGTCGTCATCGTCAAAAACGGCATCACCTAACGCAGCATCCAAATCATCACGAGTTCCGTAGGATTGCAATGTTGCCATAAAGTCGGTATCATTGCGGAAGGTAGTAACATCGTAATTCCATTGTTTCAAAATGCTGTTCATGAGACACGAGCACACACCGGTATAACTCGAACTACAAGAGCCACCTGCCTTGGTACACAAATCTTCAAAAACGTAAGTGGTACCATCGTACGTTGATTTCGTAGTAAAAATTTCTTGTTGCAAGAGCAAGGCTGCTTCAATACTTTCTTCCGTCAAAACATTGCCATTGTTGGTACTGCCATCCGAAATAATCATAGTTTCTACACGACTGGTAGAATCGTAGTATTGCAAGTACGATGTTTCCTCTCGTTCCGCACGGGTTCCTTGGGGTACCCACAATTCTTCGGGACGACTTTCGGATTCCATCATGACATTACCAGCAGCACAGACCAAGGCAAAGACGATGCTCAATGCAATGGTCGTTTTAGGACGAAATGCCACAAACAATCCCAATTGATAAAACATATTCCGAATACCATGATCAATGACATTACCAATTTTTTCACAACCATTGGGTTGTTCCTCTTCTGAATTGGTAGTAGTAGGTCCAGTAGTATGACTGTTGTTCATGTTCATCTTCTTTTCGACATCAGCAATTGTACCATTGTTATCGTCGTTGGCAGCGCACATGGTTAAATAAATACTGTATAATCTTTCTTATAATGCTAGTACAAGTACAAGTAGTAGTAGTAGTAGTCCAACCAAAAGATAGAAGAAATAATGAGAAAAACTAAAACAATTGGGTATTAGTACTACCAGTACCTAACTAGCAAGAATCATTACTACCGGTACCAGGTACCCGGTACTGTAACAGGTGCTACAGCTTATTAGTAGGGTACCCTTGCACGAGGTACCTGCTAGACAAGTACTAGTAGTAGTGGTTGCTACGGTACTACTGTAGCACCAGGTAGTAGTAATAAAATGAATCGGTGAAGTGAATTCAATTTGTCGTCAGTTCAAAATTCTGTGCTTACATAAGGACCTTAAATAGTCACTTTGAAGGATGTTGGTGACTCAGAGTTACAAATAGTACTTTGATTCTGACGTAAGGTAAGCGCCAATCAAAACTTACGCATTTTAATGACGTTGCCAAATAATTCATAGTCGTTAAATGAAAATGTTAGGTACCTGGTACTGTACCTACGGTACCACCACGGAGTGGTATTATTGTACGTACTATAGGTAGTACCTGGTAGTGGTACTATTCTTTGGTACCTGGTAAAAATTATTGTCATTACCAGTACTCGAGTACCAGGTATCAGCTAATGAATTTTACCACGACCGACATTATTCGTTGTGTTACCAGGCAATCCTACAATGATGACGATGTATTTTATTGTATGATGATGATGCAGCCAGTCGTCGATATCCTAGTACACACCAGAAAACTTTTGTATGAGTACCACTCCGAGTGGTAGTGCAGTAATAAGCGAGTAAGATAATACTACCAGGTACTACTAGATACGTACCGTAGTACTTGGTAATACACTAGCTAGCTACTACTGGTACTACTACTAGCTAGTAGTAGCTACTCCTAGAAAGCACTCCGGAGCTCTTAGAGTCTATTGTACCAGGCACTAGTACTGTAAAGGACATAAACAAGATCCTTTTCATCAATTTCTCTGCTGAAGGAATGATTAAAAATGTTATTGCATGTGCATGTACGCATCGTCTAGTACCATAGCGTAGATACAATTCTTTTTTATTTTATTCATTCAACAGCAAATTCTCCATCTCCTGCTGCAGGGTATTTTGACCTCTGTTGCATCTTCTCGCCCCTCCCCCCCCCCCCCCCCCCCCCCCCCCACCCCCCCAGCGGCCCCGCGCGCAGCAGCCCCCCGCTCTTCACCACCTCCTCCAGCACGACGTGCAGACGGCGGCGATGCTCTTGTTTGCTTTCTCTTTCCCTCACACCGGAAAAGGAGGGAGGGGAGGGGAGGGGGGAGAGGAAGGGTGGGATTTGATTCTCCCTTCCTTTGCCCTTCCCTCT
>Ga0100402_1001179_pt1 | contig 30326 bp, 17 predicted proteins | sample CryGeyme20150102_FD_80419 | JGI IMG/M metagenome (GOLD analysis project Ga0100402, IMG submission 80419) | Groundwater microbial communities from Crystal Geyser aquifers in Utah, USA - Crystal Geyser metaG 2015-0102 | ecosystem: Environmental > Aquatic > Deep subsurface > Groundwater | place...
CAAGTCCACTATGGTACACCTTTTTACAAAAATTTGTAAAAAGGTGTACTTTTGGTGTACCAAGTACACCAAAGTACACCAAAATGGTACACCCAGTGGTACACCTTTTTACATATACCCGATTGGTACCAGGTACCGTATCACACTGGTGACCAACGACCAAACGCCATAGCACTGGAAGTAAGTTAACACACAGACACAAAAAGGAACAAAGCAGCAACTACAAATTACAACTACAGCGAACAGAAACACAAAGTAATTTGGAGTGTAATTTTCACCTATTTACTTTGCCTTATTTAATGGAGAAGCTACCAGAGTCTATCAAAGAGGTTCTTAAAGGGAAGTGCTTGAGCAACCAGTCCTGTTGTAGCAACTGCGGTGCAAAATTGCCTGATCCTTCTTTTTTCGACACCAGATCTAGAGGAGTGCCCGGCATTCTCCCCGAGCCTGTTGTGCCATTATCATGCCTCCTTGCTTTGGAATCAACGCTATGTAAAAGTAATGAGTGCCAAGAGATGCAGTCGTCTAAATGTAATCAAGTTTTACGGCGGGACGACTTGGTGAATACAGGAAGCACAGTTCGACGACGTAATATGCCGCATTTTCTAAGTGGACTTCCGTCTGCAATGAATAACGATACCAACAGCAGGATCTTCTGTTGGAGCAAAAGAGAAATTGCAGCAGAAATTATGCAGAAATCACCTTACATGAGCCCCTCCTGTCTTCTCTTTGCCCTTGAGACGTATTTGGAACGCATAATCGATTTCGATCCAATGAGTTTTGACAACAAACACCAATTACAGGATTGGATTCTGTCTTTACTCGTTCTTTTGGGCGGAGATGCCCAAGTCATGCTTGACTTCTTTGACTTTACGGCAAAGATAGACCCAGTGGAACCTGGTGAACATGGATTGCCTGTGCCCCCTGATACCCCTGTGAGCAAGGCCAGTCAACAGTATCCTCTTTTAGCCTTGCATGGATTCTTTGAGGCAGATACCAGAACGAGTTTCTTGGTATCCGCTCTGTATCTTCTCGCGTGCTACCGTTCTTTCGCAAAACACATTCTCTTGAAAATATCTTTCCAAGCTTTTCAGACTACGACTGCAAATTCATTCTCCATATTACCCGAATTACCGGAGGGCGTTCAAGACTTGATTGCCTCATTCCTGTGGGGGGCACACAACTTCACCTATGGGGAGCACCTACCAGCCGAAATGCAGCGAACTGCCGCGCATATCAAGGATCGGAAAGAGCACGGATCGTTGTTTTTGGACGGCTTTAGAGAAGAAAAATGGCCCCGTAGCACGATCTCACATTTTATGACATCGGGAATTTTTCGTTGTAAAAAACTTCCTCATACTTTGTTTGTTTTGTACAGAAAAGAATTTGCTTTTTGGTCGGCGGCTTGTCCCGCGCTGTGTATATCGAACTTGTTACCACTAGAAGAGATTGCCGTTACAAACAAGTCTAAAGAAGCTTAAAGGCAATAAAAAGAATTAACTTTTTGTTCGCAACGTACTATGCCAAATAGAATTGTGTTTGTTCGGTTGTTCTCTCTTTATTACACTTATTTCGTTGCATTGACATTGTTATTTTATCTCATTTGAGAGACGAAAAATATTCAAGTAGGAAGGAGGACTTTCCAGTCTCAAGTTGTTCCTGACGCGAAACTTCAACTTCAGCTCTCGTACTTGATCCACTACTCCCACTGCGGGGAAGTGGATCAACATCATACTTGGTTCAAATGAGTATTATGGGCCGTTCAGCTTTCCCACAATACATGGATTATATCCGTCAGCCTAAAGGCAACAACATGTCCTACTTTGTTGTTGAAATACTTCGGGAAGATCGAGTTGCGTGTCTACTCGAATATGACGGCATGGAGTGCAAATCCCTGAGAATAGCGTCGGTATCGGCATCTCGCGGATAGTCATGATCTGTTTGCGATTGTAAAAACGCGGGATCATCGAATCTGGCATCATACTCGGGTCCTACCAACTCTTCTTCCGGGGGGAAGACAAAGTCATTATCCGATACCTTGGTTTCATCGTTGGTTTCATCGTCGTCGTCGTCGTATCGTGAAAGCCCTTTTCGAGTGCCTCTCTCTTTCGCAGGCGTCGCATCCCCACAATAAGGGCCACCATAGACACCAATACAAGGCCTAGCATACCCACTGTTATTCCTACTTTTTCACCGGCATTGTTGCTGCTGCCTCCCGACCCACCCACAGTTGCTCTACTTCCTTCAAATGACGAAATTTCACTGTCGCCGTCACCACCATCATTATCCTCTACATTTGTCGATAGGACACCATTGCCACTCAGCTCATTTTCATTGGTGCCTTCCAATTCCGCGTTGCTCTCAGCATTTGCCTCTTCGACGCAGTCATCAGCAGGAGACTTGTCCTCGGCCTTGTCCACGGACATTGAAGCTTTGGCACCACGACCACCCTCGGTACTACGACGTTTACCACTCGTCTTGGTCGCAGTGGTAGTGCATTTGATTCCGCTCTTCAGTGCCGCCGAAGTTGGAGACTTGGTGGACTCCTTAAATGTTGATACAGGTGGATATTCTCGATCGGGTACTTCTCCACTAGAAGCACCCTTTTTGTTAGCCTTTGCGGAACTAACACCCTTCACATTCTTGGTACCACTTTCCGTACATGCAACTCCTTCGACTCCTGCAGTACTCTTGGCTTTGGATCTGCCACCTTTGAGACCTCGATGACGTCGAGTAGCACTATCATTGCCCGCAGAACTTCGACCGTTTCTCGTCTTTCCCTTGCTAACAACGCCCTTGCTGTCGGATCGACCGGAGGTACATTCAATGCTTACACTGGCTTTCTCGCCGGCTTTCTCTTTGCTGGACTTTTGTCGAATAATGTTGGCATACGTGCGATCTTTAGGGCCTGTTGCCATCAAGGCGCGATTTTCACGTGGCTCTTTGACAGATGCGAAGAAGCCTCGCACACGATCCTTGGACAGAGCCAAGGCCGAGGTGTGAGAGCCAGATAAGGATAGCACAATTAGAGCCATCCAAGCGATTGCCAGAAGTAAGGGGTATCGATGAGAGGTCATGATGAGATATTAAATGTCGTGCCTTGCTAAGCTTGTCTTATAGTAATGTATTGGAGTCCTCTTGTTGGAGAAGAATAATAATATCAAAGTATTCTTATTCAGCACTAGTACTGGTACTCAGGACAGTACTCTAGTACTCTATTCGCATACTACTAGAGGAGCCATGTCATGGACAAAAAATGAAGGAATACCGAAAATTAAGAATGTGTGACGTTCATTCGTGCCATTAAATAAGACTGATATCCGTTCAGCTGGAAACCCATTTCATGATTTAGATGTTTTATCCCGATTCAAGATGTCAAAAGTTAACTCAGGCTCGGTCTGAAGAAGCTTTCCTATCGATCCTTGCATTGAATCTTCCCGCTCAACTACTTTGCCCGCCGAAGAGTCAGCAGTCAACGAGTATTATGGGCATAGCAATTGTATCTACAAATGCTGTAGCTATGCTACTAGCAGAGTAGTAGCTAGGGTCTACTCTACTAGATAGCTTAGTAGTTGATGTGGCTACCAGTTGGTAGCTCTGTCCAACTCGTAGTATTTCGGGGTAGCAGTCGGGGACTAGCTCGAATGCACGTATGAGCTTTCATTTTTTTACCCGAGTTCCGGCCCATTGCTGCTGACAAATGACACACTGGGTCTTTCCGCTGCTGCGGAACCACTGTGTGAGACATTGGCTGTGGAAACGGTTGGAGCAGGTGGAGCACTCCAATTCTGGAAGCTTGTGTGTTTTGATATGCAATACAGAGTAGCAGACAGGGCAAGGTTCCACGCCTTCAAATTCCTGGTCAACATTTTCTTTCCATAACATGAGAGCTTCCTGCAGGGTTCCGCCTTGATTGTTGAGCATCATGGTAATCTGGAGAGACCACAGCTTCCAGCGTTTGGCCGGGACGCCCAGCGTTTTCGAGCAATCGACTTCGGCATTTCTCAAGGGAAAGAAGGATGGTAACTTGATCATAACTTTGAGCTTGATTTCATCCTGCACGTACAATGCGGTGATTTCTCGTGTCGATACACTTCCCGAAACTGTCATGTCTCCGAACTTGTTCTTGTTTGATGCTAGCTTCAATCGCTCAAGCTCGCTTCCAAGGATGACAGGGGCAATATGAGTAGCAATGTAGTCCTTCATTGGCCCTGTGTAGACCTTGGGGCACTCTTCTTCCCACCAGCGACGGGTCAAGCTGGGCAGGGCTTCGACTGTTCGAAACAAGACCAACGAAGCGAGGTTTGATGCATTAACCATTTCCTCGGTTCCCAAAAGAAGATCAAAATCACACATGGGATCTGTTTCGGATAGAACATCTGTGTGAAGAATAGTAAAATTTAGAATAGAGTGCATTGCTCCGCTCTTATCAATGTAGGCACACAACGATGGCCGATTGGCAGAGTCCTTTTGCACGAAGGAATCAACATACTGAAGACAGCATAGCCAAGCGAGCATCTTGCCGACAATGATAGAATGATCAACATTATCTTCGTAGTCTTCTTCGGACCAGGATTCCATCTCCGTCATAAGCGCATGTGGCAATAATTCTGAAACAATTTCTACATCTCCTTCAAGCTCGCCCTTTTCTTCTTCGTCCAAACCTCTGGTCCATTCTTCCAAACGCTTGGCAGTTGACTCTTCTAGCACTGGGTCTCCTAGTATACTAGTAGCGGATAAACCAATTGCGTTCAATAAACGAAGAGCATGCCAGCGCTTGCTTTCCACAGACAATGCATGGACAAGCTCATCACTGAACTCTGCAGCTGCTGTGACCATCAAGCTTGGCTCCTCACGTAAAGTGGAAGAGACAATTTCAGGAAATTTTGAGAGACATAGCCAATGAGGCTGATTAAATCTGATCGGATCACCGGCATCATTAAAGTCTTGGCCGACAACACCTTGCACTGCGACTGCATCCTCCCAGACAAAAAACCTCCCCAACAACTGCATCATGGATGTTGAGTTGAGATTGACACATTCCATGCCATATTTTCGGGAAGCGGTTTGTGCCATGAAAATGCCGCGTTGTCCAAGCAACAAATCGCCATCTCTACAGCTAGTAAGTAGCGTTGTAGATTGTTTAAACAAATAGTTGAGCACACGACCTCGAGTCTCTGTGCTAGCGATAGCGACACAAGCGGTCATAAACCACGCAAGTATTGATCTTCCTACTGCCGTTGTTCCGCTCGTGGACTCATTTTGGTCGATATAATCTAGTAGTTCCACTGTGATGCTTTCTGGATCAAACATGAGAAGCTGCGGGTCCCAAAAAGCTGAAGGTGTATTCAGACCAAATCCACAAGCAAGGGAGAGCAACCAAAGTTCCTGGCAGATTTTGTCTTTACTAGAATTGGTGCCATCGGAGTCTGTCAACAGCTTTTTCAAGCGAGACTTTGCTCCCAATATCAGCTGGAAAATATCGTAATGCAGACTTCCAATACCTCTTTCGGCCCCAACTCCACATTGTGTTATAGCAACATTGAGCAGCTCAGCGAACGAAGACTGCCAGGGGAGATCGGCAAAGGTCTCTTTTTGCAGGATGGGAGCAAACATTTTGACTATTTTTTCGCGTTCAAATTCGTCGCCAAGATCCTCGTTATCATCGTCAGCTGTGAGGATATCACGTGCTTTTACTCGATCGATGATTGCGTCGCAAAGCTGTGATATCACCGCTACAGATTTGCTTACTCGAACAATGTCTTTTTCCTCTACGTAGTGCTTCAAAGAAGACACGGCTGCCTGGAACCACTCTTTTAGAAGGGATTTTCCAATTCTCCTCCCCCCAAGCACACGCAGCAGCTGCGCACAACGATCGATACGTTTGGAGGAGCGACTAGCAGATACTATGCCTGTATCCGCTTCTGACAGCGCAATAAATACAGCAACGGTAAAATTCACGCAGTCATCTGTTTCCTGGAAAAGAGCCAACCGTTTGGCACAAGTCTCTTCGTTTCGTAGCAAATACATTAGACAGGTAAAATGAAAGTCGTGTTCTGATGATGTCTTCCAAAGATCAAGATCACCTAGCTGCACAAGCGATAAGGGAGACAATGGGGTTCGAGTGCCCTGTAAATCAGCCCTTCTGTGTAGATTAACCAATCGCCACGCCTTTCTTGACCAAGCTAAAGCAGCTATACCCGCCACCTTATTGTCAGGCTTGGCCGACCAGGTCTGCAATGCTTTGTGCAGAAAATTGGACCCTTGATCCAACAGCGCCGCAAGGTAATCGGATTCTTTCAACAGCAATTCGATGCCTATGGAATCCCATATAGGCCCCCCTTTGTTCCACGCTTGAAGTATCACTCGATAGGCCTCTTCTTCAGAGAGTACAGAAGGAACCAATTTGAGGAGAGTATCCATGACTGGCGCGGGGACAATCGTGTCGTCCATCATGGTATCAACGTCAAGACATGGACAGGAGCAGTCAATCCATGTAATCAGCACCTGCCTTCGGACTAGTCTAGGAACATTCGAGGTAAGACCGGCGCAGCTCATGAGAAATTCAGCCAATTTTGACTCTTCTTCCAGGTGGCTATCACTGCCGTCAGTATTTGAACTACTGGCGCTGACAGCGTCCTTGACAACTTTGGCGACAAAGGTATCCAACGCATCGCTGCGAACTTGTTCGATTGTTACTCCTTCATGTTTCAGAAATGACACCAGGCCTGCAATAAATAAGTCCAGTTTGGGGTCTGCAGCAATGACTTCCTTTAATAATGTGCTCCATAGATGTTTTTGCTTCTCCATCGACTGAATATCGGCTATACATAACGCGAACAACTCAAAGTCCTTTCTGACAAGATCTTTACTTTGCTTCTGCGTCGATAGCAAACTTGTGTGTATTATACTCCATTTCAAGACATCATTGAGCAGAAATTTTTCCACAGAAATATTACGGTCCTGTTCCTCCCCGGCATTGGCGAGAACTTCTTTGCCGCAATGCTTAAGAATGACAATCATCAGCTCATAGGCATCCGTATTTGGTATTGAGCCAGATGACTGTTGATATCCTGACAAAACTTGCCGAAATTTCTCGCGCACTATGGGAGACAAGTACACTGACATTTTACTTGAATCTTTTGCTTGAGTGAAGAATTCATCTACAATCATGGCCAAATAGCCGTTTCCTTCTACTTCCATTAGAAGGGTAGAAATACCCTCGTACCAGAACCATTCGCGGATCAGATACAGAGCACAATTGGGTCGATTGGAGCAGGCGTCGTCAAATTTGAGTAGCTCGCTCGCCAACCCTTTCACAAGTGCATTTTGAGCCTGCTGGACAGGGCCCGCAATTTTGGTTCTTGCCTTTGATTCCGTGCTATATTTACCACTGTTTGTCTCGAGAAACATCTTCAGACAATCCAGCCATAATTGAGCCAAGACTTTGGGCAAAGTCACACCGTCCTCGTTGACCGCTTCCGTATCATGCGCGTCCTTGCGTAACAAAAAGTAGGAAGCAGATTCGGAGACTGTGCTGACCACGACCATTTGATCTCCCATCCGTACTGTTTGTTCTCGTCCCTTCCATACCGACGACAAGATTGCAACTTGGTCGGAAAGCGACGGCATCATGGCAAGCAAAGGCAACAACGTGGGACCCCACTGAGTCGCAGAAGCTCCGTGACACGACTTTTTAAATAGTTTCACCAGATTCTTCGTTACATTTGCCGCATTCATAGTATCCCATGGACTACCATTTGGATTGTGTTTTGAATAGGCTGCGAGATACGTCACCAAGGCTTCCAAAAGTGATGAAATATTTCCGGCTTCTTTTTCAGATGCCAGTGCTTGTGGAATGGTTTGATGAAAGGAATTATTCGAATAAAAAATAATGGACGGAGCTTTTTGACAGCACACGGCCAGCAGAACGTAGGTTCGGTTCCGTAACGATGCCTTGGGACTGGAGAGCGTTTTCCACAAAATCCCACTTTTAGCCATGAAGTCGTCATCGTCGTCATCATCGTGATCGTCGCCGTCCTGATCATTATTTTGGTTGTTCAAAATTCCATGCCGTTGGATCCAAACTCGAATACCACTCAAAGCACTTCCCACAATACGTTCGAATTGTTCTTCCATGTGATCTGTTTGCGATTCATTCATACTATCGTCACCACCAGAAGAGCTCGTGTCATTTTTATTTTTCCCACCACCACCACCACCACCACCACCACCACCACTACTACTACTACTATTAGTATATTTTCCAGTAGTATTTTTCACTCGAGACGTGGCAAATAAATCCTCGTGCATTTTGTTGGCTCGTCCGTACGACAAAATCCGTTCCACATAATTCCAAATACCGACTTGCAGATCTTGTAACGTATAGGCCACGTCGTCCTGTGTCTTGTTATTGGTATTGTTGTTGTTGTTGTCGTATTCCTCTTGCAAATAGTTGGTCGCTACTGTCCGTACTTCGGCAGCAGGATCTCCGTAACAACAGTACATCATTCCCAAGAGTCGCCGATCGTTCTGTCGCATCAAGGTAGAAAAAGCTTTCGGTACACGCTGTGCCGCCAATGTCAATACCAACAGTGCCTCGGCCCGCACAGCTGATGCCGATTCGTATACCAATTTGGAATGATACACATACATGTAATGAGCCAGTGCATCGACTTGTTGCTTTTTGGGTAAACCATCGTCACTAAAAAATAGTTGCAACTCTTGCAGGGCTTTGACTTTGGTAATAGCATCTCGTTTGATAAGACGCGGAAATACCAAGGAAGCCAAATGATCGTTCTTGCCGGTATAAATGGGCGACCAACGAAGTTGGAGCGATGGTGGAGTTTGAGACGTCGAACTGTTGGTGGATGATTTTTGGGATAACGATGCACGTTCGGCGGATGGGACAACTGTAGTAGTAGTGCTAGTGGTAGTAGTAGTGCTAGTGGTAGTAGTAGTGGTAGTGGTAGTGTCAGCAAAAGCCCCAAAGCCTAAAAATTCAGCCTTGGTCCCAGAAGTCTTGTTGAGACGGGTCTTTCGTTTCTCCTTCATTTTTGTTTTTGTGTGTGGATTGAGTATTGAGTTGGTTGAAGTATGGATATTAAAAGTATTAAAAATAACGGTCCAATAAGTGTTGGTAGAATGCTGCTGTAGGTATCAGGTATCAGAAATGTTTCCAGAGTTTCTGAATCGACGTTGCTTTCTCTCTTGGCTGCTTGAGCTTCCTTTTTCTCCCCTAAGTTTGTAGTCGTAGCAATTTAATGAAGGGTCGCTCGATCACAGAAAGTGTGAAAAAAAAATGCGTGGCCTCACGTCTGATTTGTGATGATGACAAATGATGATGTGTCGTCTCTGTTTGGTTTCTTGTGTTTTTTGTTGTTGGTGGAAGGACGAAGAGCATGAGATGATGATGCAATCCCACGGGGCTGAAAAATTTGGAAGAAGTGTGCACCGAAATAAAATTCTACAGCTCAATAGTAGTAACAGCAGCAGCAGCATCAGCAGCAGCAGCAGCAGCAACAACAACAACAAACAACAACGCAATTTTTTCCAGCTCGACCCCACTGTTTTGTCTTGCTATCTTCTACTTGAGTAGAGTACACAACATTTTCCAACCTTCATAATAATAGTCGCGAACGCACTACACCACAATCAAATTGTACATAACATGACAAAGACAGCTTTCATGGGAGGCGCCTTGTCCTTCAAGGGCGATAAGAAGAAAAAGAACAAATCAGCTAAAAAGAAGCAGAGCAAGATCAAACATTCTCATCAACACAAGAGTAATATCAAAGACGACGACGACGACGACGACAACAACAAAAACAACCTGGTCGCTAAACTTCCTATGGAAGAAGAATTAGAAGAATTAACAGAAGCCGAAAGGAAAGCTCGATCACGCAAACTGGAACGCGAAAAGATAGAACTGGCTAAAACGGCTGCCAAGAGTCACCGGGATCGTGTCGAAGAATTTAATGAAAAGTTGTCGAATTTGACCGAATTGAATGATATTCCACGTGTTAGTGCCGCTGGTAATGGATAAATTTAAGAATAAAATTTGAAATTATCGGAGGGAAAAAAAAAAAAACAATGGTTCAGACAATTGGACAAGAAACAGTATGGTTGGTTGGTTGGTTGGTTTACCAACCGAAGATTTAGAGGTTAGCGTAATACGAAAAGAGAAAAGATGTTGGAAATTGCTGAGTAACTGTTACGAATAGTCTAGTATATATCTGGAGGGATTCCATCCTCGTTTTATTTTGACCAACAAATTGAACTGTGTATACAACAATTGATGCGGCAAGGCACTTTCTTCAGTATTTTCCCCGAATTTACAGTATATTCGAATGATTTTAAGAAGTGGCCGCTGTGTGCTTTTAGAAAACCTGCTAGATTTGCTAATAGTAGACTTGAAAGAATTATCATGTACTCTACTCTACTACTCAATTGATAACTCAGGTTGAATAATTCAGGAGGATTTAATTTGTGATGCTTGGAAAATTCGTTTCGAGTCCTTGAGGCTTCGCACGCTTTCCATTTTTGAATGTCGTTGTTCCATTCATCTCATTGATCAATATTCAGAGTACATGAGTTGGTGTGATAGATTCAGAGCTATTCAATTTCGTCCTTGCATGATTTTGATGTCGGCAGCCAAGAAGACCTGATCAACTGGGTAGCCTTACAAACAATGCTGTTCTCGAGCTTTGGGATCTACAGTCTGACTTGACTACACTGAATATTGTGATGTGCCCCAATCTCAGTGTTCGGCTGCCAAGGAAAAGCAGGTTTGAAGAAAATGCATAAAGTATTCTAATATTTGAAATAATACATTGTAGTAATATAAAGGAGCCGTTGAAGGCCATCTTGTACACTTTATGTGCCCTCGTGCTGGAATTTTCCATCATTGTTGGTGTCAAAACTTGCTTCAAAAATCATAGAGACATCGTGCGACTGTTTCAAGCAGTCATTGCCCCTTGGCGTCCTATCTGGATTTGCTGATCCCTGCAAGCGAATTGCAATCTTTCCAATTTTTCGACTTCCTGGAGATAGGGCCTCGTCAGGCACAACCCATTCGACAACCGGAAAAATCTCTGGGTCATTGGGAAATAATGTCAACGGCAATTTGTTGTGTCGACTGATGGATACTTTATACTGTAAATCACCCGGCAAGACAGTATTGTATTCACAAAAGGCTGTCATCGAGGCTAACCCTGATACCATGCGTTTCATAACTGCCAAGTACAACTGAATGTCTCCGTCCCATTCGATCGGCCACTTGTTTCTCCAAGATGAACCTTCGGTTGTAAATACACTGACGGTACTTTGACAGCTCGAATCGATCCACAATTCCAGAGCTGACTGGTTTTCCATCCACTCATCAGCAGCTGTTAACAAGTGCTGAAGTAGCTGATTGGGCACACCGTGCTGGCGGAGTATGTACATTTTCTTCACGTCACCAAAATTGTGATTGCCGGTACTGGGCGTGGAATTGGTCCTGCGCTCGGGATTGTTCCGATGCCTCGATAATGGACATTCTAATTCTTGTTGAATGATATCACGCAATTCATTCTTGGCCTTGGCCAGTCTCAGAGCTGCTTCGTTGCCATTGATGGGAGCGTCCTTTCTGCGTGTATAAGAAACACTGTTCAAGACGGAGGAAACATCTAGCTCTGGAAGGGTATGAGGAGACAGCATTAAGAAGGTACTTCCCATATATACACCGTCCTTGTTAATCCCCGTTGGCTGAAAGCCTGATTTCAGTACAGGTGGTCTGGCAGGACCAGGACCGTTACCTCCACCACTGCCATTGCTGTTGTTATCCGTTCGCGAACTTATTGTTCTAATAAGCGGGCTCCATGCAAAGTATCTTGCCTTGTTTCTTCCACGAATCAGTTTGTACGCGGCAGTTCTTGTCATCAGCATCATGCATAAGCTTAAATAACTTGCAAAGCAGTTCTTGTAGTGTTCTCTATCAAAATTGAATCAGTGACTATCTTTTGATCTCCCTGCCTGGTTTTCAGAAAACGTTGATCTGTTGCTTCTTTGCATTCTTGAAAGGCTCTTTCTTTCAGCGATAAAAGATAGTGTTTCAAAACTCGTGACGTCATAAAGGCGATCTTAAAAACGAGGAACGACTTGAATACCAGAGTGTTAGCTGCTATGCAATTCCTCCCTCTTCACCCCGTAGCACTATGATGATTCTATGTTTTGCGTAGTGTGCAGACAATAAAGTCGAATAGCTATTGTCGGTGCCTATTTACACGACGTACCATGGTAAAAGAAACAAGGGCTACGAGTCAAGAGTTGAGCACCGCTACAGTGCATCCCAAGGAACCTCGAGCATTCACTATGGTCAAGGAATTATCTTCCATCCTTGAAAGTGGAGTCTTACTCATACGTCACAAGGCATAAACATTATGAATGATTCCATGCAAAGAGCAAGACAGTCGCAGCACAGGCTGCATTCAAGCTATCGATGCTTTCTTCAACAGGAATTTTCACTTTCAGATCGCTGTAGGTACTGAGAAAATCTCTATCAACTCCTTGATCTTCATTGCCGATTACCATTACTCCTTTGGTTGAAAAGGTAGCCTCCTGAACAGAAACAGCATCGCCATCATTGGCGGTGGCGACAATCTGAAAGTCTCCCTCTTCTTTTAACCATTTCAAGTCTGCTGCGAAATCCTGCGAGTGATGAATTTTCATTTGAAAGATGCTTCCCATGCTCACCCGAATCGCTCGTCTTCCAAATGGTGAGCATCCCGTGGGATGCACCAGTACTGAATTGACCCCAAATGCATGACAGCTTCGTATAATGGCACCCACATTTTGTACGTCCAACAACCGATCCATGACCAATATCCGGTCCCCCAGCTCTCGTAACGGGGTATCCAAGGGTCGTTCCGCCACTGCTTGCAGTGACTGGTGGATCCTATGCCCCACAATTTTCTCCATTAATTTCTTTTCGATGCAGAACAAGCGGCAACAAGGCAAATTCGACACCAGCTCTTCGTGCCGATCATAATAGGATCGGGTTGCCAAAATGGATTTGATACGAAGACCTGCCGCAATAGCTCTTAGTACAACTTTTTCACTATCGATAACAATTTCGTCGCCCTCGTTAATTTTTCGTGGTGGTCGCAGCTTGAAGGAAGCCACTCGCTCATCGTCCACATCCGTGACAATCTCTAATTTCATCCTTTTTTGGGGTGTGTGTTGTGATGCGTAGGCTTTTTTCCGTTCCAGTTGGTATGGCAAATTGCCTATCCCTGGTTCTTCTACTGCAGTCCCCTACTCAATTGTTTCGTATTCTCCCCTTTGCAGTGCATAAATTTCGAACAATCCATGTGTTGTATGTTGTATTCGTTTGAGTATGTTTGCTTGAAAGCCTCATTTTTGTTTTGATGGTACCGTGCGGAACTCTTCCTTGCTTGTCTTCTGAGAAATAAATTGTTTTCATTCGATGGCTCTGGACGAGTCCCGCTGGGACTGGACCCTCAATTCGATCGCGACGAATCTATCTGCTTCTTATCTTTTTATTGATCCATTTATTCATAGTTCTCTTCTTTGCTTGGTTGATGAAGATCTTGACCAGACTGCTGTACCTTCCATCATCTCTAGCTTTCCTAAGTAGCAGAGCTAACGCTTTACCAACCAGTCTAAAACGAAGCATTTACCACACAATAACAACAACAAAAATGAGTGCTTCTGCCGCCTCTGTCGTCGAATCCAAATACGTGGTCTACGGTCCTGGCGACACGGTAGAATTCCGAACGAAAACACTCAAGCCAAAAGCGGGCCATGTTCTGGTCCAGGTCTATGCGAATGGTGTAAATCCTGTCGAAGCCAAACGTTCCATTGGAGATAAGCTCCCAAAAAGCATGGAACGATTGTCCTTCTGGCTGGTCAAGGGAACACCTGTTGGATTTGAGTTCAGTGGAGTAGTAGCAGAGGACAACAATGATTGTGGTTACAAAAAGGGCGACCAAGTCTTTGGTAGCATGCCACCTCCCGGTGGAAGTATGGGTACGTACATTTCGGTGCCAGAACATCAGTTGGCACCAAAGCCAACGTCGTTGTCGTTTGAGGAAGCTTCCTGCCTGCCTCTGGTGGGCCTGACTGCTTTGCAAGCTCTCAAGGAATATAGCGATGGCAAAGCCAAATCTATTTGCATTGTGGGAGCCAGTGGAGGCACCGGTCATGTGGCAATCCAAGTGGCCAAACAGCTCGGTTTTACTACGATTGTGGCCGTCTGCTCTACACGAAATTTAGAATTTTGCAAAGTCCTCGGTGCGACCCGCACTATCGATTATACGAAAGAGACCGTGGCACAAGATTTAAAGAATATTGTTGGAGATGATAATGTGGATATAACCATGGACTGCGTTACCAGTGGTGACCCGGCTGACCAAGCAATGGGATACCCGCAAATGCTGTTGCCATTGACGAACATCAGGTATTTGCGATTGGGTGGCGTATTTTCCGACTGGTGTGTTGCTTTGGTGGAGCGCTGGGGCTGGAATTTATTTGGAAAAGAAAAGCTCTTTTGGATACGATTCCCTCATTCAAAAGAGGAGTTGCTACAATTGAAAGGCTACTGCGATGCAGGTCACTTGAAGCCAAAGATTGAAAAAACAGTACCCTTTACCATTGACGGAATCCAGGAAGCCTTTGCCGATATTATGTCACGTCGAGCCAAGGGAAAGATTGTGATTCAGGTAAAAGAAGAGTAATTCTTGAGAAGGCGGTGCTTTAATGCGAATATTACAGTAATTATCACGATAGTTTCTATTTGTATACTCCAAGTTATGAAGAGGCTACCGTACGTCCTCGAAGAACCCCGTTACACGTACTTGTTGGACATTAATTATCACTATTACCGGTGTAGTTTTTCAAAGTATTTTACACCTTTGTATTATCCAACTTTAAAGAATAATGATTGTTGTATTCAAACGGCATGGCGGCTCCTTTCGGTGCAGGTACCCACTTGCTACTTCCTTGTTGCAACACTTCTGTGGCCAACAACCACTTGGAACCATTCACTTCCACAATTGTTCCTCGAAGCTTGGCACCATCCCGAGGCCAATTATTGTTGTTTTCCAAAGCACTCTCACCGGTAGGGTCTTTGCGCCAGAACATTCCGGTGCAACCTGGACGATGCTTTTCGAGAGAGACTTGCTGAACGTCGGACGAGATCATTTTGATATTCTTTGGCTTTTTGGAAGAAGATGTATTATTACCCATGAAATTGTATTGAACGATGACTTTTTGTTCTTGTGTTTATAATCTTTGTTTTTGCTGTCCTTTAAAATGCTACAGTGGTAATTTTTTATAAAGTTTGTGGGAGAAGGCGGGTTTAGTTTGACAATTTGACATGTCCTTTTGCTTGAGCATCTTCTTGCCTTCTTGCTTGAGCATTCTTTCATTTTCTTCTCGCACGAGCCATCCAACAGAAATGCGATAGAGAGAAGAATAACAGGGTTATACGAAATCCTCAACTCTAAGTGTGGTACGAGGAGCAGCGTACTTTCGTTCGAGGGATGCACCAGCACGGTATTATTGGAATGATTCCATTATTATTGATATAACTCGGCCCAGTAATTGAAAGTGCAGTGCAGTGCAGTTTTTTATTTTGGTTGTCAGAAAAATCCCCCGGAACTTTAACCTCTCCACAAAGCTTTTAACCAAAAGACACGCATTGTTTACTATTAGCAAAGTACACTATTAGGAACTGTATTCGCTATTCAAGTAACATTTGGTTTTCCCGATTTTGGTACCTACTCGAGTACATTTTAGTAGTTGCTTGAGTAGTAGAAGTTGTTCTCACAACATACACTATTTTGTGATTTTACACTTTAGATAGGTCTAGTAGCTGACTGGTCTACTGCTAGTAGTAGCTAGTAGACTACTAGTACTAGTAGTAGTAGGTCTCAGGAGATCTATCAATAGTTGTAGTAGTGCTCGCTCTCATAGCAATATTATTATTAAAGTACTGGTATCCGAATGGGGCTAGCTGGGTGCCGCCAAATGGCCAAAACCATTGCGTTTACCGGTATGACATTGTACCAGGTACAGTAGCAATTGCAAGCCCAACGACGGCCACCACTGCGTTGCTGCCCTTTACTGTTAGACTTATACCAACCTGCTGGAAGATTCTTTGACTTAAATCCGCTCTCTTTCTCGTTTTTGAGATTCCTTCTGAAAAAAAAAGTAATCCTTTAATCCCTACCTGGTACTGCCAGTAGAGCTACCACAGGAGGCAGCAAATACACTACTGCAAGTGTCAAACGACCATCAACAGATTTTCCACCAGGGTACCAGGTGATAGTACCAGGGTACCAGTATTAACTACAAACCCAATGCGGCAACGTTCAATAACGTCACGTTTCATTACGAGGGTACTACTAACGCATAGAAAAATGTTCCAGCAGATATAAAAAGACATAATTATTATTTGTGCGAGAAAAGACGATCAAGAGAGCAACATCGCGGCATTGGGACTTGAACCGGCTTCGATAACGCTCAAAAATTAAAAGGGGGTAACCCAAACTAGATTAAATGTGTTTTGCATTGTTCTTAACAACATAAATACCCCTGAATCAAATTTGTAAGTGCGGTGGGAATTGGCGCTCGAGAAGATCCAGGAGCGGCAGGCTCCTTTTTATTTTATTTTTCTTCTTTCGCAAGGATCTTTCGAACCGGGTACCTGGTGCTAGTAGTAGTACCATCTGTGTCAACATCAATAAATAAATAAATCATTATTACATCGTTGTCATGTAGTAATGCTTACTATTCGACAATAATATCATCGCTGTCGCATAACGAAATCTCAAAGTCTTATATAAACTTGCCGCATTCCTTCCCTTGCATGCACCTCTCCAGCAGCATTGTCCATTCGAAAAAATGACGCGACGAGACCACACGGATACCTCCTTCTCCTCCTCTTCCTCCTTTTCTTCTCCAGAGGAGAATTTTCTTTTAGAGTCCTCCGCATGCGAAGACAGCAGTGATGCTCGTACCAGCTCTGCATTGGTCAATTCGACGATGAGTACAGCCAGCATCGGTCTGAACATGATCCACAACAACAGCTGCCCAGACAGAGACACAGATCTTGCCTCTACCGCATTTCAGGGCTTTCACATGCTGTGCTCGTACGACGAATCACCGGGTGCTGCCACTGCCACTGCGGCAGCTTCTGCTGCTTCTGCCGCTCAATCCAATGAAACGTTGATCCGGAAGTCTTCGTCTTTATCGTCCTCCAACTACCAACAGTTGCGACATTTGGTCAATACCAATTCACGAAATAAAGCTGCGTTCTTGTGGCAGTCAGAGAATCTCTGTTGTCATGCCGAACAGACCACTAGCAGTAGTAACACGCAGAGCGAACATCATGATCTCATTCTATTTGAAGAACCAATTTACAGTGATGATGATGATGCGGATTTGAACAAAGACGGCTATTGTAATAGTGACGATGACTTTGATCAGCACGAGACAGAACTTGCCATGGCTCTCGAAAGGCCTCGTTCGACAGTAGATTCTCGTCATTCCGATAGCAATCATGGCCACGAAGAGGGGAGCAATGGCACCAAGAATGACCCTCGATACGTCCCAAGGCCCAGTTCCACAACACCAGGTCTCCGAGAAATGTCCAGGCTCTTTCACACTTCGTCTCTTCCCTCGCAAGATCAACTAGCACAACGTCGATACGCTGTACAGGAAGAAGAACCTATTGTGGTGGTCCGACCTACACCCGTTCAACCTGTACGTGCCATTGATGCTGGTGGCTTGACAGCACCTCATCGTACTATTTTCCATGCCTCGAAGCGCTTGAAGTCCTTATCGAACAAGAAGATTCCTTCGCCGTTGACCAAGAGCATGAGTACTCCTCCCATGCGTTTCAATCCTGTAATGTACCGACGCGCACGATCCCAAGACGACCACGCGTTGGCAGCAACACCAATCGACACCAATACCAATCGCACTGCTTTGTCCATCTCTCCTCCACCTCTGACCAAAATTCATAGTTTTGGGAAAAAGTTGGGATTGCCACCTCTGCACCGACGGACGACATCGGATGCATCGGGAGGGAGTGACGTTTGTGGAGATGGCCAGGGTACCAGCAATCATCCCAACAAGAAGACGTCGAAGAAGAATCCTGTAAAGACCCTTCTTAAGCGTAGTCGACTTCCATCGTTCCGCAAACCAAAGTTTCAATCCTTGGGCAGCAAGAAACAATCGGATCGCGATCGAAGTATCACTCCTACAGAATCGCCGGTAGTAGAAGGGAGATGCTCGGATGTGGCCAATATTTTGGCATCGTTGGAGGCGACGCATTTGGAATATAGTAGGCATCAGCAGGGAAAGAGCCGCTCCAGACAAGCAAAAAAAAGTAACAAATATAACAAGGCGAGCGGCAGCTCCCCCGTGTCGCATCAAGACAGTGGAGGTACGCAAAGTGAAACATCATCCATCGGGGACTTGTTTGACAATATCGACGACGACGACGATGATATTTGTTACTCTGAATCGTCTCAGGAGTCACGCAGCACTCCTTACGAGGACAGTAACAATCAAAAGTTCCACAAATGCTTTTCTAAGAAGGCTGGTAACAAGACCAGTTCCTGGCATCAGTACCAGCAGCAAGAAGATTGTAACTCCTTGCTCTCCTCAAAGACGGAACTCCTTCGTTGTGCTTCCGAAGCAACGGCTAAGGCTTCTAATTTGAGTGACGATCCAGCGGCCGATCGCGCCAAGCTCCTCGACCTGCAAGCCAAACTTAGCCAGCAGGAAGAGGAGCAGCGCAAACGATTTTCCGCCCCGCCCATTGAATTTGATGCGCCAGGAGGTGACAATCTGATTCGCGTCCGTGATGCCGTGTGCGAAATTGAGGTCGTGCCAAAACGCGACAAGGATTTGAATACCATTGCCGAATTCTAAGCGTTACAAAAAATGTTCTTTTGTTGTTGTAAATTCTAGTTCACAAACAAAGTTTATGTTCATTTATTTATCCTGTAAAAAGTGTCTGCGGATTAATATGCCATCAATGCTCGAACTTGCACTAGTAGTAGAGTCACACAGCAAAGGCAACAATCTAGCACATCCTGTACTGGTAGAAGCCCAGATCATCGCGTCACTATCATTCAGTTGACTCTTTCGTTAGCAACAGGAAATATCCAATAACTGAATAATATCTATCTCGCTTTTCTGTTGATTCAAGCAATCCTAAAATCTTTCTTCCATAGTACCATACTAGTGTGGCGAGGGAGGAATTCTAGATTGATAGGTACTTGCACCTAAGTCAAAAAATAAAGCCATTTCAGCATATCCAGCAGAAGCCCAGATAATCACAGTATTTGTTACTACTAGTAATAGAATAATCCATCAAGTAAAAACTGTCTCTGCATTTCTGTTCATTCAATCCCAAGATCTTTTTTCCACATGGCAAGCAAATCTAAATTGACACCGCTACCACCGCAGATCTCTACCACTATTGGACCATCGACGCCATCTAATGTAGTCTTTCGTAGTCGATCCGAATACAGAGCTGCTAAGCCTGCACCACATGCTGGCTCCACTAGAATGCGATGATCCTCAGAAAACTTTATGCATGCTTCAACCGCTTCTTTATCGGTACAAATGGCCGCTTCAACCTTCCCGCCCATTGCCTGGTGCTGGTGAGATCGTGTAATGGCAACTTCTGTAACTTCCAGAGCTCCCAACGAAGTGGCAATGGAGCTAATGGTGTCCAGTCGAACTTTTTCGCCTCCCTTGAGCCAGGACTGGCAAAAACTGGATGCACCCTCAGTCTCGCAAGCCACAACTTTGGATTCCTTGCCGTGGCGTTCCAATCCTTCCAGGACACCACAAATAAGTCCACCACCTCCTACACTTACAATCACGGCACCAATGTGAGAAATTTCTTCCACAATTTCATCGATCAGCGTGGAATGACCAGTCCAAAGAAGAGGATTGTCGTAGGGGCTACAGTATTCTGCCTTTGGATCTTCTTCGGCTCGTTGCCGCGCCAACAAGTCGGCTTCGTTCCAAATTTTTCCGTGGACCGTAACGTCCGCATTTAAACTCTTCAGCTTGGCAATCACGTGACTCTTGGTGCTCTCGGGGACTACAACACTAATATCCATACCATATTTTAGCCCTACAGTGGCCACTGCCAATCCGGCATTTCCACCTGACGATGCAATCAATTTCTTGGTCCCCTGGGTAGTAGAGAGTGTTTGACACAAATTTGCCATGCCACGATCTTTGAAGGATCCCGAGGGTTGCAGACAGTCCAGCTTTATATAGATATCCCGACCTGTAAGTTTCGACAGAGGTTCCGATTTAATAAGCGGCGTTCGAAGAAAGAGACCACTTTCTTCGGCGTTCATGACTCTTCCAGTGGCTGTCATTTGTCGGAGGTTTCTGGCGGCGAATGGCAAATGATTGGAGGTCTGGAAGGTTCGAGCAGCTCGAGGAAAAATAAAAGACAAGAAGATGCTTTGGAGACTCCAAACAAAAATGGCTCGATGAGCAAAGGGCATACTGTTTAATTATTTATTTTACTCGGTATGCGTTGTACAGCAAGTACTTGCGTGCTATTGAAAAACCAAGGCGTTGATGAGAGGCACTGTCATCAATAATAAAAGGCCGCACATCTCTTCCTTAAGTTCAGCTACTACAACAGGGAGTCTCTAGTAGCTAGTAGTATCTTCTACTCTAGTAGAGGAGAGATTACGCGGAGACACGAGCAGGACGGAACAGGAACCGTTCGACCAAATCCACCAGATCGTTAATTGCTTGATGTAAAAGCACTACAATGCAATAACCAGGGCCGTACAAGAGAAATACAGACTTCTCCAGTTATGGATTATCAGCTGGTGCAAAGGCTTCCCGTCGCATCGCCCACTAAACAAAGACGACCTAAACAAGGCCCTAACCACTTTCGAAGGTCTACCAGAGATATGCACTTTATATTATTTATGAGGATCTATGGCGAGAGCAGCGAATGTGCAGTTCTCATGGAGCAGCTCGAGGAACAAACGCAGGAATACCCGTAATGGCTCGTCCCAAAATCATGGCGTGAATATCATGTGTGCCTTCGTAAGTGTTGACAGCCTCCAAGTTCATAACGTGTCGGATGACATGATATTCATCCGAAATACCATTGCCACCGAGCATGTCTCGAGCAGTACGTGCAATGTCTAGAGCTTTGCCACAACTATTGCGCTTGATCATGCTTACCATGTCTGGCTTAGCATTACCTTGTTCCATAAGGCGGCCAACCTGGAGACATCCTTGTCTCCCCAGAGCAATTTCAGTCGACATGTCTGCCAGCTTCTTTTGAATCAATTGGTTGGCCGCAAGGGGAGCGCCAAATTGCTTTCGTTCCAAACAGTAGTCTCGGGCTTGGTGCATGCAAAATTCAGCGGCGCCCAAGGCACCCCATGCAATGCCGTATCGGGCATTGTTCAAGCACCCGAAGGGACCTTTCAAACCCTCAATGAGCGGAAATTCATTTTCTTTGGGGATTCTCACACCCTCCATAAAGATCATGCCCGTGGCTGATGCTCGAAGACTAAACTTTCCTTCTATCTTGGGAGCTTCTAAACCAGGTGTGTCCTTTTCTACAACATATCCTCGAATCTTGCCTTCCTCATTTCGCGCCCAAATGACAAATACGTCAGCGATAGGAGAGTTTGTGATCCAATTCTTGCTTCCATTGAGCACAAATTCATTGGTTGCAGCATCAAATTTAGACCTAGTCTCCATGGAAGAGGGGTCAGAGCCGTGGTTTGGCTCGGTTAGACCAAAGCATCCAATCATATTACCTGATGCTAGTTCTGGTAAATACTTTCTCTTCATTTCTTCAGTCCCATATGCATAGATGGGATACATAACCAAGGAGGATTGGACCGACATGGCAGAGCGGTAGGCCGAGTCGACTCGTTCAACTTCTGTTGCCAACAGACCATACGATACATATCCCAGACCAGCCCCGCCATAAACTTCGGGGATAGTGGGCCCCAGCATACCAACTTCTCCTGTAATTAAAAAATCGAGTTTGCAGAAAGGGTAAGACAAAGAAACTGATCATGTACTCAGTCCTGGGCCAGTCAATCGTGTGTACTTTGTTGAATATACGTACTACGTACCCATTTTCTTCATCATATCCTTGTTACATGGAATCTCGTGTCGATTCGCTCCCACAATTCCCGGCATCAATTCTCCTTGGCAAAAGGCATGACCGGCATCCCATACGGCAATTTCTTCTTCGTTTAGTTGACTGCGAAGTCGAAAGGGATCTTCCCATTGGTAATTGGATCCACCAAAAGCATCTTTGGAGTGTACTACTACTGAACCATCGTGACCATCGTCATCGCCACTACTTTTGTCGTGATCTACCAAGACACTAGACGAAAAGTGAGAACACGGCTGTCTTATCACGCAATGGCGTTGTTTAATAGAACGCAACTGCTTGACCGCCAGAGAGGTGAATCGATTTGCCAGAAGCAGCAGCATGATGAAAAAAGAAAAAAACTACTGTAAGAATCGGACAAAAGAATTGCTTCTTCTTTTATGCGCAGTTTGGTTGATGCCTTGGAAAGTATAAATTCACGTGAATCCGGTAGTATCAAAACAGTAAATAGTGCCTAGATTCTCACTTCAAAGTTGACCCCCGCTGATGTTACTAGTAGTAGTAGCTGGCAGAGTAGTAGTAGTATTGGTAGTTTGTTCGTTGTAGTTTTTGAGTTTGTTTCTTTTTTGTGCCGAATGTTGTTGTCATTAAATTCTGCAGGGTGTCAAAGTTCGCTGCCTGGGTGGTTGGTCTCAAGGTCGCTGCCTGGGTGGTTCGTACGAAGCCGGCTAACAGTCGCATTTTTTATCTTTTTATTATTGTTATTATTATTTCCTGTACTCTGTAGTAGCCTACAGTACTTGACTTGTCCTGCCAAATGCTCTATCACTGACAACTACTCGAGTAGTTATTCGAGTAGCTCAGTAGTCGTATATGCACTCCATGCAATCTTTAGCATTATTATGAATTATTATCCAGGTCATTGTTGTACTTGGACGCGATCCCTTGCTGTCCAGAGACGGCTGCTCGCACTTGTGTTTCACCAAGATTTGTTTCGAGACCTCTGTATTCTCGGTTTTTCAAAAACTCGGCTGCCTCACTTTTGTACGTAGTTAGTTGGCCTTTTCCTGGTAGAGCTTTCAGATCGACGCCTCCTCCAGAGCTACCCTTACTTCTGGATTCGTATTTACCCGTGATCATGGAAAAATAGGGTGCATCTTCTTCTTCGTTGCCGGAGGATGCCACAATATTGTCCGCAAAATTTTCTTCGCCAATTCCGGCCATTTCAATGGGATATCGCACTAAGAAATCATTGTAATCCAAACTGTAATCACATTCACCCCATTGAACTTCGGGACCACCCGAACCAAGTGCCATGTGCAACTCCAAGGGCGTAATAATAGGAACATGCATTTCTCGTTGCTCTCCCTCGTCCAGCCAAGATGTTTCTGCGCAAGCTACCATGATGAAACACTCAATCTCTGCAAAATTGGCAATTTTAGCTGGATTGACTTTCCCCATGGCAAATACGTAGCTCGATCGTCCATGCTTTTCAATCACATTCCGCAAAGACTGAACCACAGATCGAAAATAACGTTGTGACAGTGTACCAATAAGGATTCCAAAAATGGAAGCATCTCGGGCTTTCTGGATCAAATAGAACCGTCGATTTAATTGTCGTTGAATGTTAGAGGGAGTAGATGTCACGATCGACTGGGACATGGGAGAATAGGTCCACATATTAGCGGGTCGTGATTTGGCGGAAAGATACCAAAGGATGATATTCATGTACTGCCTTTGCCCTTCTCGCGCTGTTGTTTTGCCGTCCGTCGTCGCCTGGTCGCCGATAAACACGACCGAGAAAGTCGAAAAATCCAAATCTTTGGGGACTTGTAATCCACCTAATAAAAAATGTCTGGTGCGTGGGACAAAGGATTGGTCAATAGCAGTACCTGTTTTCTCGACTGTGCCACCGATTGAAGTTGGTTGTTCTGTTGTACTCGATTCGACAGGTTGTGATGCATTGTCGTTTTGCTTGTGGCATTCCGAATTTCCCCCACAGCAAGCACTGCTGTCCGGAGTCCCAGTCTCTATTATTTTGTTTAATAAAAGGCTTTCCAGTGATTCTTGCGGTATTTGTCCCGTAACCAACAACATATCTCCACGTTCGCTCAACTGCGTTTGCAAATCTTCCATGGCATGTTGGTATCTCACTTGGTACAGTAACAATAATCTTCGTGCTCCTGCCTCTTTGGCTTGTTGCAGAATGGATCTGACACAGGTTTCGGTATCCCATTGTTCTGTCACTCCAAATCCGTACAGTACGGGCAGTTGCAAAGCGGGATGGCTCAAACAGGCGTGCCCGTAATGTACCAGTACATCGGCATTTAAATGCAGTGCTGCCACTTCGTCCGGACAGCACGGACCAAAAGTCGTATCTCCCAAACAAAATACCAGTACTTGCTGTTGTTCGATTGTCTGCGATAAAGAAGTATTGTCGTCATCGTCGTCGTTGTCTGCCAATTTCAACAGAGCTTCTTCCATTTCCCAGCACACGTCAGGAGCATCGCACAAGAGTTCATCCGGAAATTGCAAGGCTACTCGTGCCAACCAATTTGTTGTTGATGTTGTCCTGGAAGGCGCATCGTCGTCTTTTGAATGTTGCTGTTGCTGTTGCTGCTGTTGCTGCTGCTGTTGCTGCTGCTGTTGTTTCTGGCGCACAATTGCCATGATTTCTTTGGATAAACGACCGATTTCAAAGTATTGGGAAATACTGCTGTTGGACCCTCGGGCAGATATAGCAACGGCTGGTATATCCAAGGGTGCAGAAGTTTGCTGAATGGCACGAGACCCATCGTCGAAAAGCAATTGAGGTGCTGTTCTGTCGGACATGGTTGTGTAATAAATATTATTCCACGGATTCTTTATTTATTGTATTGATCTAGTTGCTAGAGCTAAAACCTAATTTGTTTGCTTGGATTTTTACTACTCCGAGTGAAGTAGTCTACTGTAGTAGCTAGTACTCCAGTTGTAGGAGGTAGAGGAAACTAGTCTAGCACTACCAGAGTCTATTACTGCGCCTACGGTAATAACAGAAGCGGGCGAAAATGCAGTATTTTCAATTTCTTCTTTGAATGGCTGGTCGGAAGCTCTCTAATTTGCAGACGCACGAATGAGATCTTTAGTAGGATTAGGGTTGTAGCTATCGTTGACATCTTCAAAATAATACGAATGTGTCACACAGGAATTAAAGTACCTGGTAGTTAAGAATTTAAGTCATCAACAGCAATGCCAATACTTGTTTTTTCTTTCTCATCCCAGCCACACAAAAGCTCGATCAATAAGGTTCCACACAAACTCACCAACGAAAAAGTATACATTCGAGACATGACCAGCTTTATCACTGGACCTCTTACTCTCATTGCCGTTGGTGCGGTGTTTTCGGGATTGTTTCGTGGCACAGAGATATTGGGACGATCTCTCCACCAGGAAGCGCACTCCTCTCACCATGAAGAGCACCACGAAAGACAACACGAAGATTACCACGAAAAACAGACGCCGTCTGCAAAAGGGCTTACTATTGATTTGGATGCGTACACCATTGATGCTCAACACGATTTTATTCGAGATTTACCTGGTCTTGGCTATGATCCTGGTTTCAATCAATTTGCTGGATACTTGACTGTTGATCCAGAGCACGGACGTAACATCTTTTACTGGTACGTCGAATCGCAAGGCAATCCAGCAGAAGATCCCGTAGTCTTGTGGACCAACGGTGGGCCGGGGTGTAGTGGCTTTGTGGGTTTTGGAACCGAAATGGGGCCCTACTATATTCGTGCCAACGGTACTCTCTCGGAAAATCCTTTTTCGTGGAACAAGTTGGCCAATATGCTATACATTGAGCAACCTGCTGGTGTTGGGTTTAGTTACAGTGATACCAGGTCCGACTACAAGACGGGAGATGATCAGGTTGCCAAGGACAATTACTTACTAATTCGGGAGTTCTTAACGCGCTTTCCAGAACGTCAAAACAATCATTTTTATATTTCATCGGAGAGTTATGGAGGTCATTACATGCCACAATGTAAGCACAGGGCTATTGTGGGTGCGCCTTTGAGCGAATGATTATTTGCAAAGTATCAATCACCTTGACTCTCTTTGAAACTCAACCTCCCCTTCTATTCTTCTCTTATAGTGACTTTGGAAATTTTACAGCAAAATACAGACGGGCTCATTAACTTTCAAGGAATGATGGTCGGGAATCCCTATGTCGATCCATTTTCCAACACCATGACCCAGATTAGGGCCTTTTACTCTCATGGGCTTTTACCAAAACCCCTCTTTGACGAATGGTCGAATGAGTGTACTCTGCCAGAGAACTATGATAGCAAGAAATGTACTGACAGGATGGAAGAGATGTTCAAGGGTTTGTACGGCGAGATTAATCCATACGCACTTGACTATCCTGTCTGTATCGAGGACCAACACACTATTAGCCAGCATTCACGCAACCTTACCAAAAAGAAAACGTCGTCTCAAGTAGATCAGCTTCTCAATGCGTCATCGGCTGGTGGTCCTCCATTTTTGCCGACAAAAGATGTGTACCGTCCCTGCTCTGAAGAACATCTCGATGCCTATCTCAACCGTGACGACGTGCGCAAGGCTCTTCACGTTAGCCACAAGGCTGCGAAAACATGGAGTGCTTGCTCTGATAAGATTCACTACTCTAGAAAAGACGCCAGTGCATCTATTATTAGTCTGTATAAGGATGTGGTTCAGAGAGCTATCGAAGAGGGTTTGCAGATCTTTATCTACAGCGGCGACGACGATAGTGTCTGCAGCACCACAGGTACCCAATCTTGGATTTACGACGTGGGCTTTCAACCAAAAGCAGATTGTTTCTGGAAGGCCTGGAAAACCGAAGGTGAAGTCGCAGGATATGCTACCAGATTTGAATTGGGAACAACCGACGGTCAATTTACCTTTGCCACCGTGCACGGAGCAGGACACGAGGTGCCCGCTTATCGGCCCATGGAAGCCCTGGAGATGTTTCGTATGGTCCTCGCCAAGGAATGGTAACCAATAAATTGACAACAATACAGTATTATAACTGTTGAAAGGAGTAACCGATCAGCTAGTGGCAACATAAATAATTCTAGAGCAGCAGTGAATCTAACATCGAACCAGCATATCCATAGTCTCAGGGTGAACCCCTTGGTGCTTGAATATTGTCTTGCTATAGCGGCGTTAAAGCACAAGATTAATAGAGAATCTTGAGGTAACAGATTTACTGCCTGAAGTCTTGTACTGTAGTTCGTAAGGAACATGATTGAGAGGCGAGGCGTGTTGCCTTCTTCCCAATTCAAAGCATGGACACCGGGTCTGTTTCGAAAAGCGAGTCACATATGTTTCTCAATGCGCAGAACTATATTAGCTTAAAAGTCTTATGCTCTGATCGAAGCAAAATTATATCAGGGTCGAAATATCAACTTGTAGCGGTATTTATTGCTGGCTCGTTACCGCTGATCATATGTCTCGCGGCTTCCCCACGACTTGAGGTTCTGCTAGCAGAAGCAAAAATAGGGTGTCCAGCGTCACTGCGGTGGTACTTGCAGCAAACAAAGCCGGTACAAGTCCTGTCGTTGTGTCGGAAGTGCACAGCACATCACTGTTGGTCATGATAATATCCTGCAGTCCATCCCCCCATGATAGACCATTTTCCAAAGCCAGTATCACGCAGTTTCGAACGTAAGAAAGTGTAGCTCGTCGGAATGATGATGGTGAATTATTGATTTCTGTTGTAGGATGTAATATTATGTGCACCAGTTGCGGTGTGGCGTAGGGGTGGTTGGCCCTCAAAATATGACCAAGGGGATAGTTGTCCGTGTCGTCGAGCCGTGTAACTTGGTCGGGAAAGAGGTCCATAGCAACTTGCAGTAAGACGGGTACTGGTACCTTCAACGACGCTACGGTGTGCACTAGACTCGGGATTTCTTTGCGTTTATTGCCATCTTCGGCTTTGTAATCATCCTCGTCATCATCAGCATCATCATCCAAAGTGGTAGTTCGGACATTTTCGGACAGAAACAACAGACATTTCCCCCACATGACCAAAGTATCCGTCTCATCCTCCTCCTGATTCTCTGAAAGCGCATAATTGCTGCCATCCTTATCGTAATTACCGTATGACAAATACTGAAGTGCCATTCTTCTCATGGTGTCTTTTTTTGTTGGAGTGAGGCCGTTCAAACAGGAGGCTCGGCCACGCAACAGTATTTCCAATGGCGAAGAACACTTGTCCAAGGACTGTTGTGGATCAAAGTACGACTCGCCTCCCACAATGGGAGCAATCCAATTGATAGATGACACCGATTGCGATCGTGTCTGCATTAAAATACGAAGAGTAGACGTTGGAGCATTGCGCTTGGCGGCCAGATACAGTGGCGATGTCCGTGACGGTGTTGGCAGTTTTCCTTTTCCGTGCAGTTCCTGTTCGACCATCATGGCCGTATCGCAAAACAGCTGCATAACTTTATCACCTCCCGAAAAGAATCCCAAATTGTGCAGCGGTGTGTAAAAGTGAAAGTCTTCCACGATGATGGCATGGCGATTTGCTCGCAGCAGAGCTACCGCAATCTCCATCGGACAGCCCTCGTTAAAGGTAGCCAGATGCAAGGCAGTTCGACCCGAGTGCTCTGTTTTGACAAACGCTTCTTCTGGCGACTCTTTGCATCGTACTACCAATTCTTGCCACTGTCGTTGCCATGCTAGTGTTAGTAAGCGACACGTAGCCCGTGGAACAACATCGTACGAAGGTACCATCATGCCATCGAGGTCGATCGTCAAGCAATGCTTCTTGTTGCGGTTGTGACGTCCCAGAAAATCGAAGTCCCCAACATCTACACCACTGCCACAGCAAAATTTCATGCTGAACTGACGGGTCCCTTCGCTCAATAAAAAGATAATGTTCGTTAGAATCGTATTAGTATTAAAAAATGAAAGGCAAAGGATACAGAGAAGAGGAGGTGAGGACGGAAAGAGGATTCGCATAGACCGACATGGTACTGTAGAGCATATTTCACCCTTCTGCTTGAGTAGACTAACGTAGCAGAGTACTAGCTACTAGCGTAGCTACTTCTAGCTAGTAGTAGCTAGCTACGAATACTAGTAATTAGACCTACTACTGCCTAGCAAGAGGCTCTACTCTCTAGCTCCTACTAGTAGTAGTACCAGTAGCAGACTACTAGTAGACTAGCTAATAGAGTACTCCTCCGAGTGTTACCTGGTAGGCATCGTAAAGATCAACTATGCGTAAGAGGCTGTTGTATTCGCTCCTACTACCAAAGCTCCTCCTACAATTCTAGAAAAAATCGAGTGAAAAAGGAATTGGCTGTACTACTACTTCCCAAGTAGTAATATAGAACCTCGACAACAACAAACACCTCCATTAACAAGTTAACTACTCTTACCATAACTAAAGCAATTAATAACAACAATAGTAACGCAGTTAATAAGCAAACGCAGCTAGTAAGCAGACCTGCTAAAATGAGGCTCATAACCAAATACACCAACCACAAGACGGCACAAAGGAACAGGAAGACGAAGGACCGTGCAAGCCCGAGAGGCGAAGCAGAGCACGAACACCAAGAACCAGTAACGCTATTACCCCATCCCAACTCGCACGAAGCTCCCGCCATGGATCGTACTGACTCTAGCGAAAGACCGAGCGAGGGCGTCAAGAACAGCCACAACGGGGATAGTGCTGGTATCGGACAACATCGCTCAGGGTATGACAACATCACTGACGACGAAGACAACCAAGACATTAACCGCAATGACAGGCATGAGCAGGACCACCCCGGCAAACACGGACAACAACATAACATGCACTGTAGACCGCACCGGCCCTGACGCCGAACCGGTTCGTCCCCGTGATATGGAACATGATGTAGTCGACACGACCAACACGACCACCAGCACCTCTACAGAGGTGGAGTCTCCTACTACCGTCGACCCAAAAAGCACAACTTGTGCCTTTTCTCGCAACCCCAGTCCTGGAACAACTCTTCGCAACAACCAAAACCCTCCACTGGATGATACTATGGCTCAGGCAGTAGAAACGTTACAAATTGGACCAACTAATGTCGTCATGCCCGAGCCTACATCAAACACAGCTCCATGCTGGACCCTCGTCCCCGCCGCTTACAAGAAAGCCCCAACAGGTCCTACTACCTCCCACACCAGC
>Ga0100402_1001181_pt1 | contig 30309 bp, 38 predicted proteins | sample CryGeyme20150102_FD_80419 | JGI IMG/M metagenome (GOLD analysis project Ga0100402, IMG submission 80419) | Groundwater microbial communities from Crystal Geyser aquifers in Utah, USA - Crystal Geyser metaG 2015-0102 | ecosystem: Environmental > Aquatic > Deep subsurface > Groundwater | place...
AGGGGCTTTGCCTTTTGAATGGAGGTGGTGTTTCGAGAGTAGTTACTCTTTTTGACCTCATTGACTTTTGTTTCTGTCCTGGTGCGATTGTAACTCTTTACTGTGAAAGACTTCAAAGGCTGTCTTTGATGCTCGTTATGAAGCTTGGGAATATATTCCATCCTTTGCTCTCTGCCACTAAATCTTGACTTTTGCAAGGACTCGACCTGATCAAGTATAACTTTGAAGTCATTCTTTTGGCTGGCTTCAGACTAATTGATAATTTATCGATGATCTATTTCTGATTAGCTGTCACTATTGGTCTCGTCAATGAAGGCAGCCTCTGAATTTCTGTTAACTGATTCTCTCTCCTTAACAATAGAAGGTAGGGCGATAGAGCTTGTATCGAGTTATTCCAATTATCTGGAAAACTGTGCCTTTTTGAGTTTGATGAGCTGGAAGACACCGTGAACGGGCTGATTGGAGCTCAGGGAGTTGATGGGTTTTCGATTTAACTATAAATCTGATTGCATAGTTAATGTTATATAGGGAAGAATCTTCCATTCAGTTCTGTAATATCGAATAAATCTATTTTGCGAACTATTGATTCGCTTCTCATTCTCTTCATTTTAATAATTGTACTCTTTGTTAATGACATTCGAAGGAGATCATATCCAAAAGTAGTCATTCAAAATAGTTAGCATTTGACCTTGAAAGATGTCTAAACCTCGAATTTCACTTACTACAAATATGTCATGGAGTAAGAACCTACCTGGCTTTGAATTCAAGGATGGACGTTTCATTATGATTTTGATAAACATACTATTTGTTTGCTTATAAGAGGTGCTTAAGGTTACTCGGGAGAAGCACTTTCCAATCAGACAAGCGCTTTCATACGAGAGATAACTTCATCTACTGACAGTATAACTGATAACCGCAATATCCACCTTTCATATAAATCAATAAATTAAAGGAAAAACATGAACAATTACAGGGTCGTACTCACTCTCAAGGACCTCAAGCAAATCAACATGGCTCTCGACCACTTTGACTACTACCTGAAAGCATAGTTCGAAGAGGAGGACGCCTAAGTTACAGCCTGTAAGAACATTGTTAAAACGGATGGGGTTTTTACCTTTAAAGGCGGCAAAAGCTTGACTAAACTTGAGGTCTGGGATTACGCTCATCAGAAAAGGGCAGCCACTCTACTGATCAAAAAATTCAATCAAAATAAGACCTTCTTGGCCGATTTTTAAAACTCTAACTTGAAAGTTGAAATAGCAAATTCAGTGAGCCTAATTCGCTCAGCTATAAACGATAAGGAAAATGAAGACTTACCAAAGTTTACATCGAGGTCCACGAAGAGCAGTGGAGTCTGAGTCGATTTCCAATATGCTGACTCATTGATTTATATCTTATTCTGCCACAAACCTTAATATAATAAAATCAAGCTGTGTTGGAAATATAGACAGCTGATGGGTTAAAACGACATTTGCTTTATTCACAATATATACTTCATCATATTCACAAGTATCAAAAATCCTATTTTTTTGAGATTACAGGGAGGAGAAATAGTCAGGGTAAGAATATTGAGCATATTAATTCAAAGAAATGGTCATATCAATTCAAAGAAAAAGGGGCAAATCATATGTTCTTTCTGTATATTAAGCTCAGTTTGGATATAATATCTAATATAACGACCGTTGAATGTACAGGCCGAGTCAAAAGTACAGCTACATCAACCATCCGTAAAACCTTCCTCTTGAGCTCAATGGCAGCTCCAAAAAGAAGATAACTCCTCTCAACAGATAAGAATACAAAGAAGCACAAGGCAAAATGCAATAATAGAGTAAATCTATCATCCTCAAAAAGCTATCAAAAGGCAAGAAAGATTGCGAGCTAGTTAAATCTGTTTTGCCTGGAGGTTAAAGAGTACTTTTTTTGTTTATTCAGAGAAAATAGCCGAGACAAAGCTCTATTCGGATCTCAAAGGAGGACAAAGAAAATAACAATGGTGCAGGAATAAACTATCTGATGCAAAAAACAGTAAATGCCAAATCAACCACTCACAAAGAAAGAGCTCACTTGCACGAAAGTTATGTCGAACCGAGTAGAGTTTAAGGGAAGAGGCATTTTGCAAATGAAAAAGCAAAGACACACGAAGACTAAGAGAAAAGGCCGGTTCACAGAAGATAGACCTAAAATACAAAGCTGAGCAGAGATATATACTCAAACGTATACAGAATAGATAGAGAACCTTTGGGTGCAAAAAAGCAGGAGCCAAAGAACTTATTCAAGAAAGGTGAAGAGCTGGGATTTGAAGATAGGAGGGTCAAGAAATTTTCAGACCTGAAGATGATTGAAATGGTTGGCAGTTAGCACATTCAAAAAAACAATAAAGCCTTGAGGGAGAAACGCCAAGACTGGAGGATTAGCAACATCAACTTTTTCTGACAACTATTGATATTTATCAGCTGTAATATAAATATTTTCAATGACCAAGATAAGTAAGTCACTCACGATATAGGTTGGAACGATATCAACGACGCTGATAGCTAGTTGGAAAGTGACTTTGACTAAACGGAGGAGCCAGTCTTAAAAGCACCCTAGAAGTTGGCAACCCAATCAACTGAGGACAATAAATTGAAGCACCCATGTATCAATGAGACCAACTTAGGCGATAAGCTTAGTCTGGAGAAACTTGCCTAGCATGGGAAAAGTGAAGTATGGCTGTTTGTTCCCAACTCTTTCTATGAGCAGGCTGACAGAGTCAATGACATTCTTGAATAAAGTTAGCTCATACTCAAGGTCAACAGAATCAAAGGCATTGGCTGGAACTTGTATGCTTCATACGAAAATGCTCGGAAGCTGTTGGCTGATGGACTCATCAAAGACAACCATATCATCAGGTTTATTTATTCCAATAAAAATGAACAACAATCCGAAAAGAAAAATACCTTCGTCGACAAAAATAATAAGCAAGCTTATATAGAAAAAAAGGTTTCAGTTCCTGAGGAAAATCGTGAGGCCATCAAAAAGCAAGAAAAAGCTCAGATGACAAAGGTGAAGGTTAAATGGGTCGAAAAAGACAAAAAGTTGCAGGATGTTGATGATAAGAAAATAAATCGAGAAGAACTTAGATCACCAAGGGGCTATAAGAAAACAAAGGATTTCAAATCACCAAAGAAGTATGTTGAAAAAAAGCCCACCTCCCAGCATACTCAATCAGTCTATACATAAAAAAATGTCGAAAAAAAAAGAGAATAAACAAATGATGTCAAGAAAAACATGACGCATGGTGAATCAATTCAAGAGTAAGAAAAAATTGAGAAGAAGCTGGATCAAGAGTACTCCGACTCCAGCGAGTAAGTTTCTATGGAGAAAAAGAAAAATCCCCATCGAAAGAACAAGAACAAGACAGGAAAAGCTGGCAGAAAAGATGCAAACAACCCCTTCAATTTTTTTGCTTCTTGATTATTAAAGAGTTATATAAGAATAATTTATTAATGAAAAAATCTAAGAAAATTGTCAAAAAGGACGAAAAAGTAGGAGCTCCCCCCACCAAGAAATATACTTTTTTCAAACACATCTCCATTCAATTTGACGACTTTACTGAAATTTATGAAGACATAGACATCGGTGACTGCATAAACGAAGAAAGCAAATACCTGAGTATCAAAAAATTGGTCAAACTGATGGAAAGGACACACAGCATATCATTTCTCAGTAACACTTGCTTTTAAATAGATAAGGAAGTAAAGTATTTTTTGGAAGATGGGGGACTCTGGCTGTCATGTCCGAAATTGAAAATGAACGTAGGTTAAACTGACTACATCCCTCATGATGTTCTAAAGCTATCTGCCTTAACAGGAAAGGACTATATTGATGCTATCATGGACCAAAGCGATTCTGAGTCCGAAAGTGAAAACAATTCTGACGAATAAATTGAAGGGGACCAGAAGTGTAGGAGACTAAAGGAACGAAAGATAAAACACGTTATTTAAAAAGTATATTTTGCTGTATATAGGTACTGAAATGGAGAGAACTTTATGCTGGGATGGGGACGTAATAAAAAGTTCCTCTTGAGGATGGAGCCAAAATGGTGAACATATCCAAAAAGACGCTGGATGACTATCTTTCTCAGATCAAGAAGGGCAAGAAATATGGCTTTAACTTTAATGAGCATAAAAATGAGAAGATAGGAGTATTGAGGGAGTTCATTCGGAAGACAGAGAAGAGCAAAAAGTGATAGACTATTTAGTGACAGTTGAAATATTGAGATCACTTATTCTACTGCAAAATCACATTTTTGACAATGTACTTCTATCTATTCACCAGCTACTTTAGGTACACATCCCAGCCATCAACCTCTTCAGGAGGAATATTAAGCTCCTGCAAATAGAGCTTATCGGCATGCTCAGAAGTTGTTGTCAGAAACTGGCAAGTGTTGTCAGGGTAGTCTGGGGTAAGCAGATCAAAAAAGGCTGACAGCTCTCTGGCCTATATTTTATGGATGTTGTAGGCGTGAGGCTCAATGATTGACACTGTAGGGCCTGTTGTGATGCTCAGGTTTTCTACTCGAACATGCTCCTTTGGGTAAGTATATTGTTGTGGACCGACTGACTGAAGAAAATGATAGTCAATCACTGATATTTTGAAGCCTCCGTGGATGCACTTTGATAATCCTGTCATTTTCGGGTGATTGTGCCAGTCGAACTTTTGCCCCTCAGGAACAATCACGAAGAATAATGTAAAATTTTGCTCCCGTTTTATGGGGAGAGCAATGATACAGGGTGGCGCTTTGATTTAGGCAAGCATTAAGTTGAGTTCAGGCATTCTGATCTTTTCAATTTAGGCTTTGAGAAATTTAAAGTGATCGGACTTGCAGAAGGTAGAGGAAGCATAGTCAGTATGCTTATCAGTAATTGATTTGATCAGCCCGAGAAGGCTTTTCAGGGTGGCGCTCGTTGACAGGAATGTTTGGATGCGTTAAAACTTCTGAGGCTCAGTCAGCTATTCCTCCATCATTGTACAAAATATATATCAACTTCTTAAAATTATTAGCCCATTAAACTTCCATAAAAGCTACAAAAACAGGGAATCAAGAGCTGCCTGGTTGCTGGTCACTGCTCGGGAAGCTCTAACCCCCTTTGCCTGATTTATTTCTTGAGTTAGTTGTTTTTTTGCATCACTTCGGAAGACTTGTCTCGAAAATCTAGAAGTAATTGAACAAATTATTGCTTTTCGGAAGTTTATATCTATATCTGAGCCTAAAGCTCAAGCCTAGCCTTCAGGACTGCTATGATCTATTCTCCATTTATTTCCTACTCATCCTACTCTTCCTTCCGAGAAAATACAACCAGCCTATGCTTATTTTCCAGCAAAATTTTTCTACCTTCGATTCTGTCCTCCAAATCTATCTTTCTCTGTTCTAATTCATCCTTTTTTGCTCTCAGGGCTTGAATCTTGCTCTCTATTTATTCATCAGCAGAGGTAAAATATGATATTTTGTCAGATATTTGCTTGATTTCTCCTCGGACCCGTTCAAATTATTCGGGCCTGAACAGGAGATTTTTTTGCCTTCTGAGGTCATCATTAAATATCAGATCTGGGTTGGCCTTCATTCTTTACAATTTCTTTGCTGCTTTGGAGCTTTTGCTTCTCTGAATTTTCAATTTTTCTTTGAGTTGGTTCGATTCAATCTGTAGGCCAATAATCTCCTTGAAAATTGCATTTTCGCTACTCAACAAGATGGGTCCAGTTTGTTCGTGATTGTTGACATACATATCGATATATCTCCCCATTTAATCCACGAATCCAAGAGGTTATGCATTATCAATGTAGGCTAGATGGCTGGGGTCTTATCCAAAGTAAGATCTTTTGAGGTAGCGCAGTTAAGCGAGCAGGTGCTAGTTGGAGATGCTTTTTTAGTTGAGAAGTTAATTGAGTTTATCGTATTTATGGTGGCTCATGCAAACTTATATGCACAATAACTAACTATACAAATGAGCTCGATAATTCAAATCAACAATACAATAGAACGTGTTGATTATATTTACTATTGACTTGAAATGAAAGGAAAACGTAATTCTCATCTCATCTTAGAAACCTTCAAAAATCCTTTCGACCTCATCGAAGAGGAATAAGAGCTCATCAACCCACCTACCAGAAACAAGTACGTGCCTCCTGCCAGCAATGTCCATGCCCCTCTGCCATTTAATCCCTACTCTATCACCAAAGAACAGCAGCCCGCCAAAAATACAAAAACAGTACCCATGGTGAGCACCCAACCTCCAATGGCTCCTCAACCTTCTAATACTGACAGCTTCGTCAGTCCTTTTGGGCAAGATTCTCCCTAGTCCCCACCTTCTTACCAGAGTCAGGCATATGAAGCTGAGAAGGAGCCAAAGGAGTACGAACTTGATGAAAATGGTGACCCACCTCTTCTGGAAGGTACAAAGAAGGCTATTTAGATATTGGAATTGAGCCTGAGAAGATAAAGGAGAGAGTTCTTCTTATTCTCAAATTCGGGCAGCCAAGCTACGATATAATACACAATCCTGATCTTTCAGGCCCAATTCTCATAGCGCTGGCTCTGGGATGCCTATTGCTGTTTGCAGGTAAACTGCATTTTGGAGATATATATGCCATGTTCATTCTAGGGACAGGCCTGTTGTACTTCCTCATCAACTTTATCTCACAAGTACTCAACTATAGATTCAGACTGAAATTCTTCCCCTCTACAGCATCATGAGCACCCTCGGCTATGGAATGCTTCCAATGTTGGCAATTGGTTTAGTAGGCGTTTTTGTCAGCTTGAAAAGCGGGCTGGGTATAGGTGTTGCTTTGGCAGCAGCAGCTTGGTCGTCGTTCGCAGCAGGCAATTTCATGGATGTGCTGATAAAGGACTCCAAAGACAAGAAGGCCCTTATCATATACCCTCTTTTCCTTTTTTACATTTCCTTCACCATGATCGTTATATTCTGATCGTTGTTTCATTGTTGGATATCATTAGCAAATGTTCCACTGATGGCATAATACAAATTGGCTTATATTAAATTGACTCACAAATGCCTATCTATACTAAAATCACTTCAAGTCGAAATAATGCGACAATCTTTTCAATGGCAGCCTGCCCGCACCAAAAGGAAAAATCTTAACACTGTCGATCTTGTTACTAAGAGCGAAACCACTCTTGCTTCAGAAAACAGTCAGGATTGGTCTCAGGGTAGTCGAAACATGACGCAAAGGACCACACTCAATAGAGATTTGAATGACTATGACGACATGATAGTTGAGGAGGGGAGTTAAATCTTGATCACTGCTGAGGAATAAGATCTAGTCAGAGGTATCTTTGAGCTAGCCAGAAAGAATGTAAGTTTTTACTCATACAGAAAATCAACCAGTAAAACGCATTTGACATTCCCTTGATTGTCGCAAACCCAGGTTTAGCTTCTGACGAAAATGCAAAATTTTGGAAATTCGCATCCGAACTTTTGTATACATCTAGCACGATATACGATAAGCGAGTGGAAAACCTGGCCTTGGAAACTGACAAACTGTCAGGCAAAATGACGAGGGTCAACAGCAATTCACAATAACCCTCAACTAAAAATAAAAGCAAACGAAGGACCGAGCTCCTAGTTATTGATTAGATTGAAGAGGATTTTGATCTAAGAACTGTCCATACCTTGGAATTTGACAAAATAAATATCAGGGATACAAAAGAGTTCAGAAATGGAGACCACCTATTTAGCAAAAGACTTCAAGCCTTCGATAACAACCAGCTTTCAGGGGTGTTCTTGAATCAGTTCGATGTCAGCTCAGGTCTAGAAATAAAATTCTTCTAATACGACAGACCCTCTAATGATTTTGAAGATCAGCCATTTTCAAACAAAGGGATTGACCCAATATATGTGAATGACATACAAAAGAACAAGGTATCTTTGAATAACTGTTTTATTTTTGAGTAAATAGGTAGGTTCTCAAGACAGTCCCTTCCATAGGAACAAAGATAGGCTCAGCACTAGTATGAATAATACGAATAGATGTACAGATCCATCTAAGAATTTATGATGCGACACCAAGAAAGAAATATTTTTCTTGATCTAGGAGAATAAGCTATCAACGATCTTAGTGCCTCTTGTATCGATCAATCGACTAATCCTTTCAATTTAGATAAATCTTTCTTTAATTCCTTTCACCATGATGATGAATAGCCAATACTTGAGAATTAATCGAAAAGCACATCAGGTACAGTTCTGAAAGAAAATAGTATTTTTTAGATTCAACGTGCTTAAACGACCATGATGCCTTGGGAAATTGAATTCAAAGGACTTTAAATAAACAGAAAAAAGAAAAAGAGCAGCTCAGCAGTTGTCAAAAGGGAAAAGTCGAAAAGACAAAAAAATTGGTCGACAGATTTTGACATTGACTTTCTCAGTTAAGAGATTGTCTAGAGGAAGACCATTCTTATGGCACAACAGGAAATGGATTCTTCGCGTCGAAGGCCAACAAAGAACATAAATAACAATATAAGACCAAAAGATATGTAATGCTGGAAATATTCAGACAACCTTCTCTCAGAACCATCGGGAACAAAAGTAGAACATATGCATCAGCAGCGGCTTCCTATTTGCCAACTCCGTTTCAAGCTAGCCCAAGACCATAGACTTGGGCCGATCACGCATAGATTCGTAGCAATATTTTTGCAGACGTATCCTCTATACTGCCTTTAAATCAAGGTCAGCAGATCACTTAATCGGAGCCATCTGAAGTGTCCTAGTTTCATCAAATGCTCGAAGCATTGTCGACAGAAGGGCTGATGAATTTCAAAACTTTTGGCAGGCTGAACATGAGGGAGGTGAAGGAGGAGATTTACAAGGAGGTCTATGAAAGAGGGAGCATTAGGCTATCAGAGGCGATTGAAGCAACCAATCTTTCCCCAGGAAGTGCCTTCATCGTATTTTTGCATCTCGCCAACTAGTGGCAAATGGATCTTCAAGAGGTTGGATCGGGACAAGATGTGATACTCTCAATACCAAAGTGATATTTTTGCAATTCGGAGGAAGTAATGGTATGCATATCAGATGTTGTCTTTGATTATTTTGACATTTTACTCCAGCATTGATATCCTGGCATTGATCTTCGGAATTTCTGTGTGGACGTAGCTTGACAAAGCATCGAATTTAGAAGCTAAACCTTGAAGCGTTTGACTGAGGGTCATCATCATTTCAGTCACCTCGTTCATCTATTCTCGACTCACAGGCTCATCTCCCTATTAATCAGCAACATGAGGCTGTGCTGGCTATTTCGGAGGTGAGGTTGTTGACTGTCTATTCTTGGCTGTATACACGAGTTCGATTGAATCCTATTATTCATCTTCTGCGTAGGAATTTTGCAGAGCTTTAGGAAACACATTTGCTTTTACATTGCTCAAGCTGACAGTTTGTTTATTTTCTAAATCATATTTTTTTTGCTTCAAGTTCATGTTAAACTGTTATTTGCTAACAGAGGGGTGAAAGACTCGATCATCAACCACTGTTGGCTTAACATCAAGCTGTCTTTCCTGAAGATCTTCATCGTCAGAGTCGTAGATTTGATTTGAGGCTTTTTTGGCTACAACTTTACTCTCTTCTATTTTTTTGTTTTTTCTGCCCATCTTTTGCTCCTAAGTGTATACCCTTTCACACAGTTGAACAATAAACTCTAGTCTTTTTTATGTCCACTTGCCGATTTGTAGAAAATTCTCGGCAGTGATTTTAGGATTGATATCGAAGAGTTTTCGGCTGAGATGCAGAGTGCATTATACAAATTTCAGGTCGGTTAGAGTTTTTATATTGGGCACTAGATCTAAGATTTGCCGATAGAGTTCAGGACTGTACTCTGTGAGGACATAGTGAATGATTTGCAGATAAAAGCCGACCGGTTGCTTTTTGATTTCATGTTCATCCAGGGCAGATTTGGGCCAGTTGAGTCTTTTGATTATGTTCATTGACTTACTAAGCTCTTCCAATCTCTTGATACTGTTTCTCAGCTCACCAAAAGAGTACATATTTAAATATTAAAATACAACAGTTAACAACTCGCTTTAGATCATTCTAAGAATCATTTCTGTGAGAATTTTTTCCTGGTGCGTCGAGGGTTGCTACTGCCTCGCTTCGGCCTTTATCTCGTCCTTGTGCTCACTGTTTAAGCCTTCATTTGTTCCTATTTGTCTGGTTGTTGATTGTCAACAGGAGGACTTCCAAACTCGTTGTCGTTTCCTGAGAATGAAGGTGAAGTATGTCCTTTTTTTAAGAAGGTGCGGATCCATCTGCTACATTTATCCATTATTTTGACTATTTTCATGCTGAAAAGTTAATCGAATTTATCATGGAGGAAGGACTGGACTATATTGTTCTGGGCATCAAAAAACATGATTCTTCCTTTTGGCTTGGAGAATATGATAGTTTCATTAATCTCCTAGTTGGAGAAAGTGATGTCTCCCATGATCGTATCGTAGATCATCATGCTATGGCTGAAGTCGAACTTGGTTACAAAATTCATGCTGAGATGACAGGGCAGTCCTTTGGTCACTCCCCTCTCCATCAGGTCTGTGATATACATCATCTTACTCATAGTCTAAGCGTAATTTTGCACTAACGTCTTCTTCGGAAGTATATATTCAGGGCAGTTGTCAGTAATATCTAGAGTCTTCCTGTCTCCACAATTGGAGCTGATATGGAAAGTTTTGTTGTGCTCCTTGTTGAAAAGGACAGAATTAGCTCCCTCAAACATAACTCCGATCGTTCCGTAGCTTGTCACATACATTATGTGGTTATCAGCAGAGAATTACTAGCAGTAGAGGATTCTGCACACCGGTAAATCAATAAAAGGTACTCCTGGTACTCCAAATATTTTAGCCATCTGGGACTGATTCAGCCAGTCGTTACCCTTGCTTAACTAGCCAAACTTCTTCCTGATCGCATCGATGTCTAATTATTGAGGTTTACGCTTCGGACGGACTGGCTTTGGCCTGACGATGGGTCGTTATACTGGCTCATTAGTAAATTTATCAAGGGTTATGGTTCTCTATTCCCTTAGCAATTGATTTTGGATAGGCTGTTCAGGAATCATATTTTCATTCATTTTTTCAGAGTTAGTGTCCCTGGTTTGTTTTGAAAGAGTTCTTTTTTAAGGGGAACTTTTCTATTTTACTTTCCCCTCCTCAGGCTACATCAGATATTTATTCCTTATTTTTGAAAAATACTATTGTACTTCTGCGTATTAGATGGGTCCTCTCGGATCCAGGGAGGGTGGCTCTATGATAGAGGAGGCAGAACTGTCCAATTTTAGCTATCCTCTGATCAATGCTTTTCTTGTTTTTCTAAGCTTTTTTTGCTATTTTTTTTGTTCACTGAAGTAGGTTGCGGTGTGGCCAGTAGCTAACTCAGATCGTAGCTTTTCCTCGTCCTTCAAAGGTTTAATCAGTTTTTCGTAGTACTCGAGGTAGGCCTAACTTGGGGCCAGAATGCTGAATCTTCTGTCGACGGTTTTTGGGATGTGATAACAGTTCAGGAAGTCATGTTATTTGATCTGTTCTAGCTTGATTCTTTTGGATGGAAGCTTTTCAAGCATTTTTCTGAGGAGATCGCAGGCTGTAAATGAAATCACTGCGCCTTTGTCCCTCCCTCTAAAGTCAATGAATTTTGTTAATATGCTATTGGTCACTGTACTAAGGTCGTCTCCTTCGAACGGATTCTTCCCCAGAAGTAACTTGTAGACCACCACTCCGATCGCCCAAACGTCAGCTTCATATCCCAAAGGTTCGTTTGAGAGCATTTCAGGGCAGAGATAGCTGAGAGTTCCACAAAACTTGTGCCACGGAAGGGAGTCCTTTTATGGCTCTGCCAGCCCGAAATCAGCAATTTTGACCTGGTAGTAATCATCGAGGAGAATGTTTGATAGCTTGAGGTCCAGGTGCATTATTTTTTTCGATTTCAGGTAGATAAGCCCATCGACTATTTGACTGAGAATAAATCTGACCTCGGGTTCAGTGAGGTAAAATCTAGTTTTCATAATTTTGCTTAAACTTCCTCCATAGCACCTCTCCATCAGCATTATGATGTAGTCCCTGCTCTCTAACTTCTTGTACACCTTCACAATCCGGGGGTGGTCAAGGCTAGCTCCCAACTCTATCTCCTTGTCGATTTTCGTAATATCTTTGTTCTTGGGATTGCGCTTGTAGAAAGCCTTACCAGCAAACTCTACCTCCTGGCCTGGCACCTTTATGACGTGGCAGGTGGCAAACCCTCCAATTCCCAGCACTTTTCCTACTTAGTAAGGGACGCAATATCGATGTCCGTGCTCATCAAATCCTTTTTAATAGATGACATGACCACAAGGGGGGCCTTCGTAGGGGTTATGAGGCTTGTGAGCCTTTTTGTGCCGATCCCTTTATTTCTATACAGACTTAACCTTTTTCATGATGTATCAGGCTTGTGGGCTATCCCAATGATAATTATGTTTATCTGCCTGTAAAAATGACTATTGCATTGTACTATACAGTTGCAGACTGAATTAAGTACAAAAATTCATTTGCATACATATAGTTTATGAATAATCACTCACTTAATGATGACTGGCTGGTACAGTTCCAGTCGGTATTTGATATTCTTTGGGATAACCCAGGAGTAACTGTTATCAAACTACAGCCAATATAGTCCTTTGTGTCTCAGTTTGAGCTCTAACTTCTTGCTGGTACTCCTCTACTCCTTCCAGTATACCTGCTCCGCTTTTAGCTTGCTCCCATCGTAATCGTTAATGTTGGCCACAGTCTAAAAGATGTACTTGTTGAACTGGCTGGGTTGAGCTTCTACTTTGATGTTGTTTAAGTAGCAGATTCTGATATTGACGTCATTTTACTCCAAAATAACGTCTAGTTTAAGAATAGTGTCTTAGGATTCGTTGGAAAAGTATGCCTTTTTGCTCACTCCAGCCTTGATGTACAAGTCCTGGTAGCTCAGATGAGAGTCGTGGATACTATTGCCCATCTACTGGATCGACTCCTCTACTATCTTCTTCCCTATTATCAGCTCTCTGAAGTATATGATGTTTTAAAGCTCCTCAATCACATCCTCGAAACCCATCACCTCCAAGTATTCATACAACTCGACATACTAGATGACCAAGGCAAATCTCACGGCTTTGCTCGTTCTCAGCATCAGGTGCTTTATCAAATTAAGGATCTATTCGGATTCCTCGTGATCGAGAAACTGTAGATAGATGAGGGCTATTTTGGTGAGTTGGGTCTGCATGTGTGAAGGCATGGCTTTTTGTTTGAGAATGAAAAATATACACTTTTTGAGGAAATTTTTAACATTGGAAAATGAAATATTACCATATGTGCAATTGCGATAGAGGCTTTTGTTGATCCTGTAGAAGAGAGGATTAAGGATTGTTTCAATCAGCTCAAAGATGGCTTGGACAGTATTGACATCTTTTTCAGAGCATGGTTCTTTGTTCTACTGAGCTTACTTTCCCAGTTAGTGCTTGAATTTCCCAGAAGAACTCATATCTACCTTGATCTGCTCTTCCTCCACCCAAAATTCTTCACTGATGAGCTCTTTCAAGTCCTCATAAATTTCCTCCATCATCACCAGCCTCTCCAAAATAGTTTTAGTCTCCTTCCTCATAAAGGCAAGAATCAGCTGAAACTGGCTTGCAATGTTATCCAGCTTTCCACTTCTCAACTCGAAGTTGACTATCCAGTTGGAAATTATCCTGTAAAAACTGGTTTTCTCTCGTATGTCTATTGCCAAATTTTCATTGTTCCAGAGCTCGTAGCTGAACCTTTAAAATAATGGTAGCATGCGTATGGCCTCGATCTCCTCAAAGTTCAGCAGCTCTATGAATATTTTTTGGTAGACCGATGCTCCAACTAGCTATTCATTCTGGGTAAGGATCTCACTGAGCAGACGGAGAAGGTGGTACTCAATCTATATGTTCTTGAAGTGTGCCAAATTGCTGAGATTGATTTTTTCGAGCTCGAGCTCGACCGGACTTTTGATGATGGATCCCTGTTTTTTCATTATTTATTTATTTTTAAGCAAATAAAGTAAAACAAAGAATCAGAAAAGGGGCAGAAACAACATAAGAACCAGACCCAAAAGGACAATTGCCAAAAATATGTTGAAAGAAGCCACCTTTCTCAAGTTGCGACGCTAGCTGCCAAGCTTGGTTGTAAAGAAAAGCCAACCTGGGCCCTTGAAGCTGACAGCGATGACTGGTGGATAAATTACCATGCGAGCTGGTGGTTTATCAATGATCTCAACTGCGATTGACTTGCTGTAGGCCAACAAGTTTTCAGCATCAAAAAGAATGAAGGTTTATCCCTAGCCTAGATACTTCTCTATGATGGGGCCACTAGACTGCAGAGCAGTCTTTTTGGACTTGTACTCTCTAGATGGGCTATCGACTTTGTTCTCATTCAGCTAGAACAACCGGAAGTAGTGAAGCTTCTCAGCTGGAGGTTGGGAATGGACTTTGACAGTAGAGGCGACAATATTCATATAATTAATGTAGAAGCTCTCCCCATAGATGTCCTGGTCTATTATGAGGATGGGCCCCTCGAGAGAAGGATGAGTGGTCCCGATGATTTGCGATTTTTTTGAGGTGTTGTTCAGCTCGTTGAATATTGTTGGAAAATTCAGAAGGGCAAAGGGACTGAATATGATTGGCATTTGTTCTTTCTGCTTAGAGTAGTCTGTGGTGTATACTATTTTTCCTTTGAAGTAAATGGTCTTTCCTTCTGCCAAAGTTATATGCAGCAGATGCCTTTGGCCGTCTTAACTTACAATTCTGAAGAGATCCTCCTCAGGTAGGATATCCTTACGGTGAATCTGGGGGTATTCTGGCGAAGAACGCATGAGGAAGTGGTTGCGATAGATATTTATATAAAAAATTAATCAAGTTGATCAACAGATGAACTATGACAGCATTTGGTCCTACTTTCAGCTAGGATGCTACCACGCCAACAACTTCCTCAGGGAAAAAACGGGTCAGGAGTTAGAATTTCCCTACTACTGCACATAGGCAAAAGCATATGTTCAAGAACACTGCTTGGTGATCACAATCGTTATTGGCGTTGCTTTGCTGCTAATGGTGGCCAATAAGGTGCTGAGAGTTCTCAGAAACAGAGTACACAAATTCGATGCCACTCTTTTGGGGATCAGGGAAGTAACTCACGACACCAAGGTATTCACCTTTAGCCTGCCCAAAGGCTGGAACAAGAAATTTTTGGAAATCGGTGAGCACATAACTCTTCAGTATTTGTTTTGTTAGCTAGCGCCGAAATCGATGGGCAAATTATCGACAGAAAGTACACCCCCATATCTCGTTCTGATGTCATCAGCGATAAATTCGAACTGCTTATCAAGACCTACGAAAAGGGGAACATGTCGAGATACGTCTTCGGGATGAAGCTCAACGAAAAGATCAGAGTGTCAATGCCTTACGGTCGATTCAACTACCTTGGCCTGGGCATCGTCAGAATCAGAGAATTGTAAGGATCCAATAATGTAGAAATAACAGCTACACCCTCAAAAAGTATAACCACATCTACCTCATCGGAGGAGGAACAGGCATCACACCTCTCTATCAAATCATCCAGTATGTCAGCGAAGTTGAAGCTCCTGAGGGAAAGGCACCAAAAATCTCACTTCTTTTCGCTAACAGAACAGAAAACGATATCTTGCTGAAGGGTGAACTCGAAAACTACGAAATCAGCAATCCTAACTTCAAGTGCCATTTCTCAGTCGATAGAGCAGTCACTGACAACTGGACAGGGTTCACAGGGTTCATAGACGAATAAAAAGTAAGAAAGACAATCCCTGAGGACATTGAGAACACAATTTTTGCTGCCTGTGGTCCTCCCATCATGGTGAACCTCGTGGAAAAGCTCCTGACCAGCAAATTCAAAGTATCACCCAAAAGGTTCTTCAGGTTTTGATGGCAGTTTCATTATAATCAACTTACAATCATCACAATCATTTACAATGCTCAGATCAGCTTACCAGATATTTTTGCTTGAGCTCCATCTCCTTGATCTTGGTGAGGTGTGCCAGGTAGTCGTTGAAATTCTGCTCGTTGAGATTGGTGGGGTTCAACTCCACATGAGCATTCCTGAGATTCTCGAGGTTCTCTTTTATTCTTTCCTTGGCGTTGGTCATATACTGAATATAATGCTAAGTACTGCACTTTCCTCTTCAAACGCCATGATGGTGGTTTGCAGAGACTGCTTGCATGATTCAACTGTCAGCAGAGGGTCGATGATCTTTTCGTTTTATCTCCTGATTCTTTCTTTATCCTGAATCAGTTTATCGGCATCATTAATCATTCTTTCATAGGCCATTTTTTCAAGCTACTTGAGACTTCGGTATTCCTAACTTGATTTGACCTCCTGTGTGAAGTTGTTGACGTTTTTTTATCTTCATAAGCCCATTCTTACTTTTGCTATATTCTCTAGCACATTTTTTGCATAATTTAGATTTGAAGGTCAAATCTAATGGATTCCTCTTCTTGCCGATTTTTGATGTTGTTGAATAGTTAGATGAGTAGCGATGGAAGGTCAGACTCATACTTGCACTCCTTCTCCTTTATTAACTTTCCGTGGTGGTAGCCTGCGCAAATAAATTCATTTTTGTTGATTTGGAAAATGAATCTATTTTTAGGGAGTCAATACGTGCTCATTTGAACATTATTCTTTTCGAGGGTGAAACTTGAAATGTTAAGTCCAGTCTATAGATCTTTATTTTTCTGTTTGAGGACTGCGAACCCCTGGGGCTGAAGACTACTAGTGATAAAATCCATGTGGCTGCATAGATGGATATATACACTGTTTATACTTCTTTATTGACCTTGATGCTGGATAAGAACATAGAATCGATAAAATTATAGCTTATTATAATTTAGGCAAATGTAGAGATCATCTTTCTGCGTTATGAAGAAGGTGAAAGGCAGAATTAGATTTAGGCAGGGTAGCTAGAGTTATATGAGCATATATAGATTGAACTATAAGTAGGAGGCAGGTTATTATTTTTAATGAGGTAAAATCCCTTCCCCAAAAGCAAAATCCCATCCTTCAAGCTCATCGATAGAAAGGAACAGCCATTCCCAGCCCCAAAGAACAAGGACTATCGAGAGAAGTAGCAGCTCAACACTTAAGTCGATCTTAATAAAGTATCTCTTGAAGAATTACGTATGAGGGCAAAAGAACTAAGGAAGGAGTGTAGCTAAAAACAACAAGAATTACTCAACACAGAAAAAATGGCAAGAATTGAAACATTCAAGAACCAAAATTACAAGTCCGATGTGGTTGCTTATGAGAAAAAAAGTTAGTCCGTAAGGATGGCCCTAGCCCAAAGACTGATCGAGCAATGTACCTTAACCCTAACCAAGACAAAAACAACAATTAGTCTCCTCTATTTCACAACGAAAACGGTCTCAGCCCTTTTCAGCTCTTGCTGCTTCACTACAGTCGCAACGAATCTCCTAGCTAGAACATGTACTCTTGGGCTTACAAAGCTGCATGATATGCTTCATGGACATTCAGCTCAACAGCCACATTGTCGAGCTACCCTGCTCACACATCCTCCATCGCGAGTGCGCAGTTCAGAATTTGTTGTACTCGAAAACTTGCCCAGGCTGTACTCAGGAGATCGTTTTCCAACCCGTTCAGATCAAGTACCTCCAAATGTGATTGAAAAGTCAATGAGTATTATATCATTATCGAATAGGCTGTTACAATGAACGCTAGCAAATAGCCCACTCGTAAATCACCAAGCAAGCCTCTTGAGTCACGTAGGCAGGCCTCCTACACAGAGGACGGTTTCTACAAAAAGGATAACTACCAACCTAGCATGAATCTTTCCAACTTGTCACAAAAATAATCGATCTACGACCATCGGGTGCAAGGAAATGCTCAAACAACATAAGGATTCGGGTACACCACTTTAAATCCCACCAGGTATTAGAGTAGTGCACACGATCTGAAGGAGGAAGAGTATTAAATTTTGGCAGTGTTTGAGTTAAATCGTGAGAGGGAGAAGAATAGAATGCTTGAGCAAAGGCTAGCCAACAAAGAGATTCACATTGCCAAAATGAAAGATGTCCAATATGAGCTCACTGAAGCCTTCGAAAAATGTCAAGCCGAACTCGAGTACTACAAACGAAAGTGTGCTCAGCCTGTGGACGTAAGAGAATATGTGGAGGAAATCAATGAGCTTAAGCATCTAGTGATCAGGCTCTAAGACAAGATCACCTAATACGAGAAAAGGTAAAATAAAAGATACAGCTCAGTCAACCACGATCATCAGAGTGGTGCCAATTCTCATGATAGAGCCAACATCAGTAGATTCAAAGCTGGAGGTGATAGCAACCGAAACCGAATGGTCAGAGACAAGAGATCGAAAACTATTGCCAATCAGCAGGACTCATCACCTGAATTCAAAAAGCTCAATGCTATTGAAGAATATGTGATGAGATATCCAAGCAGAATTGCCAACTTTATATCTCAGTTCATGGCTATGGTCGAGTGCTTCAGTTCATAGGCCCAGCAAATCAGCAGCAGTTCAGAAAGAAATAACACCAAGAGGAGAATGAAAGTGGGCTGGAAATGGATCAAGGAAGTGGTGATCGACTGGAACAGACTCAAGAACTACGAGTAAAAAGCCAAGGGGTTTCACAGTCGGTTGAAAAAAATCTTCAACGTTGGAGACAATTCAAATGACCAGGAAATCATGGAAAAAATTATGAATTGCATCGATGGCTGATTATATTTTTAACTAATTCTACCTTATCATACCTGATAGTAAAGAGGGCTGCTCTTGTCCCAAAAATAGTTCCTTAAGTTTGTTATCCTGTTTATGTCCTCTAATTTCACAGAGGCAGTGCTGGCAGGCTCGATCGTTGAAGAAGCACGACTGTTGGGGGATGAGGCAAATATCTTCCTGAGCCTTCCCTTTGATTCAGGCCTCTCCTCCGATTTTCGAGAAAAGTTTGACACTGAGTTGGCTTCTGAAAGTTAGGAGGTTGGCTGGAAACGAGAACAAGATTCTGAATGGTTTCCTATTTTTTGAGATTTTATTTTTTCGATGAAGTCAAGTTCATAAGTTCCTAATTACTTGTTAGGAAAACTGTAGATGAGATCCATGGGCATGTTGGAAGTCATTGTAGACAAGTACTTGAGGTATCTGATGGACAAAACATACTATCCCTTTTCCTGGAAAAGCTTAGCCAGGATTTATATTTCCTAGGCTGTGAGCTGTCTTTCTTCGAGACTGAATAAGATCATGTTTACTTGAGTCTTTGACTGTTTTTGGCGATATAGTTCAGCACAAAGGTATATATTTGGTCCATGCAGCAAAAAATACTCAACTCAATTTTACTTTTGCCCAATTACCTCTGCATTTTTTCTGTCAGAGTCAACACCCTCAGGTCATACTTTTGGTTCATCAGAAGATAGTTGATTCTCATATCCTCTTCCTTCTTTGACTCCAGCTTGCCGTCAAGCCACCACATGAGCTTGATATAGAAGGAGCCGATTTCCTTTTTGTGGATGCCACAGAAGACCAGATCAACATTCAGGTCATTGTTTTTTGTTCTGGAGGCCGAAAGAATCCACTCGTACTATAAAAATTTGAACACTTTGGTTTTCTTTTCATTGATGTGACTAACATCCTGAAGTTTCCAGCTCAGCTTGGCGTGAATTTTAGCGTTTATCTTTTTGGACATGATGCCTTTCCGGAGGATTTAGCACAAGTGATGAGCTGAGCTTGCCTTTCTTGACTTTACTATCAGGTCAAATATTTTTTCCTCGTCATTGTTTCCATTTCGAATGGCTCGATCTAAAATTTAGTTAAGAATTTTTTCATGAAGGCCTTTAATTTTGTCCTCAGAACGGTTGTAAGCTTCTGTCAGGTTTTGAGCCAAAAAGCTGATGCAGGCGTTAAGTAGTGAATACCAACATTGTGAGCCGTTTTACTGGTTCTTCAATTTTTTATGAGTCTCCTCTAAGTAGGCGATACAGTTATTGATGTTGATGGACGGAATGACCACATCACTGATGAAGTTTTCCTGAAAAAGACTGAGCCCCAGGAAATCAGCTAATCTCAATGTGCCAATAATAACATCGTTATCTCCTTTTTTGCTTTTGTACATTCCGAGGTCAGGGTCAACAGTGTATCTCTCGAACAATTGCAGGACTTCCATGGATGCGCACTTGTGTGGTATTTCATAAATATCTTGAATGTTGCCTATGTTCTTATCGGACATTTACAGCTCCAGGGCTGTCCTCCTGACGTGGAACATGGTGCTGCCCTGTTTCTATGTCTCGATTATCAATATAACTTCTCCTTTTTCGGCTTATCTGTTTTAAGTCGCCATCACTATTTGAGTTATAATTCCACTCAGTAGTAACAGGCAGCAAACTGCCATTGGAAATCATGGGCAAAAATCATTGAGTAATATTTAGTAATGTAACTAAGATAAATTTAAGAGGAGGTGGGAGAATGCCTGTAAAAATTTAGGGCTATTGAAAAGGATCAATTGCAAAGAAAGAGAGAATAATAGGAAGGGGAGAGACTCAGACGACAGATAAAGGAGAGCAGAATATAAATCACAAAACTCCATTACGAGCTCAAGCAGAGTAAGAGCAAGATTCATAACAAGCAATAGTACTACAAGACCACTTAAAATCTTCAAAAATAAACCAAAATGACAGCAGCACTCAATCGGAAGTGCGAGTAGCAATTCAAGCAGCTCACTAATGTCTGTAGCAAATCCAGGAAAAAAATAGAGGCTGTCGAGAGCAAAATAAAAAAGACCCAACATGAGCTTGATCAGCTTTAAGCCTTTGAAAGATATAGTGATGTATACAAGGAAGTAGAGAAAAAATATTGGAGTTTGAGAGTATAGTTTGAGGGAGTGATGATCAGCACAAAAGAGCAAGATGAGAAGTATCTGACACTTTTCAAGCAAAAGAAAAGGGATACAATCGAGATGGAAACAAATATTCATAGACTTAATGCAAAATTCAAGGAAACAGACGAAAGAGTTCGTATTCAGAAGGAGCTGATAGACAATATATTGAGAGAAGAAAGGCACAAATAAGAACAGCTGTAGGCAGGCCAACCACCATAATAAACAAAATAAACAAACGAGGATGAAATATAAGATAAAATGGCCAAGAAGGAGCTGGATCCACTGGAAAGGATTGAAGTAGAAAGTATATTCCTTAAAAAGGAGCATAAGGCTTAATAGGAGGCAGTATTAGGAAGAATACTGCATCAGAGGCACAGCACACAGTTTATCGGTCGGATTGTGAATAGAAGAAAAAGATCCAGCTTTAATATTTCGGCACTATAAAGCTCCAAGCATTCAAAAACTGAGCCAACAGCTTCCCATATTAAGCCGACAATAATTTCTTATACTGATGAAAATAGGTTGAAGTAACTTGAAAAGAACAAAAGAATCAGAACAAGATAAACATAATTTCGGAAATTCTCCCAACAGTACAAAAACCTGGTCTTGAATAATCCTACCAACCAAATTGAAGCGAAGACCCCTGAAAAGGGAATTCTAGATGTCTATGAAGATCTTAGAAAAAAGCAAAAACAACCCATCACCAGAAGAGTTAGCGGTAACATCGAGATAATAAAGCTCATGAAGAAAGACCATCGAAGGAAGAGATAGCCCAGTCAGAGAGGGAGTTTGGTTGAACCATAACAATATAAATAGTGATATTTTTATTTATTGTATAGAAAAAACTGAAAATAAAGTTTATCGTTTTCAATCCGGGCTCCTCTAAAGGAAGTCCTTCTGACCTTTTAAGAAAGGCTGATGCAGTTAGGAAACAATCGAAGGACTTTTTTATATGGAAGATGATGCATGAATAAGATTAAATATCCTCAATCATAGTTTTCGGATTAGAAAATTGACTCTTCCCTCCTCGCTTCTTCTCGATTTGAGTCAGCCCCATCTTTTGGATGATGTTTTATCTTGATATGGATTACCAGGGTTTCTTCATCTCGATAAGTTTTCTGACAATAGGGGCAGACTTCACTCCGACCTTCCTCCATTCTTGAGCTCTTTTTCTTCATCTTGCCAAGAGGTTCAACCTAGAGCGTCCACTCTTCGAAAAGAGACTGCATTAATCATGAAGTACCTAGATCTTTTAAAGTTTCCTGGCGAAATTATCGAGTTCAGTTTTGAATTGGGTGATGTTCTGCTTACCGATTTCGTTCATGAGAAACCTTTTCCAGAAGCGATCATAGTAGTTGACTTCCTATTGGTACGGTTCAGCCTGTGACGACGTCATACTGAAGTGCTCACAAACACAAGACTTAGTGTTTGTCTTTAGTTTCTGAATCCTATCGAGGATCTGTGCCTCTATTTTGGTGATTCTATCGTATTTGGCGGTCTCCTATTCGCTAGGGGCCTCGCGCTTCCTGCTGGTCTGTTTTCTCATCGCACAACAATTAAAATTATATCTGTATTTTAGTATTTCTGCATTTATAGAAGGAAAATGTTTTAGAGCTTCAAATTAAATTCAAATTTCTATAAAAATGATCCTATTATGTTTCTTTGAAGGTGCCAAACACTTTCAGACCCAATAGAACTCCAAAACTTCGGGACTACTTTTGCATTGATGGAAATTTCTTTGGAAAGTATGACAATTTTTATGTTTTTTTACAACAAAAACTTGCCAGTTCTTGGGGAAAGAGCTTGACAGGCCAAACAATTCCGAATCAAGAGCTTATAAAATAAGAATTCAAATTGACTTTTTGACTCATGTTTGCAATACACATCAAAGAATACTGAAGTAATGATCATTCATATGCGCTGGGAGAGTTCGGCTTTCTGCATTTATACACAGTACTACTCCCACAGCCTGGCCCGTCTCTGAGACGGTGAAAAGTATGGGAAAAATTTGCGAATCCTATCTTCGTTGCTCTAGCAGTATTATACAAAATCGGCGCGGGGCTTGCGTTCTTCGTGCTGCTTCTTGTGCTAGAAATACAGCTATTGCTGCTTGGCTATTTTTTATCTCAGCTCCAGAGGCTTTTCTTTGTTCATTAACAATTAATTATTGGCAACTCTCAGTCAAATAAAAATCAAATAATCCGACTGTTTCGAACCCCATAATTATTAGCATCGAACAATCCTCTTTTTGGCTCAAGAGTGAAAATTATAAATTTAAATAAATGAGTCAAGGTTAGCTCCAATCCTTGAAGTAGTACATATCTGCTCTGGAAACCTAAAATAAGTGTAAATCACACTAACAGACTATCCTGCATCGTGAGCTGAAGGCCTTACAGCAAGAGCTTTCTCATATGGAAAAGTACTATTTTCAAAATCGGGCACTTGTGCAAGAAGTCGAGTACTTGAAGAACGAACTGTAGATAAAATATCAAGAGTGCGAACAGTTGGGAATGAAGGTGAGCAATATGAGCCCCAAGACAGCTGAATCAGTGGCAAGTGAGGACAGTTTTGAGCACCAGTAGAGATAGCTAGAGACTGTTCGACAAGAGTTAACTGCTTCTTTGGAGAGGGAGGATAATTTGAGGGAGCTGCTGGATGTTGAAATTATCAAGAGGAAAGAGCAAAAGGTACAACTCATAATATTCAGAGCTATTTCTAGGATTTGAAGCAACAAATCGCAGACAAAGAGGATGAGCTAAATTAAGTTAAGGAGTAGTTGTAAAATATGATACAGAAATCATCTGAAAGGGGCTCTATAAATAATCACTAACTCGATAGACTGTTGGATGACTACGAGAGGCTGGAGAAGGCTTTGTTGTAAAGATAGGATAAAATAAGAGAAATGGAAAAACAGATTGATTAACTGGAGTATCACAACGAAATGGCTACCAACAATCTGAATGCCAAGGAAGTTGAGGTCAAGCAACTCAGAATCGAGCTAAAATTTCTTCAAAAGCAGAATAAGTTCCAGACTTCACAAACACCTGTGGGTCGTTTTTCTCGAAGTATATCATCAACAACTCCCAAAATCAAAGAATGTTCAACTACTTCAATGGTGGACTACAACCCAAGGCAGGGCAACACATCCTTCATGAACGCTCCCAGTGAGCAGTTGGAAAGGTCCTAGTGTTCCAGCATTACTTCTGAGGAAGCAGCTTCAAGGTTGCAAATGAGAAACACCATTCTACGCCGTCAAAATGAGTTACTAATGAAGGCCTTGAACAAATGATCATGATATTGGTATTTATCCCAAATAATAAATGACATAACTATCATGCCTGTACACAAACAGCGCCCTGGATCTTGAATGTGCTGTAGCAGGTCAGACAAGCTCCAGTATTATCAAAGGTCTTACACAGAACATTAGCTTCAATGCACTGATTGTCTTTCAGGTAGAATCTGTTGTAGCACTGGGTACATTGCTGGCCACTTGAGTCGTAAGTCACACAATTTTGCACATTAGCAGAGGTGATGACTGGAGCCAACTCACATAACCTCTGGTTCTGAGCTACTTTGTATCCTTTGTAGCAATTTTGACAGATTCTGTTAGAAAAGTTGAAGGTCTAGCAGTTGACATCAATAGCTTGGCATTGCTTTTGCTCATCAAGGAAGTAACCCTTCAAGCATTCAGTGCAAACGTTGTTGCTGTCTTTTTTAGAGCATACAGCTGAGTCAGAAGGGAGGCAGAGCCCACTAGTCTCATTGAGAGCATATCCAATATAGCAGGAGGTACAGAAGCCATTGAAAGTGTTGAAGGTCTTGCACAAATCGCTGGCCATCACACAAGTCATGTCGATATCAAAGTAGGCCCTTACAGCACATTTCACACATACTCCCATCAGTTCCTCAGCACAATTTTTATGGGTCAGTTCGATAACAGTTTCCTTCAGGCATTGTCCCAAGTCAAGCGTGTAGCCAGGATAGCACTATGCGCACACTTTGCTCTGAAGGTTGAAGGTTTTGCATGAAGGGTCCACCTGAACACATACATTATTGCTGTTGAAATAGTATCCTTGAGAGCAGTTGGTGCATATTCCATTTGTGTCGAAGTTGTTACAGCCAACATCAAAGGCCTGAGAATTTTGACTGAAATCACATATTCCAGATACCAATCTGAAGCCACTGTAGCATTCCAAACAGGTCTTGCTAGAAATATCGAAGGTTTTGCAGAATGGGTCAATCTGGATGCATTTGCCTTGATCATTGAAATAAAAGTTCTTTGAGCATTCTGTGCATGCTCCATCCTTGAAGGTCTTGCAGTTGGCATCACTAACAGTCGACAGTAAGCATGTGGTGTTGACAACTGAGTAGCCAGGGAAGCAGGTCAAGCATGCTCCATTGGTACGGTTAAATGTCTTGCAGCTAGGGTCTGTCCAGATGCAGGTAGCTTAGCTCATGTAAAAGTCTGGAGCACATTTGATACAGGTAGATCCATTGAACTAGGAGCACCCTCTCATCACGGCCGCAGAAGAGGCTCTGCAACTTTTGTTGGAGTCCAATGCATAGCCTGGGTAACACTCGCTACATTCCTGCTTTGTGTCATTCCATATTTTGCAGAGGGGATTGATGATTTCACACACTCCTTTGAGCAGATAGAATCCTTTCGAGCAGGTCACACAAGTTCCGTTGGTGGTGTTAGCACAATTGAGATCTCTTGGATTTAGGTCCTCAATGCAGACAACTTCAAGTAGCAAAAAGCCACTATAGCAGCTGGTGCAAGCCCCATTGGCTGAGTTGTAAGTTTTACATGAAGGGCTGACAGGTTGGCATATGCCCTGGTCGTCCTTCCAGTATCGAACAGAACATTAGTTGCAGCTGACTCCATCCAAGGAAAGTTTTCTACAACCAAAGTTGGTTACAACCACCTGTGAGCATGCCAGCGTCACCAGGAATGCCAAGAGAAAGAGCTTCATCGTTTTAATTATATTTTACTGACATGTTTAGGCAATTTTAAACCGCGGACAACCATAAATATTCATGAGTCACTTTCTCTCCCAAATGCTCGGCAAATGATACTATCCGACTCCCGGGTGATCTTTGGAGTGCCTGGTAAAATCATTTCTGTTTCCAGAGCTTTGGGTTGCTCCCTTTTTCAGCGGTCTGGGTGAAAAATCAGAAAGGAATGAGGGGTCTATAACAGTCATTTGGTTGGTGAAAGGCTTCTCTTGTCTGAATCTCTTTTCCCTGGGAATTTTGGTATCTTGGTAATCACTGACCACTCTGGACCGACTACATATATTAAAAATTACTATCTATAGCCGTGGATAGGGGAATGATTGCGGCTTGACTTAGCTTGTTTGCTAAGCGAACGATTATGCAGTAAGTTGTACAGTTTCTTTTCTTTGTCGATTTTGAGGTCACCGATTGAGGAAACCACTCTAGAGTACTGCTGGTGATGTTTGTCCTCTTCCTTCCTGACGATTTTGTTGTCTGCAAGCTGTTTGGGAGAGTACATCAAATCAAGAAGTTCCTTCTTGGAAATGTATCGTAAATCTAAATGCAAAGCAGCTATGTTTTGGTCATTTTGATCCAATAGCTGGACTACCTGAACTGTGAATCTTTTGTTGGTCTCCAGAGCAGACATTGTGATGTTGCCCGAGAGATAGGGATGATCGTCTTCGACCACGCTACACTATATCAACTGAGGTTGATTATCATGGACTTGAAATTTGCTGTTAAGCAGCCACTTGTATTCTTCTGAGGTAAATTTCGGTTGTCCTTTAAAAGATAGGGCATCGAATCGGATTTCAAGACTAAGATTTCTCTTTTTTTTCTTCTCAAAGAGATTTGCAAAGTAGGAGTTGATCACGAGGTTAGCTCCATAGATTGATATCTTGGCCACCAGATCAACCTTCACAGGTTACTTTGGCGGGGCTTCCTTCTTGTCAACTTTCTCCTGACCGTGGTCAATGACGAACTACCTTTCAACCACCTTCACCATGAAATTTAAAGTGCCACATTGCTCGCCTTCTTGGTTGAGGCAGTATGCCGTGTTTTCAAAAAAAAATTGATCTGGCCTGAGATAAATGACTCCATTATACATGGCTTTAAGCTCCTATATCTCGTAGCCATACTCATGTTAGCAGACTGTCTAAAACAGTAGGCTTTATTGTCCCTAAAAAGGCAGCTAGATTGGAGATTCCCAGCGAACCTCTGTCGGTTCCACATGACCATACTTGAAGGTTTTATGTTATTCATTCAGGTGGGCCTCATCAATGATTTTCAGGTGTGTCCGGGAGATATCTCTGGGATGCTCTTTCACAGTTATGAGCTGAATGTCTTCAAATTTCAGGAATTTTTTAAGGTTCTGCATCGCAAGCAGTGGTTACTAAGTTTTATTATCGAGCCATACATATAATCATCGCTGATTACAAACTTTAAAAGGTCTCTGTGGACAGTCACTTAAGCTGTTTTAGTTGATTGATATTTATTATTTTTTGAAAAGAATGGAAGTGCGAATCGTAGAGGCTGAAAATTAGTTCTACCAAAAAGAGAAATTGCTCGGGTAGGGTGCTTTCGGAAAGGCCTATCTTGTCAAGCAGAAGCACACCGGCTAGCAGCTTGTTATAAAAGAGGTGAGTATTGACCATATGAGCCAAAAGTAACGGGAGTAGACCATCAAAGAAGCACAAATATTGAGAAATTTCCGGCATCCTCTAATCGTCAAGTTTGTAGAGGTTTATGCCACCAAGCAAAACAAACTCAAGATTGTGATGTAGTACGCCGAGTGTGGAGATCTTTCCAAGGCTATCACAGCTCGAAAGAATTCCAAAAAAATGTTTGAAGAAACTCAGATATTGGATTGGTTCACACAAATATGTCTAGCCATGAAGCATGTCCATGACAGGAAAATCTTGCACAGAGATATCAAAGGCCAGAATATCTTCATCACCAAAGCTAACACTCTCAAGCTGGGAGACTTTGGCATTGCCAGAGTGCTCAACAAAACAGCTGACAAGGCGAGAACAGTTGTAGGAACGCCATACTATCTATCCCCATAGATCATCTAAAACAAGCCTTATTCCTTTAAGTCTGACGTGTGGTCTATGGGAGTATTGCTCTATGAAATGTGTGCCCTTGCGCCACCATTCACTGCAACTTCCCTTCAGTTCTTGGCCCTTAAAATTGTTAAGGGCAGCTACACTCAGCTGTCAGGATACAGTCAGTAACTCAAGAGCCTAGTGGCTGAGATGCTGCAGTTGGATCCCAACCGTCGCCCTGGAGTTGGTGATATTCTCAGTAAGGCATAACCTATATAGAAAAGCCCTTTCTCCAGGAACGCATAAGAAAATATTTGAGCTAAACTTATCGAAAAGAATAGTTTAGCCACACTATCCTTCACAACCAAAAATTTGAAATAGCAAACAAACTGGTGAAGGTCCAGGCAACAGTGGAAGCCAAGAGAGATAATAGCATATCTCAAGAGCGAGAGAAGCTCAAGGAGGAGGCAGCCATGCTCAAAGAGCAAATGTATAAAAAGAAGCAACAGGAAGAGTAGCAGCTCAGGCGCAGAAGAGAGGAAGACCAAAAGCGAAGAGATGAGTAAAATCAGAGGAAGAGGTAGTATGAGGCCCGGAAAAGAGAATAGGACATGCAGAGAAGAAGATAGAATCAGCAAAAAGAGAAGTAAATAGCTCAGTTGCGAGCTGTTTAGGAAAGAAAGCAATGGATTGAAAGAGAAAAAAGGAAGCAGCAGGAAATGCTGCAAAGGGAGGATGAGATCAGGAGAGTTCAGGAGATTGCTCAGATGGGGAAGAGAAGGTAAAAGGAGGAGCAGTAAATGATCGCAAGAAAGGAAAAGCTTCTCCAGTAAAAGTACGCATTAGAGAGAGAGAAAGAGGACTACGATAGCAAACTCAAGCAAAAGCAGCAAAAAGAAAGAGACAACAAAAAAATGGAAGAATTCAACTAACTCGCGAGAAAACAATGGTACGAAAATCAACAGATAAGAAAAAGGGCAGAAGAAAGAGCTCGGCAAGCTGAAATGTAAGCATATGGCCAAGCTGTCGAGCCAGAACCAAAGGAGGAGGAGCATCGTCCTCAATCGAGTAGATCAGGTCAGAGAAATTCAAGGTAAAAAAATATATATGATCCTCCGAAAAAACACAGCATGCCCACTGCAATAGACGTTGAAGAGGAGGAACTTCAAAACGCTATGATGTATCCTAATTTTAAGCAGAAAAAAGATCCTGCTTCTAAGTTAAGCAGAAACAGTACCAATGCATCAAACTGGAGCTCAAAGCAGAAGGAATAACCCAAGAAAAAAGAGGAGCCAAAGACAACAGCAAAAAAAAACTATGCTGAGGACCGGTAGAGAATGAGAAGAGACAGAGAATAGTTTATTAAGAAAAAGACAGGTGGTTAGCAGCCTGTTGTTGAAAAAACTCCAGAAGAAACCCTCAAGCCAGCCAAATGGGGTAAAAATTCGAGGTCAAAATCACGGGAATCTCCTCGGTCTTCTGAAAATATCGAGCAGTAAGTATCTCAAGAGGAATCCTAGGCCTACAAAGTGAGTGTTATGGATGAGAAAGACCTCCGATTAAACATCAAGGATCAATAGGAGTTCAACGATTACCTCAATGAACTGTAAGGTTTGATCGGGAACGTCAACAAAAACATATAGAAGATGAATCCTCTTCCGGAGATGGAAGTGGTGGAGGAGCAGATTGTTGTGAGGGACGATGACAATGACGAATTCGATTACTCGATCACCGCTTCTTTCGATGGAGCCTTGTTACCCAAGAAGGAAGAGATAAACACCGACGATGCTGATTTGGATTACTTCAGCAGCTATGAAAAGCTGGAATCGTTGAGAATATGCCTTGAGGATAAATTTGGAACAGACAATTTCATCAAAATCTACAGAACTATTGAGTAGGAACTACAAGAGAAGCAACTGGAAAACTTCAACATTCTGGAGGTCATCAAGAGGCTGGGGGACATTCCCAACAGCCACCTCGTGTCGGAAAACCTTCCCCTGCTACTGACTCTGGTGGTGATGGAAGATAAAATGAGCAGTTGTTGACAGGTTTTCGGCTAGTGATCGATATATATTTTATTTGGTAACCTGTGCTTCGCTCCGAAGATGGTTTAATGACCATAAAAGAGCTTCTATTGGAATTTTTAGGCAGCTGGTATTATAAATATGTTAGGGGAAAAAGAACAGTTTGATGACGGAGAATTCGATCGCATGCTTGAACTACTCTAGAGTCAAGACTTCTTCCCTAAAATTTTTCTCCAGCCTAAATAAATCAGACTGGATAGTTCAGAAGGCATCAAGGTCATCAGTCGCACACACAACTATCCCGA
>Ga0100402_1001186_pt1 | contig 30241 bp, 30 predicted proteins | sample CryGeyme20150102_FD_80419 | JGI IMG/M metagenome (GOLD analysis project Ga0100402, IMG submission 80419) | Groundwater microbial communities from Crystal Geyser aquifers in Utah, USA - Crystal Geyser metaG 2015-0102 | ecosystem: Environmental > Aquatic > Deep subsurface > Groundwater | place...
AAGTGGACCATGCCTATCTATAACTGGAAACCAGCTATGAATCGGTTTATGATAGAGTTTGATCAGGTCATTGCCTGATCAGTGGGAGGCTAGCGATGTTACACATAACTTTTTACAGACTCTCGAAAAGCCGCGCTCCAAGGCCATTCTGAAGCACAATATTATTTAGGTCTGATGTATCTGGATGGTGCAGGGGTATACAAAGATGCCGTTCAAGCCTTCGAGTGGTTCCGTAAAGCTGCCGTTCAAGGTTACGCTCTCGCACAATACGACTTAGGCGTGATGTATGAAAAGGGCACAGGCGTATCCAAAGACGTCGTCCAAGCTTTCCAGTGGGTTCATAAAGCCGCGTCCCAAGGAGATACTCAAGCACAATGCTACTTAGGTGTGATGTATGAAACTGGCAGAGGCGTACCCAAAGACGTCGTCCAAGCCTGCCAGTGGTACCATAAAGCCGCGATCCAAGGAAATGCTGACGCACAATGTAACTTAGGCGTGATGTACGCTGAAGGCATCGGGGTACCTAAAGACGACGGTCAAGCCAACGAGTGGTATCGTAAAGCGACGGCCCAAGGGCAAACTGGCGCCCAATGCAATTTAGGTGTCGTGTATGAGAGGGGCGTTGGCGTACCCAAAGATGCCGTTCAAGCCTGCAAGTGGTACCGAAAAGCTGCTATCCTCGGAAATGCTCAAGCGCAATTCCGCTTAGGCGTGATGTATGACAATGGTACAGGCGTACCCAAAAATGCCATTCAAGCCTGGGAATGGTACCGCAGAGCTGCGGCTCAAAGTTACGTTTATGCTCAATATGCCTTAGGTGTGATGTACAATGAGGGGACAAGCAGGCCCAAGGATGCGGTTCGAGCCTCTAGTTGGTTCCAAAAAGCCGCCGTCCAAGGCCATGCACTTGCGCAATACAACTTAGGTGTAATGTATGAAGATGGCGCTGCTGGGGTCCCTAAAGATGTTAGCTTAGCGTTGTATTGGTATAAAAAAGCAGCCCTTCAGGAAAACGAATTAGCTAAAACTAAGCTTGAAAACATGCCCGAAATGGACAGTGCATCACTTGATACCGGCAAAAAAGTAGGGATGGGCAGATTTTAAAAGAAGCCCTAGAGGAAACCGGTTGCGATTAAAAAATATCGGTAAAGTAGGAGACTGAGGAACTGAAAGAATTTAAACACGAGCTGATTCTAATGGCTGCGCTAAACCACCCAAGCCTAGTGGAGTCCTATGGACACCCAACTAGGCCCTTGAAACTCATCACGGAACTCTAAGCAGGAAAGGTCTCTTAATACACTTCTAAAAAGCATATCACGAAGACACTTACCTTATCAAAAGCTTGAATGTTTTGGTCGATAATAAAATGAATGTGAAGTGGACTGATTTCGGATTACTCAAGCTTAAAGAGCACGTCTTAGCTGCTTTAGGTTAGGCAGAGACAAGCGGTATCCAACAGGCTCTCTCTTATGGATGGTCCCAGAGCAAGTGAAAGGCGAGATACAATGCTCAAAGAAAGCTGACATTTACAGTTTCGCAGTAGTGCTGTGGGAATTAACGACCCATGAGACGTTGTATAATCCTCTAAACATACTTCAAATTATCTTTACAATGGGGGACGGAAAACCAGCCCCATTGCAGGATTGTCGAGACCAGTACGTTTTAATACCGCCACCTAACAGCGTTGACTTAAAGATCCTAAACATCACCTGAAGGCAAAACAGCTCGCGAATTATTTCACAGATAAAAGTAAATAGAGCATCTTAACGATGTAGTTAAAAAGGATCAATAATTTTAAGTTGAAAGCCTTACTTCCCCTAGTCTATAGCTGTGGCCTTACCGCGGGCAATAAGCGTTTTGTGATTAAACCCTATAGTCAAACAAAACAAGCATGAGAAAATATAGCAGATCTGAAATCTGTATAATCGAGTCTATAAAAGTGTCATTACCGCTAACCTTAATTTTTTTCTTCTAGATAATACAATTTATTCGCATTAGACCTCTAACGGCAAATCACCCAACTCTGTTGAGCTGGAAAAGGGCTTTGAGAACTGCTATCTTAAAAACTAGTCTATAGGTTCTACGTTGAATATACGTTGCGTGCTCATTTTTTTAGGTAAAAAATGAGAGGGTCCCATAATACAGAAGCCTGTGCTTCTATCGATTCTTATCCCGAATTCACCTTACAAAACCGATTCAACACAACCACATTTGCATTGCAGAAAAGCTTATTGAAAATTTATGCCAAACCCCTTAAGGCCTCTATGCTAAAAGGCATCCAACTCAACTATGATATCAAAGACATTTGTCCCATTGAACTGTCGGAAAATTATCCTGGAATATTGGGTATGCTCAATAGTATACGCAATTGGAAAATGAAATTTTCACGAGTAGCCATTGCTAACTCCCATCAAGGTTGAACCTTGTAAAATCCTACTACATGACACAAACATGATTTTTTTAGACATTTTTAGGAAGCTGATAAAATTAATAATTAATGTAAAGTTAAATTTTCAAATAAAGAAAATTATTGGTACACTATGGTCAACCTAGGTACTTTATACAATTATTTCGATAATTACGAATTTCTTATTTTAAAGAAAAGGAGTTAATCATGTTCTGTCTAAAGAAACTGATGAAGGCATTTGTGCAAGGTAACCTTGAAGAAGCACAAAATCCGATATTCTCCAATGAAACTCCTCTAAACCAAAAAACCAGTATGGATTCCATGCATCTAGCGTGTTGGCTTGGTCAAATTGATGTTGTCGAACGTTTATTACAACAAGGTAATATCAATATTAATCGATTAGACAGCAATGGAGAATCATTTATTGACGTAGCTTACTCTATGGGGCATAAAAATATTGTCAAGCTGCTCCTGCAACAGAAAATGATTGATACCGATATTCTCGAAAATGATACTATTAAGTTTACCCCCTTAAATATTGCTTGTAGATTCGGCCACATTGACATCGTTGAATTATTATTAGATCAGAATGTCGATATTAACCAAATAAATCGTTGTGGTCAAACTTCACTTCATATTGCTTGTGAGAAAGGGCAAGAAAACATTATTAAGCTGCTCCTGCAACAAAATAATATTGAACTTAACATAATAGACAAAAACGGCTCGACTCCACTTCATCTCGCATGTAGACATGGACATGAAAATATTGTCAAATTGCTCTTGCAGAAAAATAAAATTGATTTAAATCAAATGGACAAAAAAGGTAAAACGGCCCTTCATATCGCTTGTGAGAAAGAACACAAAAATATCGTAGCGCTAATAATCAAACAACCCCATATTATGGTCAATCAAATTGACAAATATAATTTTACTCCACTTCATTGTGCCTGCGACAGTGGGAACGAAAACATAGTTGATCTACTACTGCAAAAAAAACAAACGAAGATTAATCGAGATGATAATAATGGCGAAATCCTAATCGCTAATGCTATTCGACATAACCGCACTCACATTGCAAAAATGCTCATTGAAAAATTATCTCAATCCCCTGAAGGCCTGCAGCCTCTCAAACCCTTTATGCTTGAAGGTGGCCGTTTTAACTCTGACATTAAAACCACTTGTCTGATAGAATTAGCTGAAAAATGCCCGGAAATATTGGAGATTCTCAATAGTATACGTAATCAAAAAATAAAATCTGCTCGAGCGGTTGTTGATAATTCTCATCAAAATTCATGTCTAAAAAACCCAACCCCAGTGGATGGACATGGCTTTTACAAAAATATTAAGCAAACTGAAAAAAATGACCTTGAAATAAAGCCAACGGTCGAAATCAAATATAAATACTGAGTTGTTCAATGAATAAAAATTATGATATATTATTATCTTATATATACTCTACGTCAGTATTAATATAATCGTTATATTTTTATTATATGGAAGAAGACTACCTCATGGGCCATCGAGAAAATTTCATTAATGCATGCCAGCAAGGCAATATTGAAAAGGTTGAAACTTACTTACGCTCGAATGAAATTGATGTCAATCTAAGCACCAAGAATGGTATGACCCCCTTACATTACGCTTGTCGTAATGGCCATATAGATATCGTTCAATTACTCTTACAACAAGGTGAAATCAATATTAATTCATTCGATAACTCCGGGGTGTCACCCATTCGAATGGCTGCTTCCAGAGCACACAGTTACATTGTCAAAATGCTGCTACAACAAAAAAATATCGACATTCATCAGCCTACCACTCGTTCTTTTCATTTCAAAATGACCCCTTTAGCCTTCGCTTGTCAATATGGTCATGACGACATCCTGGAGCTCTTGATACATCATAATATCAATATTAATGAAAAAAATCATATGGGGCAAACATCATTTCATATTGCTTGTCGGGCAGGGCATGAAAATATTGTCCAATTGCTCCTCCAGCAACCCAATATCGACGTTAATGAAGGAGATTTCCAAGCACAAACACCACTTTATATTGCTTGCGAGGCAGGGCATGAAAATATTGTCCAATTGCTCCTACAACAACCCAATATCGACGTTAATGAAGGTACTTTCCAGTCAAAAACACCACTTTTTATTGCCTGTAGTAAAGGACATACAAATATTGTCAAATTGCTCCTACAACAAAATAATATTGAATTAAACCCATTGGAAAAATATGATGCAACCCCCCTCTATAGTGCGTGCGAAAAGGGACATGATAATATTGTCAAATTGCTTCTACAACAAAGTAATATTGAATTAAATACAATAAATTTAGCAACGGGTGCCACACCGCTTGGTATCGCTTGTAAGAAAGAGCATGAAAATGTCATTAAACTACTTCTCCAAAAAGATCTAAAAACGCTTATTGAAACCAATAATAATGCTGAAGATCTATTAGCAAACGCTATTCAACACCATCATATCCGCATTGCAAAAATGCTCATTGAAAAATCATGTCAGACTGAAGAAAGTCTGCAACAGCTCAAAACATTTATTTTTAATGGACAAAATACCTGTCTGTTAGAATTGGCTGAAGACTGTCCGGAAATATTGGATATGCTCAACAATATACGCCATCAAAAAGTAAAATCTGCTCGAACGATCTTTGATCCTGAGCAAGATTCATTTCTAAAAATGCCTATTGCAACGCTTAAGCACGGCTTTTTTTCTAACCCCGTGCAAACTGAAACAAATGATTTTAAAACAAAACCAACAAAAGTGTAACCTTGATAAAAAGATAACTTCTCGGGAATCCGTAGTTTTATTCATAAATTTGAGGAAAACTTTTAACCAAATTTGCGAACCTTCGTCCTTCACGCTAAATACTAACGAACCCTGGGGGTGGCTCTAAGTTTCCGCCAAAATCGAAACCCCTCAACTTTTTAAAAAACACTTATCTAGTAGAGTCAAATATATGCCGACAAAGCAGTTTATATTTTCCAGGACATCATTGATTAGATTTAGTGATTCAAATTTAGTTATTCTTACAAAAGGAATACCTTCAACATCCAAGTCTCATATTAACGATACAGGGCCGCTGTGCTGCACCGTTTTTTAAATTCCTTACTCTCTTTCTAACTATTTACCTATAGGATTGTAGAATTAAACTAAGCTACCAGTAATATTTGTGCATAAGATTTTTCAATTTTCATTAGTGCCTCACTGAGTTTTATCTTTTAATTTGTGGCAGTGTTAAAAAAATCCATCAATAGTTTGACGTGAGTGTTAACTGTTGATATCAGCTAAGCAATGAAATTACACCAAACAGGTAATTTTTTTCTTGATGAGTTTCGATGATATCAATTACTAAGTGATCGATATCATCGAAAAAGTAATTAAAATTACTTCTAGTGATAGTTTATTAAATCTGGCTTAATAGTGTAACAAAACGAAATACTACCCTTACATAAGCTAGGAAATATATTTTTCACGCCTGATTTGTTGAACAGTAAATTCTTTTTCTTTAAGCAAATCAACTGCATTATCGATCATGTTAGGGTTACCGCATAGGTAAATAATATCTCCATTATTTGGATCTAAATTCAATGTAGAAAAAGCTGTTTGTACATACCCACTATGTTCGTAAGCAGCAGGATCTTGGGGGTGCTCACGACTATAATAAATTTCAAAATGAAAGTTAGGATGATTTTTAGAGAACTCTAAAAAATCATTAGTATATAACTGATCGTGATGCGTGCGCACACCTAAAATAACATACACTTCTAACTGTGGGTCTTGCTTAAAGCGCGCTTCAAATTCTGGTAACATTGAGCGATAAGGAGTGACGCCAGTGCCTGTAGCAATCATAATCAAACGCTTTGGGGTCTCACCATCACGTAAAATTAATCGCCCATAAGGACCACTAAAGTTTAATTCTGCACCCGGCTCCAGATTAAATAAAACATCTGACGCTAATCCTCCTTCAACAAACGATAATGCTAACTCTATGTGATCACTTCGATTAGGAATACTCGCAATAGAATAGCTACGCCTAATTAATTGTTCATTTACATTAAAATGTATACTAACAAATTGACCTGGAATATATTCAAATTTTTCACCATCAGCCCGATCAAAGGCTAAGTGTCTTACCCCAGGTGCAACCATGTGCGACCACTTTAATATTACCGGAAATGTTTTGATTGCCATTTTAAAAAATCCTCTGCCCACATAGCAAGGCTTTCATAAATCGGGATATGCTTTGCTACTTTCGTTTTAGTTTGATGCCCATGTCCAGTCGTTACAACGACTGGATCACAGCCACATGCTTGCGCAGCTTCTATATCACTCAGTGAGTCACCAATAAATACCGCATCAGTTGGTTGAACCCCTAGAGTTGATAGTGCTTGCTGCAACATTTTTGGTTTTGGTTTGCGGCACTCGCAATTATCGGAGGGTAAATGAGGGCAATAATAAATATTAGAAATATACCCCCCTGCCGCATTCACCCTGGCGATAAGTTTGTCATGTATTTGATTAAGTGTCGCCGCATCATATAACCCACGTCCAATCCCTGACTGATTCGTAATGATAGCCACTGGTAATCGAGCCTTTGTTAATTGTGAGATCGCCTCTATTGAACCAGCGATAGGCTGCCACTCATCAGGCGATTTAATGTATTCACTAGACTCAAGGTTAATCACCCCATCACGATCTAATAGTATTGCAAGGTAATTTTGCACTTAATCTTTACTCCCGGCAAGCAAAGCAATATCTGCAACAATAATAAATAACCCTCTAATTTGATTCAATATCGCTAGGCGATTCTTTTTGAGACGCTCATCGTCGACCATGACCATGACTTCATCAAAAAATTGATCGATTGGCTGATGTAACGCTGCAAGAACTTCAAAAATTTGTGGATAATTTTGTTTTAAAATTAATGGCTCTAGTTGATTTTTTACCGTTTGTAAAATAGTCACTAAAGTCTTCTCACTTGCTTCAATTAATTGCTGATGATCAATGTCAATAAGGCTAGCACAATCAATTTTATTCAATATATTCTTGACTCGCTTATTTGCTGCAATTAACGCATCTGATGATGCACTTTGCTTGAATTGTTTTACTGCTTGTAAACGTCTATAAAAGTCATAAATGACTGTGGGCTTATTCGCACAAACAGCAGCAAACATTAGACTATCAAATCCTATCTCATGACTAGATGATTTAAGTCGATCAAAAATAAAATTTATACAGTCCTCAATGATATTTTTATTGGGTAGTTTTATTTGGTATGCAGCGACGGCATATGTTAATAGCTCATTGAGATCTAAATCCAATTGGTGCTCGATACAAATTCGGATAATCCCATTTGCAGCACGGCGTAATGCAAAAGGATCCTTGTCTCCTGTTGGCCGTAGATTAATTCCAAAAATGCCAACTAAACTATCAATTTTATCTGCTAACGCGATGACTACTCCCAGTTTAGTCTCTGGACATTGATCACTCACATTACGTGGCATGTAATGTTCTTTCAGTGCAGTCGCCAGTTGACTCGATTCATTATCATTAAGGGCATAATGATATCCCATAATTCCTTGTAGCTCGGGAAACTCATTCACCATATCGGTTAATAAATCAATTTTTGCAAATCGTGCAGCACGTTCGGCTAAGTCAACTGCAATCTGATTTTTAATGGCTAACTCTCGACTTAACACTGCCATTCGCTCAGCTTTATCGTGCAAGGTTCCGAGCTTTGCTTGAAAAATGACTTGCTTGAGGTTTGGATAACGCGCTTCTAAAGTTTGCTTACAGTCCATACGATAGAAAAATTCTGCGTCTGCTAACCTTGCAGCCATTACTTTTTGATTCCCTTGTATCACTCGTTGCGTATCTCGACTTTCTATATTACTTACTGCAATAAAGTACGGGAGCAATTGATTATCATGGGTCATCACGGGAAAACACTTCTGATGGTCTTGCATCGCTGAAATTAGTGCTTCTTGTGGAACAGCTAAATATTTTTTATCGAAGCTTGCTAACAATGGCACAGGCCATTCAACTAAGCCAACAACCTCTTGCAATAAATCTGCGTCTATACTCGGCTGACCATTAACGGTTGCCGCTAACTCATGTGCTTTATCTAATATCACTTGGCGACGCTCTGCTTCATCAACCATCACATATGCTTGTCGTAGCTTAACCAGATAATTGTCCGCATCAATTTGTATTTTTCCTGGATGATGAAAGCGATGACCCACAGTTTCATTACTGACTTTTAAATGATAAATGGTCTGCTCAATAGTTTGTGGACCATGCACATAGCAAATCCAGCGAATTGGACGTAAAAAGCTAACTTCACTATCACCCCACCGCATGCGTTTAGGTAACGGTAATTTATCAAGTATTGTTTGCAAGATAGAAGGTAATATTTTTTCAGTCGCTTCGCCTTGCTTTTTTCCACTATAAAAAATCCAGTCACCTTTTTCGCTCGGACGCTTTTCTAAGTCGGCCACAGCAACTCCACATGAATTGGCAAAGCCCAACAATGCATTCGTAGGATGGCCCTGCGTATCGTAAGCAGCAGCAACGGATGGCCCTCGTCTTTCAATTTGTTGCTCAGGTTGACCATTCGCCAAACCTTCAAGCAAAGCAACGATTCGACGTGGCGTAATCAAGGTAGTCATGTTGCGATATTCTAGCTGTGCGGAATTAAGTTCTGTTTCCAACATTTGGGTCAATTGTTGCCGGATGTGAGTTAAATATTTGGCTGGCAGCTCTTCGCAACCAATCTCGAAAATAAAATTAGATGCTTTCATGCTCACCCCCCAAATTTGCCAATGGAAATCCTAACGTTTCTCGCGCTTGATAATATGCTTGCGCAACTTGGCGAGAAAGATTGCGAACCCGGAGAATGTAGCGCTGTCGCTCAGTTACTGAAATTGCATGCCTAGCATCGAGCAAATTGAACGCGTGTGATGCTTTTAATACGCACTCATATGCAGGTAGGGATAAATCTTTTGCGATAAGATCTACACATTGCTGTTCACACTGATTGAATATTGTCAGTAATTGGTCAATTTTAGCATACTCAAAATTATACGCTGACATTTCAATTTCATTCTGTTTGAAAATATCACCATAAGTGACGATACCATTAGGACCGTCGGTCCAGACTATATCGTACATACTGTTAACATTTTGCATATACATTGCAATCCTTTCCAAACCATAGGTCAACTCACCTGCAACTGGTTTACAATCGAGGCCACCCACCTGTTGAAAATAAGTAAATTGGGTAATTTCCATTCCATTTTGCCACACTTCCCAACCTAAACCCCAAGCACCTAATGTCGGTGATTCCCAATTGTCTTCTACAAACCGAATATCATCGATCAAAGGATCGATACCCAACGCGCGCAATGAATCTAAATAAAGTTCTTGGATGTCGTCAGGAGATGGCTTCAATAACACTTGGAATTGATAGTAATGTTGAGTTCGATTAGGATTTTCACCATAGCGGCCATCGGTAGGCCGACGCGAAGGTTGAACATATGCTGTACGCCAAGGCTCAGGCCCTATAGAGCGTAAAAATGTCGCTGGATGAAAAGTACCAGCGCCGACCTCCATATCAAGTGGCTGTAGTATCACACAACCATGGCCTGCCCAATATTGCTGCAATTTTAGTATTAATTGATGAAACGTAACGCTTGAATTCACAGACTTAACTCACCTTCCCGCTAAAGCAATATAGTTTACATGCTTGCCCTAAGCTTGAAAACCACCAGTTCACGTAATAAACTGCAAACCTTTACTAACATTGGATTTCGACCGTGGATATTTGGCTATTTTCCAATCAGTCTGAACCGACAATATCTAACGATATTACTAAAATGCCTAAAGATGGATTCGTGTGGATTCTTGCCAACACCAATGAAATGACTGAGGCTATGGATAAAGCCGAGCAATTAGCAAAGTTTTCTGTCCATGAGCAACATCGTCAAGATTGTGCAAATAGCTTGCATCCAGCTGCTTTTGATACTGTTAAAGACTATGATTTATTAATCATTCGAGCATTAGCTGAATTTGACATCGACTCAGTAAGCCAACAAACTAACCAAGCCTGCTTTTTAATTTCTAAGCGCTTGCTCGTCACTATAGCGGATAACCATCAATTATTTACTGCAATACAAAATAAAATTCAGATCAGTGGTGCACGTATGCAGTATAGCTTAGACGATTTTCTTTACTATATCTTAAAGCAAATGATAGACGCATTTATGGTTTTACGTAAGACTATTTCATCTCAGTTGCTTATGTGGCAAAAACTTTTATTGGCTGAAAGTGGCCGCTTTAACCAGTGGCAAAAATTACTCACCTTTAAGAATCATCTTCGCTGGTTGAATTTGCTTATGGAAGAGCAAGTAGTGGCTCTAGATGAGTGGGAAGAAGATATTGCCGCAGAAATCACCGACTCAATGGCCGTACGCATTCGTGACTTGCAAGATCATACCAACCGAGTTTTAAAGATGGCCAGTCGTGCTGATAGGGAAATCGATGCCTTGATTCAACTGCACTATACCATGTTAAGCAAGAAAACCAGTGACATCATGCGTGTGCTCACGGTAATCTCTGCAATCTTTTTACCATTAACTTTAATCACTGGTTTTTTTGGGATGAATTTCAATAATCTTCCTTTTGTTGAGACTCACGCTGGCTCACATTTGATAGTGCTTACCATGCTAGTCTTAGCGCTCATTTTAGTGGGTGTTTTTCGGTGGAAAAAATGGTTATAGCACTCGATGAGTACTGGCTCGAGATGCGTAGTTATGGTCAATATGTGAGCCACAGTAATTAGAGTTAACATGATTGTACTCAGATGGTTCAAATTCAGCACCTTGTAATTGGCTATTGGTGCTAGTATTCACAAGTGTACCACCTAATAATAATCCACCGAGCATTAATATTGAAGTTGCATTCATACGCATTAACCTTTGAATTTCTGAAAATCTAGGACGATATTACCATTTCATTGTGCAAAATGAAACAAGTCTTGTACAATCTTAAATGTTTGACGTACACTATTTTAATGTTTTATCAAGGAACCCGATGACTAGATTAAAATTTGCTCATATTATATTGATTATCTTCCTCTTAGGTGGCTGCACCACTAATCAAAACGTGCGCGGCGCGCTACCCTCAAAAACTCCTAATATCTTTGCAGGCGCAGGTGTCGGAACTGTCGCTGGAGCTGCTGCACAAGGTTTTATTGGCAAAACGAAAAGCGTTGTTCCTGGCATGTTAGCTGGGGCGATGTTAGGTGCTGCAGTCGCTAGTTATGCGGATACTCAAGGTTTAGTCAACCGTCTCAATGCACAAGGAGTTAATATTATTGTCATTGGTGATAGTGTTGAAATCATTATCCCAACTGACTTGGTTTTTTATGGCAATGACACTGAAGTAAAACTCGAAGCTTACTCAATGCTAGAGGAAGTTGTAAAGTATATTAAACAATATGGCAAGTCTGCTATTTCTGTTGCAGTACATACTGACAATGTAGACAATTCACTGTATCGCTTAAATCAGACTGCAAAACAAGCGCAAAGCTTTACTACGTTTTTGTGGAGCCATGGAATTAATTTACAACGAATGAAATTTGATGGTAAATCTAACTTTGAACCAGTCGCAGATTTTCAATCCGCCACTGGCGCTGGTTACAATCGTAGAATCCAAATCAGTATATGGCGCGAGGATTTCCGCGCACCAAGTCCATTTTACGTTTACACTGCTAACCAAAATGAGGAATGTTGGAAATCTGATAATCCAGAGACTTGCCAATAGATAAAATTGTGAAGGATAACCAATACTATAATACTACTATTTATGATGCTGTAGATCCCAGACCAACCAATGTCCCTTGTAGACTACTATGAGAAACACATACAAAGGAACGAGTAGCAGGTGAAATTGGGCCACCAAGCAACTATTACTTAAACGATGAGGAAAAGCAGATAATAGACGGCCGTGGCAGACTTCATTCAGCTAAAAATGTCTAAACTCTTGATAATGTAATTGCTGAAGAACAATCATAAGGCCCATCATTTCACTCATAGCTATGCGGCCCTGGCGATGACGCTACAAGTGTGACTCATTGATTAAATGGCGATGGTATTGAGATAAAAAAATTTGACAAAAATCGTCGACAAGACAAAATAATTTAATTAAATTCATAACACCGGGCTCCTTGTGAATGATTCATTACTCGGGGTTGATCAATCATGAGTTTAATCGTATTGAGGCCGGTTTGCCAATTTTTTCTGCATCATAAGCAAACACTTTTTTCTTTTGCTCTATCGGAAATTCGCGTCAATTGAGAGGGTTCCGCCGGCATACTTAATACTCCGGTCAAAACTTACTATTACTAATCTTATAGTCCTCAATTTACCCGGGTAAGAACAGATATATAGGAAAAAATCACTAAAAAAAGACTGTCCTTAGGATGGGAGCATCAGTATCTATGTAGATGGTCTTAAATAAGCAATCAACATTGCGCTAGTTAAGGATGTTTGCCCGGTGATACTATAGAGCAATCACGCTCAGTAGTTTTTAATATTACTCGTTCATTACTTGAAAAAAACATGCTCCCATTATTTGTACTTGAAGGTTGCCATTGGCCGCGATTATTAGTATTGTAATGCTGAAGTTCTTCTGAAATTTTAACCATGTTTCGCCAATCTAGATAACTAAAAGTAGGTGAGGACACTACATGAGATATACCTTGTTGCTGTCGATCAATCGAAGTTGACACAGGTTCGTTAGATTCAATCAACCCAAGGGTTTCTTTTTGTTCATAGAGAGGCGTTCCCCTTAATAACATTAATGGAAACGCGTAAATGGTAGGTACACCTAATTGTTTACAGTAAACAACGCTTTTTTTAAATGATGCTAAAGTTTGCTGAGGCAATCCAAAAATAAGTGATACTTCTACTGAAATATTACGCCTTCTTGTTTCTTCCAGAACCTGGGTTACTTTTTTCAGATTGGTAGGGCGCTGAATCAACACCCACTCATCCTTGTGAATAGTTTGTAATCCAAATTCTAAAACAACATTAGCTGTTTGATTAAGCTTTTCCACTGCATCAAGGAACTCTGTTTTTACCATCTCAGGTCTGCATTGTAGCGCTAATTTACCGCTATATCGTCCTACAGTTAATGCTTCAAGTATTGATATATAGTGTGGTCCAGAATTAAATGTTGGATCCAAAACAGCAACATCAGAAATGATTGGGTTACTAGTTATCCACTCTGCTTCTTTAAAAACTCTATTCACAGGGAATTCACGGCGGATCATACTCACATCAGATTCTCTATGCTGGCAAAACGAACATCTAAATGGGCAACCCCTCTGTGTTTCCCAGCGTATAAATTTTTGAGGTTTGATCATCCCCGTTAAAAATGGTGATGGAAGTTCATCAAGCTCAATGGAAGCAGAGAAGCCTAAATCTGGCTCACCCGCATAATGGACGCCCGGAATCATAGGTGAACTTACCTTTGAGAGCATTAGATCAGCCAATGCTTGCTCAGCATACCCACGGATAAAAATATCTGCCTGAGGGTAATATGAATCTATGCTGCTAGCATGACTTGGTTTAACATAGCTTATCTGTGGGCCACCTAATATGATCCTTCCAGGAAATTTTCTTTTTCTTAATTCTTTAATAATTTCTTGAGTATAAGACTCATTCCAGACAAAGGCACCTAAAGCAAAATCTGAGTGGCTATCGGCATGATCTAACGCAAAATCAACAACTTTTTTTGGATCAAAATTAGATGTATTTACTGACCAAGCTTGATGAATAACAGGCACTCTCCGCTTCATAAAATTAGCAACGATTGAAGCATGACCAAGAGCAAATGGTGGATCTTTTTTTCTAATCCAATCTAATGATGCTAGTATTAATTTTCGTCTCCTACCCATTGTTGTCCTTTTTATATAATCATCTAAAGCTATAGCTTATAGGAATATTTTTTAGATAGCTATATAAAGATTATAGCTGCCATTTTATCCTTGGCAAATAGGATAACCGAATTTTAAACAGATAGTCAAAGAGAATAGATGTTATCTTTTTTACTGATACCAGTTTGTGCATATTTCAAGTTACATTAGAAATAAAATGGCCATACAATAATCGAATAATTTTCGGCTAAAAAAATAAGTGGACTTACGTTTAGATAAAATGCGTGCGAGTCAAATGATACCGTGACTTGTGTGTGAATGACAGTAAAAATGCGAATTATGTCATCATAGTCACGGGTTATTCAATAAATATAATGTGTTTACCTCAACATACGTCGCGAGGACTTCCGCGCACCAAGTCCATTTTATGTTTATACTACTAACTAAAATCCAGACACTTACCAATAGCTGACACCATCTATTCTTGCTATTTAATCTTGTAAGATATGGTCTCACTTTCTGCCAGGACTACAGGGCTCATTTTACCTATAGTCGACTGAGGCGTTGGATAAATCGGTAAAGCATACTGAGGTGAAGCAACCGCCACTCCAAACATGCGCATGACCGATCCTGAGCGGGTTGCATAGTCGGCAATTAAAGCAGCATTATCATAAGCATAAATGTCACTATTATGACCGGCGAGTGCACTAATATTACCATGACTTGCCACCTCAGCTTGGGCAAAATCATCTGTATTTACAAAAATCGTACGCGCCATTAAATTTTTTGCGTCCATATGGCTACTACCGGTAACCGTTGCATCAAAACGATTTGCTTTACCTGTAAATAAGACATAACCGCTACCATCAATATCTGCGATAAAATGCGGCACATTGATGTTCATTAGGCTAACTTTACCTGACCCCTGATAGTGTAAACGTTTGACAGATGGAACCTCAATGGTGAGCATCATTTTCAAACTTGGGTTATAAGAAAAGCTAGGGTTAGTAAGCACATGCAAGACTTCATCTTTGACATAATAAGACACTAGATTCACCAATGATGCGTTGCCCGTATAGTGAATATAATATTGCTGGGGAAGCAGCCGTATATTCACATCGAATGGGCCGTGTATTGCGATAGAATCAAAAGGCAAAGTCGTTGAATCACGAGCGATTCGACCGCCAGCGATGACTGGTTCAGATTTACCCCAAGCTGAGCCATCACAGCCAGCGATGCTGAGCAACGTTAAACTCAAGCATAAACAAAAAAATAATTTCTTCATTAATCTTTCACTATATCCCTACAATAGGTTTCATTAATAAAAAATCTAGCCAAAATCAGTGCTACGATATAACATGTAGGAATCACTAACAAGCCCAAGCGATACGCGTTTACGCTGTAGATAGGAACACTATCCATCATTTCACCATGCCATTGATATTTCAATATAATACCAACCAGGGGCTGTAGCAGTGCACCACCCGCCACGACCATCATGTTATTAAACCCAATCGCACTTCCCACAGTGGCTAAAGCATTATTTTCTCTCACTAGAGAGAAAGTTAAGATGCAGCCTGATGCTGAAAAACCAAAGACCAACATCGCTGTGTAAAGCCAAAAGGACGACAAATTTTCAATATAAGCAATAATGGTGAAGGCAAATAGACCCAGCAAAGCCATCGCAATTAGAGGCAAACAGCGACGCCTGAGGCGTTGGGAAATAACCCCCAGTAATGGTGAGCCAATCGCCACCCCAATCCATATAAAGGTAATATAAGACGATGCATTGACAGTGCCCAAATGGTAAGTGGCACGCAAATAGGCCACTCCCCATAATTCAGCAAATACAGTAATCGGCGCCCACATCGTGAATGCATAAAGCCCAACAAGCCATGTTTGAGGTTTTTTGCAGACCGTCACTAGCCTTTTCCACTCACTTTGAGAATGTTGATGTTTGACGATGACATGACCCTTAGGACTATCACGTACAATGGCCCAAATCGCCAAAGCCATGCAAAAACCTGCGATTGCCAAACCAGAAATTGAGTGTCGCCAACCAAATTGATCGACTGCCTGAGCCAATGGAATAGTTCCGAGAATTGCCCCAACTGAGCTCATTGCTTGAACTATCCCCGTCATCAAGGGGAAATATTTCGCTGCAAACCAACGGCTGACAAGCACTAAGGTTCCTATAAAAGCAAATGCTGAACCGAAACCCATCATGCTACGACCTAGCGTAATCACTTCAATATATTTACTGTGGCTAAATAACAATGCCCCTGTGGCACACACCGCAACCATGATGGTTAATAATATCCTAGGGCCAAAACGGTCATATAATAACCCTGCCGGAAACATCATTGGCATGTATGCATAAAAGAAACTCGCAGACAAAAGCCCAAGCCCTGCAGCCTGTAAATGCAAGTCACGCATTAGATCATTAGAAATAACATTAGGCGATACTTGTAGCACAAATTCATACAAATAGAATATAGCACCAAGCAAACAAATAACTATCGCCCGAGCTAAATGAGCTTGTTGTTTTTCAGACACATATTCTCCATGAGTATTATTTACCTCTATCCTATCTCGTTTTTTAGCCACAAAGCAAATGGACATTATAACTTATTGTGTACGAGTTTGATTCAATTATATTTATATCATCAAATAAACTGCAACATTGCCCTTTTTATAATCAAAAAGATACGCTATATTTGAGACTTTAATCAAACCCTGATAATCCTTATGAATATTGAGCAATATCTAGCCAAAGAATTAAACATTAAAGAATCCCAAGTCATTGCAACCATCACATTACTTGATAGTGGCGCCACTGTTCCATTTATCGCGCGCTACCGAAAAGAGCAAACGGGTAGTTTGGATGACCAAATTCTGCGCCAGCTCGATGAAAAATTGATTTACCTGCGTGAATTAAATGAGCGTAAAAAAACCATTTTGAGCAGCATTGCTAAACAAGACAAGCTAACAGCTGAGTTAGAAAAAAACATTGATGCAATTGATAATAAGACGCAACTTGAAGATATCTACCGACCATTTAAACCCAAACGCCGTACCAAAGCCCAGATAGCTAGAGAAGCAGGCCTTGAACCACTGGCAATGCTTTTACTAAAACAGCAAACACTAGTCCCTGCAGAAGCTGCAAATGATTATTTAAACAGCGACGCTGGAGTCCCCGATAGTAAAGCCGCTCTCGAGGGTGCCAAACAAATTATCATGGAAATTTTTGCAGAAGATGCCAAACTCATCGGCCAATTACGTCAAAGCCTACTCGAAACGAGCACTTTGCAAGCCTCAGTTGTTGCAGGCAAAAAGAGTATTGGTGGTAAATTCAAGGACTATTTTGATTATCAAGAATCAATTTCTAAGATCCCATCGCATCGTGCCATGGCGATATTACGTGGCCGGCGTGAAGGTATTCTCAGTTTGAAAATTAACACTGACAATCAGGTTTTTGAACAATCAATCATCGATCACTTTAAGTTAACTAGTGATTGGTTACTCCACTGTGCTCACTGGTCTTGGCAAATAAAAATTTTACCTCACTTAGAATTAGATTTGATTAACCAATTGCGTGAGCAAGCTGAGGCCGATGCAATTCATGTATTTTCTAAAAATCTGCACGACTTGCTCATGGCAGCTCCAGCCGGAATGCGGATAACCCTAGGTTTAGATCCGGGATTACGCACCGGCGTTAAAGCTGTAGTTGTTAACCAAACGGGTAAACTTTTAGCGACAGAAGTGATTTATCCCCATGTCCCGCATAAACAGTGGCAACCTTCTATCGTGACCCTCTTAGAGCTTTGCCGTCAGCACAAAGTCGAATTAATTGCCATTGGTAATGGCACTGCTTCAAGAGAAACTGAACAGCTAGTAAGTGAGTTAATTGATTTACACCCTGAGTTAAACCTTACAAAAATTATGATTTCTGAAGCTGGCGCATCTGTTTACTCTGCCTCGGAACTTGCGGCAAAAGAATTTCCCGAGCTAGATGTAGCAATGCGAGGCGCTATTTCAATCGCACGTCGGTTGCAAGATCCTTTGGCTGAACTAGTCAAGATTGACCCTAAATCGATAGGCGTAGGGCAATATCAACATGATGTCAATCAAGCCGCGCTCACCAGGACTTTAAATAACGTTGTTGAAGATTGTGTAAATGCTGTAGGGGTTGATGTCAACACAGCCTCTGTCCCTCTTTTAAAACAAATTTCTGGATTAAATCAAACCAGCGCAGAAAACATCGTTGCTTACCGGGATGAACATGGACCTTTTAAATCGCGTCAGTTATTAAAAAATGTTCCTCAGCTGGGTGAAAAAACTTTCGAGCAAGCGGCTGGATTTCTGCGCATTACCGGTGGCGACAATCCTCTTGATAGTTCCGCTGTTCACCCCGAGGCTTACCCATTAGTCAATAATATTCTTACCGATCAACAACTTTCCATTGAAGATTTGATTGGCAATAAGGCTCTGCTTAAGAAAATTCCTATCGATAAATTTATTAACGAAAAATTCGGCTTGCCCACTGTGCGAGATATTTTTAATGAATTAGAAAAACCTGGGCGAGATCCTCGGCCAGATTTTAAAAATGCCGCATTCAAAAAAGGCATTGAAAAGCCTTCTGATTTAGCAATTGGCATGCGCTTAGAAGGAGTTATCACCAATGTGGCTGATTTTGGAGCTTTTGTCGATATTGGGGTACACCAAGATGGGCTAATACATATTTCTGAGCTATCTAATCAATTTGTTAAAGATCCGCGCACTATTGTCAGAGCTGGGGATATTGTCACAGTAAGAGTCCTTTCAGTCGATCTTGAGCGCAAGCGAATTAACTTAACGCTAAAAGCTGCTACAGAGCCCTCGGCTACGACTGCTCAGAAAACGATAAAAAAGCCTAAAGCTAAGCCTAACCGCCAAGTAAATAAACCTAAGCAGCAGACTGTTTCAGCATTTGGTAACGCGTTACAAGATGCCATCAGAAAAACGAAGTAATTGCGACTATAATCTAAATATACTGAATTTTTTTGGAGACTCTGATGAATGTACTATTTACGATAATTATTCTATTTTTATTTCCCAATGCATACGCAGAAACGACTGTCTATGAAACGACTGATCAAAATGGCGTCCCCTCTTTTACTAATGTCCCGCAGAACACTCAGCCGAGCGTTAAAAAAATCGTTATCCCAGACGCACCCACACCCGCTGAAGTTAATCCTGAGCAACAAAGCATAGAGCAACAACAAGCAGCCATTGCTGAACAATTACAAAAAATCGATTCGACTGAACAACAGTTAAAGCAGCAGATTGAAAAAGCTCAGGCTAACTTAGGCCAAGCCCAGCAAAACCTATTGCAAGCTCGCCAAGCTATGCGCGATGGGACCTATAGTGATGGCGGGGATCAATACATTGACCAAGATTATATTACAGACTTAGAGCAAAATGTTGATAAAGCTAAACAACAGCTTACTACTGCTGAAGATGCATACAATAATTACCGAAACGAACACAAATGATATCTGATAATAAACACTGATCAAGCAACTGTATTCTACTGTTGAAGCTGAATATCATTGTTACTAGCGCCAACAAAAGTCATGGCTTACACTAAACACGAGCTATCGATCGCAAATGGCAAATTAGACGCCCCAAGCCGTAGTAATTCTTTGCCTATTTGCTGTTGTACTTTGAGCAAATTTTCTTCGGTATCAGCTTCAAATCGTAGAGTTAAACAAGGCGATGTATTCGAAGCACGAACTAACCCCCAACCATAACTAAACTCAATACGTAAACCATCAATCGTTACAATTTTCGCATCAGTAAACTTTGCTTCGGCAGCAATTATTTCCATAAGCAAAAATTTAGCTTCTTCTGCAACTAACAGTTTCAACTCGGGGGTATTAACCGCCTGAGGAAATTGCGCGAATACTTGACTTACTGATTGCGATTGTGATGCAATTAACTCAAGTAATCTTGCACCAACGTAAACACCATCATCAAATCCATACCATCGATCATTGTAAAATATATGTCCGCTCATCTCTCCAGCTAATGGAGCGCTCGTTTGGTGTAATCTATTTTTCAACAAGGAATGTCCAGTTTGCCACATCACCGGCTGGCCGCCCCATTGCTCGATCATGGTTGGCAGATGCGCAGTACATTTGACATCAAAAATGATTTCACCATTAGGATATTGCTCTAAAATAGCTTTAGAAAACAATAACATCAGTTGGTCCGGCCAAATAATCAATCCTTTTTCTGAAACCACGCCGACTCTATCTGCATCACCATCAAATGCTAGTCCAATATCAGCTTTAGTCTGTAAAACTTTCTGTTGTAAATCCGCCATATTGCTTGCAACACTTGGGTCAGGTATATGATTAGGAAATGACCCATCAACCTCACAAAATAAAGGAATAACTTCACATCCTAAGTAATTGAATATTTTAGGGGCAATCTTACCCGCGATACTGTTCCCACAATCAATTACAATTTTTAATTTTCGTTGTAACTTTATATCGTTGGTAATGCGGCCAAAATAATCTGCAAATATATCTTGATACTGTAACTGTCCGGGTACATCAGCAAAATAAAAATTTTGATTAATGATTTGCTCATACAAATGTTCAATTCGGTCTTTTGTGAGTGAAGTACCATTAATAACAATTTTCAAACCATTATATTCTGGGGGATTATGGCTTGCAGTCAACATCACGCCTGACGGCACTTGTAAATGATATGTAGCAAAGTAAAGCATAGGGCTCGTCACTTCACCGATATCTATCACATTAAGGCCACATTCAATTAAACCTTGATGTAATGCATGAATCAGTATATTACTTGATTTTCGCGCATCCCTCCCCACCACCACATCGGTTAAACTTTGAGCTACAATCTCATGTCCGATAGCTAATCCCAATACATACACAGTCGCTTCATCTATTCCTTGTCCCACAATGCCACGGATATCATAAGCTCTAAAAATTCCACGATTGACTGCGTTGGGAATCATATAATGTGTTTGCATTACTATACCTTACCAGAGCTGCCAAATCCACCTTCACCCCGTGCAGAAGCAGCAAATTCATCAACCACATCAAAACCAACTTGCACCACAGGTAGAAAAACTAATTGTGCAATTCGGTCACCCGGATTAATCGTATAACTTTCTTCGCTTCGATTCCATATCGAAACCATTAGTGGTCCCTGGTAATCTGAATCAATCAACCCAACTAAATTACCAAGAACGATTCCATGCTTGTGCCCCAAGCCTGAGCGAGGCAAAATGGTTGCAGCGATACTTTTATCTGCGATATAAATTGCCATACCCGTTTTTATCAACTCTGATTCACCAGAGTTTAGCTTTAAAGGGCTTTCTATGCACGCACGTAAGTCTAATCCTGCTGAGCCGATAGTCGCATATTTCGGTAAAGGGAACTCTTGACCTATACGTGAATCAAGAATTTTTAACTGAATTTTTTTCATATAGCGCATACCTCTCAGCTACAATTTTTATAAAACTTCTTGCAATTTGACTTTTCGATGCCAATGCAAGTTGCTGTTGCCCCCCTTCCCAAATGAGCGTTAGAGCATTATTTTCTGACCCGAAACCTCGATCTTCTAAGCCTACTTGATTAGCTGCAATCATATGGATGCCTTTAACTTTTAACTTTTGTTGTGCTCTAGTCACAATGTCATTTGTTTCAGCGGCAAAGCCAACGATATAGGGACGATGACTCAAAGCCGCTACATCAGCGATAATATCTGGGTTACGAATAAATTCAATAGAGATTTCCTCTTGTTGCTTGGACATTTTTAACGGCATGACTTTCTTTGTTCGATAATCTGAAACTGCCGCATTTGCTATAACAATATCATGCCCAACTACGGCAGCAAAAACTCGCTCATACATTTGCTGTGCATTAACTACAGAAATAAATTTTACACGTTCAGGAATGGGTAAATGAGTAGGTCCACTGATCAACGTCACTTCAGCACCTGCTTCAACTGCAGCTTGAGCGATCGCATACCCCATTTTTCCCGAACTATAGTTTGTAATGTATCTCACAGGGTCAATTGCTTCTTGAGTCGGCCCGGCCGTAATCATAATTTTCACACCTGTGAGAAAACCAAGATCAAATAATTTGGTCATATGATCAACTATAATGAGTGGATCTAACATTCTTCCAGGGCCAATGTCGCCACACGCCTGGACGCCAGAAGATGGGCCCAAGAAAATATAACCCCTAGCTTCTAAGCGCTGACAATTTGCTTGGGTTGATTTATTGTTCCACATTTTCTGATTCATTGCAGGAGCCAACGCAATTTTTGCATTCGTCGCTAAACAAACAGTGGCTAACAAATCATGGGCATGCCCGCATGCAAGGTTTGCTAAACATTCGGCTGAGGCTGGTGCAATCAAAACAACATCTGCCCATCGCGCCAACTGAATATGATCCATCGTAGTCTCATGGTGTGGGTCTAATAAATCAATTTCAGTAGGCAACCCTGTATACACTGGCTGACCCGATAACGTTTGCAAAGTTAGTGGTGTGATAAAATCTTGTGCAGCTTTAGTCATTACCACTCTAACTTCTGCACCGGCTTTGCGCAAACCACGTATGATTTCAGCGCTCTTATAAGCAGCTATGCCACCTGTAACCCCTAATAAGACCCGTTTATTAGACAAGCTGTGCATGCCTACCCCAAATAAAATAATTAATAGATTATCATAACATTGAGTTGCAATTCTACCAAAATGTAATAAAGTATGTATTTTAAATGTTTTATTATGTCGATCAAGGAATGGCCAGCTGAATACCAGCCTAGGGAAAAATTACTGCAAACTGGCGCGTCAAGTTTAACCGATGCCGAGTTACTTGCAATTTTTATTAGAACGGGTAGTCCGGGAGCAACAGCTATCCATAAAGCGCATGAGCTATTAGCTAATTTTGGAAATATAAAAACTCTTCTTGATCAGCCCCTTGAGGCAATTATGCAATTTCAAGGCTTGGGGAAAGCTAAATATGTTCAGCTACAAGCTGCTCTAGAAATCGCGCAAAGATATTTAAGCCAACATATTCGAATTCAACCAGCCACTCAATTTCATTGTTCGAATAGTGTTAAAAAATATCTTCGACTTTATTTCAGAAACCAATTGCAAGAAATTGTCGTTTGTTTATATTTAACTCAACAACATCAATTAATTAACACTGAGACTCTTTGCAATGGCAGTATCAATCATGCCCCTATTATTCCTAGACAAATTGTTGCAAGGGCTATTTTTCATAAATCATCAGCAATCGTACTAGCTCACAACCATCCTTCAGGAGATTGCACACCTAGTCGATTTGATATAGAAATGAGCAAGCAATTAAAAAATCAATTGCAATTTTTAGACATAAATTTACTTGATCATTGCATAGTCACCGATGATGATGTGAATTCACTTGCTGAAAATGGTTATTTATAAGCTGAATACAAAAGAAATATAGAGTGCGAAAAATTAAGCAGATAAGTGAAAATATGACTATCATGATTTGCCTAGAGTTCAATATACTGCACTGGCTAATTATCTATATTTACTTACTCTGCCAACGGCCTCCCCCCAAGGAATAGAGCTAAAAAAGCACCCGGCATCGCTGGGAAATCAGTAAATACTTGAATATATGCGTTTATCGTATGAGTATTTATTTGTTTTTGTTGAATAAGATGATTACGCCAAGGTGCGGTGCCCCAGTCTTCAATTAAAGATCGACAAACTGCTTGAACAGCCAGCGCAGTAGCATGTGATTCACAAGACGCCGGTATCGTAATATTATCTAGACCGCCTGACCAAAGAAGGCTTTAAGCTTTTTACCCAAGTTAAAATCACTACCCAAATCATCAATTGCTCTTGTCGTCTGCTGTATTACGGTGCGAAATTTAGGAATTTCAGGATCAATAATATAGTGTTCAAAAATAGGTTCTTTTGAGGCAATAAAAGCGCCAGATTTTGTTGCGCGGATAAGTTATTTAAGCGCAGCTACAGAGTTTTTTATTTGACAAAGCACTCCACTTGTATGGGACAAATCAAAAGTATTATTCGGGAATTGAAGTTCCATGATATCAGCTTTTTAAAAATCGATATGATTTAATTGGCGTTGCTCAGCCAATTGACGGGCTTGTTCAAGTGAAGATAGATGGATATTAACCCCAACAACATCCCCGGTTAGTGTCACAATATGAGCGAAATCTGCCGTCAAACTCCCAGGCCTACAGCCAGCGTCAAGAATGCGCATGCTGGGCTGGATTTTAGAAAGCAGATAAGCACCTTGATTGTACAAACTGCGTTCGGCAAAAATATTGGTGATAGTCTCTCCGTAGCCTAAAGCATAAGTACTGCTATTTTTTTATCATTTGCAAAAACTCATAATATTTAAAGGACCAGGTTTAAATAAAACACCACCAGCATTTGAATATTTTTCTAAGAAATCTAACGTAGATCTTTGTTTATCTGCCAACATTATCTGAAGATACTCAAGCCCAGCCTTAAATCTATATACATTTCTGCACTCAATGTCATAGGTTTGTAACTAATGTTTATAGACTTCAATAAAATGCTTGTTTAAGTTTCGCAAATAACGCTTGTTGTTATTCAATAGAGAAATTCGTGGCCTTTGGCGTTTGATACGCATATTTATACTCATTACACAAAAAATAATACCCCAAACAAAACATTTTAAAGCATATGGATCGAGTTTAGAAACATATTAGGTTCTCGTGAATTGAACATATTATTACACATAATCTGCCTTTATTTTAAAAAAATTTTTAACTAATTATTTAGAGTAGAGAGAAAACTTCAGTTTTTTAGCCTGCTCAAAGCTATTAAATTTTACCAATTATGATTACTTCTTTTTTATTCTTATTATAAAATTCTTTCAATTTGACTTAATAATGTCATCGAAAAGTCAATATGACAAGATGTAAATTTTTTTACTGTTTGTCAATCGCTACTCATCAGCTGTTTGGTCTCTTAAATGACAAGTATAAAAAGGATATATTGTTTAAGCTAAATTTTTATAAAATTAAGATGTAATTTTTCTTTTATTTATTAATAAAATTTATGCCCATCAAGATTGTAAGTATTGTTGGAGAGTAAAAATATCAATCAATGAATAACGTCCAAAGTCACCATCAACCCAATTGCCAGAAACAATTTACAGAAAGTCTTGGTAGCCTTATCGCAAAAAACTCTATGTCAGTTTGAGGAGTTATTAGGATATTGGCTACCCGATACAGATTATAATAGCTAAGTGCGTATAAATAATATACCATATAAAACATAACAATTCATTGATCATGTTACAAAATACCGTATTGTCAAAAGTCGACGTTTATGCTAAGTTTTTTTATCTGTAGTTATCAGTGAGGTAAAAATAATGACAGGAAGGACTTCTCAAAAGTGGCTTAAAGAGCAAAAAGATGGAAAATATCCTAAAATTTCAGCTTTTTTTGGACCAACTCCCACGCAACCACAAATACCTACCAATAATGCGTCAATCAACCCCCCGGTTTTAAATTTAGTACCCAACACTACGCCAGAAAAAAAAGAAATTCACCTTACAAGCTCAGAGTTGTTAAATGAAGAGCTATCGCAAACATTAGACTCAGATTTTGAATCACAAGAAATCATTGGCTTTACAACACTCTCGCAAAGCTCTGATGGTTCAATATCTGACGGAGAAGACTTACTGCCAGGGGCTGTAAAATTTAAACCACGTCCAAAACTAACGCGATTGCATCGTTGGGATGATCCTACGTCGGAAGTTGAATGTACAAATCAAATGAATACCAACTGGATAACACGAGTTATTGATAAACTAAAACAACATAGCAATCCTATTGATAGTACAGAATTACATCCTTTTAAAACTTTAGCAGCACAGTGGGTCAGTACCGGAGAGCACTTTAAACAAAAAAATGGTATTTGTGGCCTATGCGATCATCATCCTATAACCTTTCATTTTAAAGTCGCCAACATTCATAATCATAATCAACTATGGATCGGATCGGAGTGTATAAGAAAGTTTTCTGAAGAAAATTTAGGACTGCAACAAGATGAAATAATTCTCTATGGTGTGGAAGCTGAAAAACAGATAAAAAAAAATATTTCTACAATACAGCAAGATGCTGAAGCTGCCAAAAAAGAACTGCGTAGGTTTACCATGCGTTAGGGCTCTCTTAACTACATATTCAAACATAACTATTTTTTATGACTCTTAAACTGAAATTACTAGCTGACTGTGATTAAAAATAGACCAACAGAGCTTTTACACCAGCTTCACAAGACAACCTAATACTTCTTGTCACTACACCTTTTAAAAGACCTTGGCCGATTCTATGCCCTTGCCAGCTGCTATCTACTACTAACTTTGCTAGAACTAGGACCGGTACAGAAGAAGGCATATTTCTTTGAATTTTCTTTGGTGCGCTGGTTCGCTCAACACTTCCGGCTGATAAACAATAATAGCCTGCGACATTAAGCTTTTTATCACCAACCATAAAGGTATGCGATGCGTCATTGATGCTATTTTTTAAGGCTTTACGTTTCAACCATTCATCTAGTGTTAGCTCACCTGATGAAAAATTGTTTGTTTTATGCTTATCAGAAACTTGAGTTGGCGCGCTTGATTCTCCCACGGAGACTTACTACTAAACAAATCTCTTAAATTTGCATTACTTTCAATATCGCGCTCCAAGAGCTTTTTAAAGTGGTTAAAATCATCCTTGTCAATAAAAAACAAACGCCCGTCCAAAAGAACATTTTCAGCTTCTCGAAAAGCAACATCCAACTGATAATGCCGCCGCCCAGACAAGTGTGGCGCGTAAATCACTATTGGTTCATTAGCCGTTCTTGTTGTATAATTTGTATGCAACTTGAAAAGCTCCTATGAGAAAGTTGCAAAGCCACTGTTTATCTGTTATAAATGCTAGATTTTCTACATAATTCGGCGGAGAAAAGCCATGTTAAGAGTATGTCAAGTCACCGGACGTCGACAAATGACTGGGAATAAAGTTTCCCATGCTAACAATAAAAACAAGCGAAAGTTTAAGTTAAACTTACATGTAAAACGTTTTTGGTCTGATATTGAGCAAAGATTTATCAAGTTACGTGTGAGTAACCGAGGAATGAGAACTATCGATAAATTAGGAATCGATAAAGTACTAGAAATAATCCGCGCACGTGGCGAAAAAGTTTAAACCGGAGTTCAGTTTATGGCTAAAAGTAATCGAGTAAAAATCAAATTAGTATCTGAAGCTGGAACAGGTTATTATTACACAACCACTAAAAATCCACGCAATAGTACTGAAAAGCTTGCATTCAAAAAATATGATCCAAGAGCGCCTCACGATGAGCTCGATGCAAATGGTGTACAGCGTAAAGGCAAACACGTCATGTTTAAAGAAGCTAAAATTAAATAAGCAAATTGGTGCTCGCTTCATCCGGAAAGATTCATATCTCTGATTTTAAAGTGTCGGCTATTATCGGCACTCTAGCTTGGGAGCGTCAAATTGAACAACCTTTGGTGATAAGCCTAAGCTATCAGTTTAATCCTGACACATTCAATTTAAGTGATGATATCTCAGATGCTGTGGATTATGCGGCCGTGTGTGACTCTATCACTGAGTTTACACGCCATAGCCAATACCAATTAATTGAAAGTTTCACTTATCAACTCGCGAGTATGCTGCAAACCAAATATACCCTGTCTTGGCTTAGTCTTGAGGTTAAAAAACCTAGCGCTATCGCTGATGCTCGTTGTATCTCTGCATCTGTAGAACTTAGTATGTAAACTTCATGACCCAGGTATTTATTGGCATTGGTAGCAACATTAATCCTCTAAAAAATATAAACCTTGCTTTAAACGAATTGACACAAAAGTTTTCGGAACTTATCCAATCACCTATCTATCAATCTCAAGCGGTAGGATTTGACGGTGATGATTTTTATAACCTGGTTGTAAGCTTTCATTACCCTGACAGCTTGGCTAATTTGCTTGAGTATTTAGAGCAACTAGAAACGAAAATTCAAGGCCAGATCGCTTCAGCATTAAAATATCGCTCCCGGAGAATTGATTTGGATTTATTATTATTTGGCGAGCAAATTGAAATTAATGAACATTACGAAATTCCACGATCGGATATTCTTAAATTTGCATTCGTGTTAAAGCCACTCGCTGATATTGCACCTCAATTAGTGCATCCCACCTTACAACTACCCATACAACGAATATGGCAGAATAGCGCTTTAAAGAATATCCCTCTGATCAAAATTGACTGATAAAATCCTATCTTTCTTTCATCACATCATACTCCTAATTTTTTAAAGTCTATATAAAAACCATTAACCCCTGCCGATTGCATCAACCAATATCCTGACCACATTAAAAACCCCTCATCACAGAAAATTGAACCATTCATCGGTGGAATATAACTCTTTTCACCTAAAAAATTATACCTCCAATCTTCATAATAGGATCGAATTTTTCGTTGTAATTTAGGATCACCCGACTCCCAAAGCCTTGCTGGTAATATCGCCAAATAAGCACCATCTGGAATTAAGAACCGTGGCTGTTGCTCACAGATGACTTCTACCGACCGTTCCGTCAACGCAGCCAAAACTTGTGTCGCTAAATTCAATTTACTATCGATATAATAATAAAGACTACTTTTTTTGATTCCGACTTGTGCTGCACAAGCATCCATAGAAAATCCATGATAGCCATGGTTGAAAAATCCAACCATGGCAACATGAACGATTGTATCATGAGTTCGTTTTAGAAATTCCGGCTTCATCGCAACCTCCTTAAACTGAATTTAAGCGCTTGCAACATGCAAACAATATTGATGTTACGAATATTAAAAAATAACACTCGCTTAATATTAGACGCACCTTCACTGGTGCACGTAATTTGCGTGATCATTACATGATTCCTCGAGTTAAGAATTTGTCAAAAAATTAAAAATATGAATATTTAATTCATATTCTTAAGACGAATTCCACCGTTGAAATCTTGAATGACCGTTCGAACGGTCGTTAAAACGCTTGAAGCGATGAAGGAAAATAGATAAACTAAAAATATCCATAGTCAACTCCTCTCTGTTAGTTGGCATGGTAGGGTCAGTCAAAGTTTTCTGAGAACTTTTCTGGCCCGCTCATGATGTTTTTTACAAAATGTTATAGATGTCGGCCATCGATAACAATTTTTAGTATAACAAACGAGTTTAAAAAAACAATGATTTTTTAAAAAAAACATACACTGTTGAATTGTGCTCATTGATAAATGCTTTATTTGACTATTATATCTTTTAATTCTTTATGCTATATGTTTCAAAAATGTAACTTAAAAATCCAAAGATATCAGCAAAAAATCTAAGACTTTTGGAGTTAGCAGCTGCACCCATCTATAAACATTCGATTGGGTTATTGATGTTAGAGGTATTTACGAGACAATCTCACAGGTTAAGTACAGCTTTTGACCTATGGTTGCTTAAGCCAGCTTTAATTTTAAATTTTATTTATCCATACGTATATCGGTGCACTGGCAAATCTGTTGCTCATTCATACCCATTTTGAGCATTTTGATAGTCACCCGTCGAGTGTTATCTTCAATCCCTTCTAGCTTGCCTTCTATCATCGCTTGTTGCGCGCTCATTTTGATTTGTTCTTCGTATCGTTCACTCAATGTCATAATAACCTCGCCTGTATGTATGGGTCATTCTTGTTCAAAAGCGATAAGTACGCAGTTAATATCTTCTGGGTTAGAAATCAACTTCCTTACATGCTAATGTAAAGGATGAGATTCAGCC
>Ga0100402_1001193_pt1 | contig 30155 bp, 28 predicted proteins | sample CryGeyme20150102_FD_80419 | JGI IMG/M metagenome (GOLD analysis project Ga0100402, IMG submission 80419) | Groundwater microbial communities from Crystal Geyser aquifers in Utah, USA - Crystal Geyser metaG 2015-0102 | ecosystem: Environmental > Aquatic > Deep subsurface > Groundwater | place...
CCTGCAAAATTCCAATGCCTCATCCAGCTGTGCCATATCGACCCACGCTTGCCAGTGCGCTGGCACGAACCGCCGCAAATTGCCGGGTCCAAGGTCGGTCAGGGATATCACATGTCTTGGCAGCCTCGGTTTCTTCTCTGCAAAAATACTCAAAAACGCTTGCGAGAGGCGCAGTCAGTCGCGTTTTCCTGCGAACCTGATTTGCCAGTCGGCCCGCTGGTCATCGGTGATCTTGGCGAAGGTTACTTCGGGCACCGAAAATGCGTGGCCCTGGGGCAGGGTCGTCAGGGCGGCGACAATATCATCGGGCCAAGAGTCGTCGCCGGTATGCAGCGCGGCCAGAAGCGCCTCGGCTGCATCAGGGATGAAGGGCCGCGACAGGACAGCATAAACGCGGATCAGGTTCAGCGACAAAGCGATGATCGTCGCGGCGCGGGCAGGGTCGGTTTTGACTGCGGTCCAGGGTGCTGTGGCTTGCAGGTATTCGTTGGCCAGCACCCAGATCGCGCGCAATTCGGCGGCGGCCTTGCGAACTTCGATGGCTTCCATGAAGCCTTCATAGGCGCGGATGCGGGTGGTCAGATCGACCATAAGCCGGTTTTCGGCCTCGGTCATCGGCCCGCTTTTTGGCACCTCGGTGGTGAATTTCGCGGCACAGAACTTGGTCACACGGCTGACGAAATTGCCCAGAACATCGGCCAGATCCTTGTTGATGCTGGCCTGGAAATTTTCCCAGGTGAATTCCGCATCCGAGGATTCTGGCGCGTGGCTCAGCAGCCACCAGCGCCAGTAATCGGCCGGCAGGATCGACAGGGCCTGATCCATGAATATGCCGCGCCCTTGCGAGGTGGAAAACTGGCCACCATCATAATTCAGGTAATTGAACGCCTTGATGTAGTCGACCAGTTTCCAGTCTTCGCCCGCTATCGTATTGGCACCCATGATGGTTGTGGGAAAAGACAGGGTGTGGAACGGCACGTTGTCCTTGCCCATGAATTGCACATATCGAACATCTTGCGCGCCATGGCCGGTGCGCCACCACCGTTGCCACGCGGCATCGTCCAGGCCCTTTTCCTCGGCCCATTCAGCGGCACAGGCGATGTATTCAATCGGTGCGTCGAACCAGACATAGAACACCTTGCCTTCCATCCCCGGCCAGGGTGCATCGCCCTTCTGCACAGGAACGCCCCAGTCAAGATCGCGGGTGATGCCGCGATCCTGCAAGCCGTCGCCGTCGTCCAGCCACTTCCTGGCGATCGAGGTTGTGAGGATCGGCCAGTCGGCTTTTGACTCGATCCATTCCGTCAGCTTGCCGCGCATCTGACTTTGCCGCAGATACAGGTGTTTTGTTTCGCGCACTTCAAGTTCGGTCGAGCCGGAGATCGCGCTGCGCGGGTTGATCAGGTCGGTCGGGTCAAGCTGTTTGGTGCAGTTTTCGCACTGATCGCCGCGCGCCTTGTCATAGCCGCAGTTCGGGCAGGTGCCTTCGATGTAGCGGTCCGGCAGAAACCGGTTGTCGGTGACGGAAAAAACCTGTTTTTCAGATACTTCCGAGATCAGCCCGGCCTTGTCCAGCATCGCCGCGAAATGTTGTGTCAGGCGGTGGTTCTGCTGCGACGACGATCGCCCGAATTTGTCGAACGACAACCTGAACCCGGCGGCGATGTCGGCCTGCACGGCGTGCATCCGGGCACAGAACTCTGCCACAGGCTCACCCGTCTTGGCGGCGGCCAGTTCGGCGGGCGTGCCATGTTCGTCGGTGGCGCACAGGAACAACACCTCGTGCCCGCGCTGGCGCATGTAGCGGGCGTAAAGATCGGCGGGCAGTTGGCTGCCCACCAGATTGCCCAGATGTTTGATTCCGTTGATATACGGAATCGCTGAAGTGATCAGGATGCGTGCCATGGTGCGCCTTTCAGAAATCTTGGCCGCCGATTTAGCGCAGGGCGCGCAGCATGGCCAGCGGTGTCGCGCCGCGCTGATCTGTCGGTTCAGGGTTTACGGCGTGGCGCCGCGTTTGGGCCTTTCCCGGCGGGTTTTCCGCCCTTGGGTCCTTTGAAGCCGCCCGGCTTGCCCCCCGGTGGCACAAACCGTTTCGATGTGTCGCTGGCGCTGGCGCGGGGTTTGGCGGGGCCTTCGCCGCGCGCGGGTGGTTTGCCCTTGAAGGGCGCACGGGGCTTGGCGGGGGCGCTGCCCGCGTCGGCGGGTTTGTCCCACGGGCGCGCTGCCTTGTGGGATTTGAAGCCGTCGGCGCGGCCTTTTGCGGCGGGCTTGCCGTCCGTGCCAAGCGGGCGGTGGCTTTTGGCGCCGCTGGCCGCCCCTTTGACAAAGGGTTTCGCCTTTGGTTTCGGCTTGGGTGCCACCACGGCCACGTCGGGCGCACGGTATTTTTCCGCAGGCGGCGGCGCCGGGGCGTCGGGCGTGTCGGGTTGCCAGCGCGGCTTGGGCGCGGCCTCGATTGGCGCGGGGCGCGGTTCCGGGGCTTCGTCACGCGGCGGGCGCGGAGTGTATTCGCGCACCGGACGGGGGGTGCGGGCGGCGTCGGGGGCCTGGGCCAGACGGCGGATGGCGGTGCCCCCCTCCAGCATCATCGCCGGGCCGATCTTGGCGACAAACGCGGCCTCGGAACTGGCCTGCAATTCGACAAAGGTTTCGGCCTGCTGGATGCGGATCGCCCCGATATCGTCGCGTGAAATGCCGCCCGCCTTGCACAGCATCGGCAACAGCCAACGTGGCTCGGCGTTCTGGGCGCGGCCCACGGCCACTGAAAACCACACCGACGGGCCGAACGGGGCGCGCGGCGGGGGGGGCGTGTCGGGGTCGGACAAATCCTCGGGAGCCGACTGGCGGGTTGAAAACAGCCGCAGATAGGCGGCGGCGATCTGTTCGGGGCTGTACAGGTCCAGCAGGCGGGCGGCAAAGGTGGCCTCGTCCTCGCTGATCGCCTCGTCCCAGACCGGATCTTCCAGCAGGCGGGTTTCGTCCTTGGCGCGCACCTCATCTGCGGTGGGGGGCACATCCCAGGTGGCGCGCACCTTGGCGCCCTGCAACAGACGCTCGGCCTTTTTCTTGACTTTGCCGGGCACGATCAGAACGCTGACGCCCTTGCGCCCGGCGCGCCCGGTGCGGCCCGAACGGTGCAACAGGGTTTCCGAGTTTGACGGCAAATCGGCGTGGATCACCAGTTCAAGGTTTGGCAGGTCGATCCCCCGCGCCGCCACATCGGTGGCGACGCAGACCTTCGCGCGCCCGTCGCGCATCGCCTGCAAGGCATGGGTGCGTTCATTCTGGCTCAGCTCACCCGACAGGGCGACGACCGAGAACCCACGGTTGGAAAACCGTGTGGTCAGGCGCGATACCATGGCGCGGGTGTTGCAGAACACCAGGGCATTGGGCGCCTCGTAAAACCGCAGCACGTTGATGATGGCGTTTTCGGCATCCTGCTGGGCCACCGACAGGGCGCGATAATCAATGTCGGAATGTTGCTGTTTTTCGGCGGTCGTGGTGACGCGCACGGCATCTTTTTGATAGTTTTGTGCAAGTGTGGCGATGGATTTCGGCACCGTCGCGCTGAACATCAGGGTGCGCCGTTCGGCCGGGGCGGTGCCCAGGATATATTCCAGATCCTCGCGGAAGCCGAGGTCGAGCATCTCGTCCGCCTCGTCCAGAACCACGGCACGGATCGTGTCCATTTTCAGGGAATTGCGCATGATGTGATCGCGCAGCCGCCCCGGTGTGGCCACCACGATATGCGCGCCGCGGTCCAGTGCGCGGCGTTCGTCGCGCATGTCCATGCCGCCGACGCAAGAGGCAAGAACCGCCCCGGTGTTGCCATACAGCCACTGCAATTCACGCTTGACCTGCAAGGCCAGTTCACGGGTCGGGGCAATGCACAGGGCCAGCGGTGTGGCCGCCGGGCCAAATCGGCCATCCTCGCCCAGGATCGTCGGACCGATGGCCAGACCAAAGCCCACCGTCTTGCCCGAACCGGTCTGCGCCGAAACCAGCAGGTCGGCCGTGTCCAGAGCGGGGTCGGTCACCGCCTTTTGCACCTGGGTCAGGGCGTCATAGCCACGCTGGGCAAGGGCATCGGCAAGGGTCTGGATCACGGGCACATCTTTCCTGGGGGCGCGACAAGCACCCGCGCATACGCCTTTGGCCCCTGTTTGTATAGGGCCAGCGTATGGGTAAAGGCGGTCGGCATTGCCTTTACCGCCCAGCGGGGTATCCCTGTGCGCAATCACAGGAGATTCGCCATGAAAAAGCTGTCGTTGGGTGCCACCGACATTGTTGTTTCCGAGTTTTGCCTTGGCTCGATGACCTGGGGCAGTCAGAATTCCGAGACCGAGGGCCACGCCCAACTCGATCGCGCGCTTGAACGGGGCGTCGATTTTATCGACACAGCCGAGATGTATCCGGTCAATCCCGTGGCGAAGGAAACCATCGGGCGGACCGAATCGATTATCGGCAACTGGATCGCGCGCAGCGGGCGGCGCGGCGACATCGTGTTGGCGACGAAATGTTCAGGGTATAACGAAAAATTCGTGCGCGAACATCAGCCGGTGACGGGCGAAACCCTGCGCAGCGCCCTGGACGGATCGCTGCGGCGGTTGAACACCGATTATATTGACCTGTACCAGCTGCATTGGCCGAACCGTGGATCGTTCCACTTTCGTCAGGTCTGGGGATTTGATCCCACGGGGCAGGACACCGCGCAGGCGCAGGACCATTTTGCCGATGTGATGGGCGCGCTGGCCGCCCTCGTGACCGAGGGCAAGATCCGCGCCTTCGGCCTGTCCAACGAATCGGCCTGGGGCACGATGAACTGGAACGCGGCGGCGGCGGCCACGGGCGGGCCACGGGTGGCAACGATGCAGAACGAATATTCTCTGTTGTGCCGCCAATACGACAGCGATCTGGCCGAGATGAGCCACCATGAAGATGTCACTTTATTGGCATTTTCTCCCTTGGCGGTGGGACTTTTGACTGGAAAATATCAAAATGGCAACATTCCGGAAGGATCGCGGATGAGCTTGTCACCGGAGCTGGGCGGACGGCGGAGCGACCGTGTGCTCAGCGCCGTCGCCGCCTATCTCGACGTGGCGCAAAAGCATGGGATCGATCCGGTTCACATGGCACTGGCGTTTACCCGGTCGCGCCCGTTCCGCACCATCCCGATCTTTGGCGCGACCACCATGGCGCAACTGGACCGCGCCATTGACGGTGCCGCGCTGACCCTGACCGCTGAGGTGCTGTCGGACATCGCGCAGGCGCACAAGGCCCATCCGATGCCGTACTGACCGGCCTCAGCGGGCGGTGACGCGGGCCAGATGCCGGTCGATCAGGGTGGTGTCGGCCGGGTTCAGCCGTTGGTGGCGGGGATAGAGGGGCAGGGCGCGGTCATCGACGATGGGCGCGTCCCAACCGTCGGTTGTGTCAAAGAACCGCGCCAGCCCGTCTTCACCGAACCAACGCAAAAAACCCTGGGCCACCACATCGACATAGCTGAGCAAAATGTGGCGGGGTGCGTCCGGCAAACCGTGCCGACCCTCGGCAATGGAATAGACGGCCACCGGCGTTCCGGCGATCTGAACGGCAATCCTGTCATACCCCGCCTCGCGTTGGTCCAGCGCCGCCCAGTCACCACCGGGCACCCGGGCAATCGCGCCGTCGATCACCGCCCCGGCCACCGGCACCGCCGTCAGAAACGCGGTTTTGCTGACATCGGTATGGCGCCAGACCCGGCGCCAGCCGGGCAGGGTGGCCGGGCGCAGGTCGGGATAGCTGTGGGTCGCCCCGTTGACCAAAGAGCCATAGCCAAAGAACCGCGCATCCGTCATGTCCCGACCCTTTTCCGGTGCCGCCGATCACGACACCCCTTGCCAAATGCCACAACGGAAGAAATAGTCAACGGCGTCAGCGACGGGAGAATCCGGTGGGCCACGCCCGCAGGTGCCGAAGGAGCAACCGCCCCGGTAAACTCTCAGGCCAAAGGACCGCCGCTGGTCAACAAACTCTGGAGAGTGGTGCGCGATGCACCCGCCGAAGGGATAGCGATCTCAGGCGCAAGGAACAGAGGGGGCATGTCAGGCGCGGTCGCGCCGAGGATATGGCCCGGCCATGCGCCGGAGATGGGGACGAACGGCGATGGACGATTTGCATCAGACGGTTCTGCACGATTTGCACGTGGATTTGGGGGCGCGGATGGTGCCCTTTGCGGGGTATGTCATGCCGGTGCAATATCCGCTTGGCGTGATGAAGGAACACCTGCATTGTCGGGCGGCTGCGGGCCTGTTCGATGTGTCACACATGGGGCAGGTGGCGATCCGCCCCCATTCGGGCGACATTGCTGATGCGGCGCGCGCGCTTGAAACGCTGGTGCCGGTCGATCTGCTGGGCCTTGGTGCGGGGCGGCAGCGTTATGCGCTGTTCACCAGTGATGCGGGCGGAATTCTGGACGATCTGATGGTGGCCAACCGGGGCGATCACCTGTTCGTGGTGGTCAATGCGGCGTGCAAGGCGGGTGATCTGGCGCATATGCGTGCCCACCTTTCCGAAACTTGCGCGGTTGACGAATTGTCTGACCGCGCGCTTCTCGCCCTTCAGGGGCCACAGGCCGAGGCGGCGCTGGCGCGCCTGGTGCCCGAGGTGACGACACTGCGGTTCATGGATGTGATCGGTGCCGATACTGTGTTCGGGCCGCTGATCCTGTCGCGGTCGGGCTATACCGGCGAGGACGGGTTCGAGATTTCGGTGCCGAATGCGGCGGCGGTCGATCTGGCGCGCGCGCTTCTGGATGATGACGCGGTACAGCCGATCGGTCTTGGCGCGCGGGATTCCCTGCGCCTGGAGGCTGGATTGTGCCTCTACGGCAACGACATTGACACGACGACGACACCAATCGAGGCGGCGCTGGCCTGGGCGATCCAGAAGGCGCGCCGCCCTGGTGGGCCGCGCGCCGGGGGGTATCCCGGGGCCGATGTCGTTGGCGCGCAACTGACCTCTGGCGCGGCGCGCACCCGCGTCGGGCTGTTGCCCGAAGGGCGCGCGCCGGTCCGCGCGGGGGCGGGGCTGTTCGCCGGGACAGAAGGGGGCGATGTCATCGGCACTGTCACCTCGGGTGCCTTCGGGCCCAGCCTGGGCGCCCCCATGTCCATGGGGTATGTCCCGACAGGGTTGGCAGGCCCGGGCACCAAACTGTTCGCCGACCTGCGCGGAAAGCGGCACCCGGTCACCGTTGCCGCCCTGCCGTTCCGCCCCGCCACCTTCAAACGCTGAAACCCCACAGGAGCCTGCCCATGAAATACACCGAAGAACACGAATGGCTGCGGATCGAGGATGATCTCGTCGTGGTCGGCATCACCGAACACGCCGCCGAACAACTGGGCGATCTGGTGTTTGTCGAACTGCCCGACGAGGGGCGCATGGTGGTCAAGGATGAAGAGGTCGTTGTCATCGAATCTGTCAAGGCCGCATCCGACATCATGGCCCCGGTGGACGGCGAGATCGTCGAGGTGAACGGGGCGCTGATCGACAATCCGGCGCTGGTGAATGAAGACCCCACCGGCGACGGCTGGTTCTTCAAGATGAAACTCGAGGACGTGTCGGTGATGGACGACATGATGGATGAAGAGGCGTATCTCAAGTTCATCGGCTAGGCATCGTCACCGCCGTTTCGCCACAAGAGATTCAAGCCTGCGGCGGGGATATTCAAGAAATCAAATATGTAAATCATCGACATCGCCAAGTCTTTGTTTTCTTGAATATCCCCGCCGCAGGCCAAGGCCGGGCGCAGCACGGCCTTTCCAGCATCGGAGCCAGAGATGACATTTACCCCCACAGACTATCTGCCCTATGACTTTGCCAATCGCCGCCACATCGGGCCATCTCCTGCTGAAATGGCGCAAATGCTGGCGGTGCTGGGCGTGGCGACGCTGGACGAGCTGATCGACCAGACGGTGCCCGCCAGCATCCGCCAGGCGCAACCGCTGGCCTTCGGCAAGCCGAAATCCGAGCGTGAACTGCTGTGGTACATGGCCGAGGTGGCCAAGCAGAACGAGGTATTCGCGTCAATGATCGGGCAAGGCTATCACGGCACGGTGACGCCACCGGCGATTCAGCGCAACATTCTGGAAAACCCGGCGTGGTATACGGCCTATACACCCTATCAGCCGGAAATCAGCCAGGGGCGGCTTGAGGCTCTTTTGAACTATCAGACGATGGTGTGCGATCTGACCGGTCTGGAAGTGGCCAACGCCAGCCTGCTGGACGAGGCGACAGCGGCGGCCGAGGCGATGACCATGGCCCAACGCGTGGCAAAATCGAAGGCCACGGCGTTCTTTGTCGATGAAAACTGCCACCCCCAGAACATTGCCGTGATCCGCACCCGCGCCGCGCCTCTGGGCATCGAGGTGATCGTCGGCGCGCCCGAAATGCTGGAACCCGAACGGGTGTTCGGCGCGGTGTTCCAGTATCCCGGCACCTATGGTCATCTTCGGGATTTCACCGCCGAAACAGCGGCTTTGCACGGGGCTGGGGCGATTGGGATTGTGATCGCCGATCCTTTGGCGCTGACCCTGTTGAAAGAGCCCGGCGCGATGGGGGCGGATATTGCCGTTGGCAGCACCCAGCGGTTTGGCGTGCCCATGGGCTATGGCGGGCCGCACGCGGCCTATATGGCGTGCAAGGATGCCTATAAACGGGCGATGCCGGGGCGCATCGTGGGTGTGTCGATCGACGCGCGGGGCAACAAGGCCTATCGTCTGGCCCTGCAAACCCGCGAACAGCACATCCGCCGCGAAAAGGCCACCAGCAACGTTTGCACCGCCCAGGCGCTGTTGGCAGTGATGGCGTCGTTCTATGCGGTGTTCCATGGCCCCGAGGGGCTGAAGGCCATCGCCCAGCGGATCCACCGCAAGACGGTGCGCGTCGCCAAGGTGTTGCAGGCCCATGGCTTTGTCATCGAGCCCGAGGGTTATTTCGACACTCTGACGGTTGACTGCGGCCCGCTTCGCGGGGCCATTCTGGACGAGGCGCGGCGGCACAAGATCAACCTGCGCGCAGTGGGCGAGACGCGGCTGGGCATCACACTGGACGAAACCACCCGCCCGCAAACCGTTGAACGGCTGTGGGAGTGCTTTGGCATCCACGGCCAGCGTGACGATCTGACCGAGGCCTATTGCATCCCCGATGCGATGTTCCGCATAACTGAATATCTGACCCACCCGGTGTTCCACATGAACCGGGCCGAAACGGAAATGATGCGTTACATGCGCCGCCTGTCCGACCGCGATCTGGCGCTGGACCGGGCGATGATCCCGCTGGGGTCGTGCACGATGAAGCTGAACGCGGCGGTCGAGATGATGCCGATCACCTGGCCCGAGTTTTCGTCGATCCACCCGTTTGCGCCTGCCGAGCAGGCCAAGGGCTATGCCGTGATGCTGGAGGATCTGAGCGCCAAATTGTGCCAGATCACCGGTTATGATGCCATGTCGATGCAGCCAAACAGTGGCGCGCAGGGCGAATATGCGGGCTTGTTGACGATCATGGGCTATCACAAGGCGCGCGGCGATGTGCAGCGCAAGGTGTGTCTGATCCCGATGAACGCCCATGGCACCAACCCGGCCAGCGCGCATATGGGCGGCATGAAAGTGGTTGTGGTGAAATGCACCGAACGCGGCGACATCGATGTGGTCGATTTCCGCGCCAAGGCGGCGGCGGTGGGCGATACATTGGCCGCTTGCATGATCACCTATCCCAGCACCCATGGCGTGTTCGAGGAAACCGTGCGCGAGGTGTGCGAGATCACCCACCAATACGGCGGTCAGGTGTATCTGGACGGCGCCAATCTGAATGCCATGGTGGGGCTGTCCAAGCCGGGCGAGATCGGCAGCGACGTGTCGCACCTGAATCTGCACAAGACATTCTGCATTCCGCATGGCGGCGGTGGCCCCGGCATGGGGCCGATCGGGGTGAAGGCGCATCTGGCGCCGTTCCTGCCCGGCCACCCGGCCTTGCACAGCGGCGGACCGGTCAGCGGGGCGCCCTATGGCAGCGCGTCGATCCTGCCGATTTCCTGGGCCTATTGCCTGTTGATGGGCGGGGCGGGGCTGACCCAGGCGACCAAGGTGGCGATCCTGAACGCCAACTATATCGCCAAACGCCTGGAAGGGGCGTTCGAGGTGTTGTACCGCGGCAGCCACGGGCGTGTGGCGCACGAATGCATCCTGGACACCCGCCCGTTTGAAAAGTCGGCCAATGTGACCGTGGATGATATTGCCAAGCGTCTGATCGACAATGGTTTCCATGCGCCCACCATGTCGTGGCCGGTGGCCGGCACACTGATGGTGGAACCCACCGAAAGCGAAACCAAGGCCGAGCTTGACCGGTTCTGCGATGCCATGCTGTCGATCCGCGCCGAAATCCGTGCAGTGGAAGAGGGTGGCGATGCGGTGAACAACCCATTGAAAAACGCCCCCCACACGGTTGAGGATCTGGTGGGGGATTGGGACCGGCCGTACAGCCGCGAACAGGGCTGTTACCCCAAAGGCGCGTTCCGGGTCGATAAATACTGGCCACCGGTGAACCGGGTCGACAACGTCTATGGCGACCGGAATCTGGTCTGTACCTGCCCACCGTTAGAGGCATACGCCGAAGCGGCGGAATAGGGCGTCAGTCGGTGCCTGGCTTGACCCGTGCGGCGTGTCCGCCGCGCCGCCGGGTCAGGCGACCGGCGCGGTTGGGCAGATCTGCCATGATGATGCGGCGTTCTTCGGGGGTATAGCGCGACCAACCGGCGATTTCGTCGAGCGAACGCAGACATCCGGTGCACAGTCGCGCGACCGGGTGGACGACACAGATCTTCACGCAGGGCGATTCAACTTCGGGGCGGGTCCAGACGACATCACTCATCGGTGGCTTTCATATGCGACAGGCGGTCCAGCGCGCCCTGAAGGATATACCCGGCGGCAACGTGGTCAATCACCTGGGCACGACGCTTGCGCGAGGTGTCTGCCTCGATCAGGGCGCGCTCGGCTGCGACAGTGGACAGACGCTCGTCCCAAAAGGCGATGGGCAGGTCGGTCAGGCGTTCGAGGTTGCGCGCAAAGGCGCGGGTGGACTGGGCGCGCGGCCCCTCGCTCCCGTCCATGTTCAGGGGCAGGCCCAGGATCAGGCCGGTGATCTGGCGGTCGGCGATGATTTGCAGCAGACGCGCGGCATCGGCGCTGAATTTGGTGCGCCGGATGGTTTCCTGCGGCGTGGCGATGCCGCGCCGCACGTCTGATATGGCGACACCCAAGGTGACGGTGCCCAGATCCAGCCCGGCAAGGGCGCCGTGGCGTGGCAGGCGGGTGGCCAGATCGTCAAGCCCGGCGCAGATCATTGCGCCACGCCCGCCTGTTGTCCGGCGCCGCGGATCGCGCGCAGCCCGTCGGGATCATCTGCAAAGACCGTCAATGCCTCGCGATAGATGTCGCTGGCGGCACGTTCTTCACCCAGCACCCCGTAGGCGGCGATCAGGCGCGCCCAGTCGGCCGGCGGGCCACCCTGATCGGCCAGCCGCGCCGCCAGGCCCGACACCATGCCGCGGATCATCTCGGTGCGCTGTTCGGGTGTCATCTGCTCTGCGGCCGCCACGGCCTCGGCATCGGGGCCGACGGCAGATGGAATGTCATAGCGCACACCGGCCAGATCGGCCAGTTCGGCAATTTGTGCGCGGATCGGTGCGATCCAGGGCGCGCTTTCCGGCCCGGCCTCCAAAAGCCCGCTCCACAATTGGAAGGCCAGATCAGGCCGCCCGGTCTGGGCATACAACAGCCCCGAGTAATAGCGCGCAGCACCGTTGCCATTGTCCAGACGCAGGGCGCGGGTCAGTTCGGCCTCGGCCTCGGGGGAAACATATCCGCCGGCGGCCAGGATCATGTATTCGGCCAGATCGGTGTAATCGGCGGCGGTGGCGCTGTCGGTTTTCAGGGCGATGACCCGCTGTTGTGACGCGATGGCGGCGGCATGGTTGCCAAGGGCCGCCTCGTTGCGGGCCAACAGTTCGTGACCACGCAGATCATCCGGGCGATCCACCAGGGCCTGTCTCAACTGGTCGATCATCTCAAGAAACTTGGGGTCGATCCGTGACATGTCCGGCGCGCCGCGCAGCTCTGCCGCCTGCTGCTGGGCTTCGATCTGACCGGGACGATCGGCGCGGGCAGTTTCGGCCAGCGCGATCCGGGTCTTCATCGGCAGATCGGGATATCCGGGCGCGCCCATCCAGAGATATGTGCCAATGCCCCCACCCAGAACCACCAGGGCGCAGATCACCGCGACAGCACCGGTCAGGGCGGGCGGGCTGTTTTCTGGCGGGCGGGCGCCGCGCGCGGCCCGGTTGGCGTCGAGCAGGCGGCGCGACACCTCGATGCGCACCCGCGCAGCTTCGTCCGCGCTCAGGGTGCCGCGCGCGACATCCCGACCGACCTCGTCCAGCTGGTCACGGTAAATCTGCACGTCGCTGGCGGTGGCGGGCAGGCTGGGCGTGCGCCCCCGGCCCAAAAGGGCCACAACAATCAGCGCCGCCGTCACCCCCGCCAAACCGATTGCCACAGCCCAAAACATCGCCTTCTCCTCTTTGTCTGGCCCTATGTGCCGCCTCTGCGCGCCAAACACCAGCACGGCGCGACCTTCGGTCACATGCCGGTGACAGTTCGGTCAAGGGGCGATGGCGAAACATGTCGCAAACCGCCCCGCAGGTGCCGTTTGACAAGGCGGCGCGCGGTGGTAACAGGCGGATAAAAGGCGCACTGCCTTGCCCGCCCAACAGGAGAGTCCGACTGTTGCAACGCTATTCCGTCTTTGCTGTCGCGCGTGAGGCGCTGCGCCATCATACCGGGTGGGACCGCGCCTGGCGTTCGCCCGCGCCAAAGGCGAAATACGACGTGGTGATCGTGGGGGCAGGTGGGCATGGGTTGGCCACGGCCTATTGGCTGGGCAAGAAATATGGCATCCGCAATGTCGCGGTCATTGAAAAGGGTTGGTTGGGTGGCGGCAACACCGGGCGCAACACCACGATCATCCGCAGCAATTATCTTCAAGATCCATCAGCAGCGATCTACGAAAAGGCTAGGTCACTTTATGAAACGATCAGCCAGGACATCAACTATAACGTGATGTTCAGCCCGCGCGGCGTGATGATGCTGGCCCAGACCCACCACGAGGTGCGCGGGTACAAACGCACCGCTCAGGCCAATGCCCTGCAAGGGGTGCAAACCGAATTCATTGGCCCGGGGCGGGTAAAAGACTTGTGTCCGATCCTGAATATAGACGGGCCGCGCTATCCGGTGCTGGGGGCGCTGTGGCAGGCGCGTGGCGGCACCGCGCGCCACGATGCGGTGGCCTGGGGCTATGCCCGCGCGTGCAGCGCCATGGGGATGGACATCGTGCAGCAATGCGAAGTGACTGCCGTGCGCCAGGCGGGCGGGCGCGCCATTGGCGTGACCACGACAAAGGGCGATATCGACTGCGACAAGTTGGCCCTCGTGGTGGCGGGGCACTCGGGGGTACTGGCCGAAATGGCCGGCTTCCGCCTGCCGATCGAATCGGTGGCACTTCAGGCGCTGGTCAGCGAACCGATCAAGCCCTGCATGGATGTGGTGGTCATGGCCAACACGGTGCACGGCTATATGTCGCAATCCGACAAGGGCGAAATGGTGATCGGCGGCGGCACCGACGGCTTCAACAACTACACCCAGCGGGGCAGCTTCCATCACATCGAGGAAACCGTACGCGCCCTGATCGAGACATTTCCGATGATCTCGCGGCTCAAGATGCTGCGCCAGTGGGGCGGCATCGTGGATGTGACCGGCGATCGCTCACCAATCATCGGCACGACGCCTCTGGGCAACTGCTTCATCAACTGCGGCTGGGGCACCGGCGGGTTCAAGGCGATTCCAGGCAGCGGCTGGGCCACCGCCGATCTGATCGCCCGTGGCGAACCGGGGCCTCTGGCCGCCGCTTTCACGCTGGACCGGTTCCGCGAGGGCCGGTTCATCGACGAAAGCGTTGCCGCGGGGGTGGCCCATTGACTCGCGACGGCGAGGCGCAGATCGGCAGAATTCCGCCGATGGCCGTGGCGGAGCGTTCAGTGTCACGTGAATATCATAGCGGGTCTTACCATATGTCTCGCACGCCCCCCCGTTACCCGAAGGTGAACTCATGTCCCAGACCAATATCATCTATGCCGTTGTTGCCGTCATCGTCATCGCCCTTGGTGGATGGTACTTCCTTGGCAACGATGCCACCGATCCGGCCACGCCCACACCCGCCGCAACCACAAGCAACTGACCGCGCTGCACCGCACAACAAACGGGCGGGCGCCTTGACAGGCGCCGCCCGCGTTCCAAGTATCATGACGACATTCGAAAGGATTCCGTCATGGCCGCTCTTCACCGCCCCGATCTGGCCCGCCTGCGCCGCGCCGCGCCTGCCCTTGCGGGGCTGTTGGCCGGGGCATTTGCCACGATCATGCTCGCGGCCTTCGCATCGGTGCTGTACACCGGCACCGGCATTGGTCAGGACACCCCCCGGCAGCCCCCGGTTTATACCGTTTTCTAATCTCCGCGCCGAGTTTGACCCGCGCCTCGCAGGGGGCGTGCCATGCTGATCCTGACCTGCCCCTGCTGCGGCATCGCGGCAGACGAAACCGAGCTTTCCCCCGGCGGGCAGGCCCACATCACCCGGGCCGGTCCCGGTGCTGACGATGCAGCGTTCGAGGGGTACCTTTTTCTGCGCACCAACCCCAGGGGCGTGCATTTCGAGCGCTGGCGCCATTCCATGGGGTGTGGCAAGTGGTTTCATGTCGCCCGCTGCACCGTCACGCTTGAGGTGTTCGCCACCTACACGGCGCAAACCGCCGCGCCGCCACGCCAGGTTGTTGATGAGATCATCGCGCGCCGCCCCGACTGGCAGTGGGAAAGCAACTGATGTTTCTTCTTTGTAAAAATACTCCCGCCGGAGGCTCCGCCATCTCCCCGCGCGCAAGGGGCGGGGCATGAGCACACGCCTGGCCACCGGCGGTCGCCTGATCGTTCGCACCGAACCTCGGAGATTCACCTTCAACGGCCAACGCCTGCGTGGTTTTGCGGGCGATTCGTTGGCATCGGCGCTGTTGGCCAACGACGTGATGCTGGTGGGCCGGTCGTTCAAATACCACCGTCCGCGCGGCATCGTCGCCAGTGGTGCGGAAGAGCCCAACGCTCTGGTCAACCTCGGCACCGGTCCGCGGTTCGAGCCGAACCAGCGGACCACCACGACCGAGCTGTTCGAGGGGCTGACCGCGCAGTCGCAAAATCACTGGCCCTCGCTGGAATTCGACATTGGCGCGGTGAATGCACAGCTTGCACGGTTCCTGCCGGCGGGCTTCTACTACAAGATGTTCATCCATCCGCGGCCGCTCTGGAAATATCTCTACGAGCCCTTCATCCGCCAATCGGCCGGGCTGGGCCGTGCGCCGAAGGATCATGATGCGGACCGCTATGAACATCTGCACGCGCATTTCGACAGTGTGATCGTCGGCGGCGGGATTGCGGGATTGCAGGCCGCGCTTTGCGCCGCCGAAACCGGGCAGCGGGTGATGCTGATCGAACAGACGCCCGATTGGGGCGGACGTGCGCCGGTGGATGGCGACAGGATTGATGGCCAGGACGCTGCCGACTGGATCGCCGCAACCATCGCAAAATTGTCGACCCGGCCGAATGTCACGCTGCGCCTGCGCTGCGTTGCGGTGGGTGTTTATGATCACGGCTATTTTTTGGCATGCGAACGATTGGGCGATCATCTGCCTGGCGCTGACTTGCCGCGTCATCGGCTGTGGCGGATCCGTTGCAAGACGATCGTCAGCGCCACCGGCGCGATCGAACGGCCGTTGTCCTTTGCGGGCAACGACATTCCCGGCGTGATGCTTGCCAGCGCCGTGCGGGATTACATCGTCAATTTTGCCGTCTCACCGGGCGACCGGGTGGTCGTGGTTACCAACAACGACGATGCCTATCGCACCGCCATCGCCGTGAAACGGGCCGGGCTGGACGTGCCCGCCATTGTCGATGCCCGCCCCGATGGTGGTGGTGCGTTGATGCAGCAGGCCCGGCAACTGGGCATCCGCATCGAGACCGGCAAGGCGGTGGCGCAGGTGCGGGGCGGCAAGCGTGTCAGCGCCGTCGCGCTGTGTCGCCAGGCGGGCGAGGGGGCGGTGACCGAAACCATCCCTTGCGATGTCGTGGCGATGTCGGGCGGCTGGTCGCCCGTTGTGCACCTGTGGTCGCATTGCGGCGGCAAGCTGATCTGGGATGAGGCCCTTGCCTGTTTTTCGCCCGATCCCACCCGCCCGCCAACCGGGGCAGATGGGCGGGCTTTCGTCACCACGGCTGGGGCCGCCAGCGGTCTGTTGGGATGTTCCGAGGTTTTGGCGGATGCCACGAAAGTTGGCATCGCGCTTGGCGGGGCAACGCCCGGGGCGATGTTGACGCCCAACGGCAGCGCTGTGCAGACAAATCCGCTGTTGCCGGTCTGGATCATGCCACAAGGGGCCGCCATCAGACGGCGTGGCAAGATGTGGCTGGATTTCCAGAACGATGTGAAGGTGTCCGATGTGCAACTGGCGGCGCAGGAAGGCTATGAAAGCGTCGAACACGCCAAACGCTATACCACCCTCGGGATGGCGACGGACCAAGGTAAACTTAGCAATATAAACGGCTTGGCTGTGTTGTCGGGCGCGCTGGACGCGCCGATCCCGCAGGTGGGCACCACCACGTTCCGCCCCCCCTATACGCCCGTCACCATGGGCGCGCTGGCCGGTGAGGCACGGGGCGGGATATTTCAGCCTTTGCGCGCCACCCCGATCCAGCAATGGCACATTGACAATGGCGCCTGTTTCGAACCGGTCGGCCACTGGCGCCGCCCCTATTGTTATCCCAAGGGTGCCGAAAGCCATGCCGACGCGGTGAAGCGCGAAATCAATACGACCCGCAATTCGCTGGGCCTGCTGGATGCAAGCACCCTGGGCAAGATCCTGGTCAAGGGGCCCGATGCGGGCCGGTTTCTTGATATGATCTATACCAACATGATGTCACCCCTTGGACTGGGCGAATGCCGCTATGGCCTGATGTGCGGCGAGAACGGTTTTTTGATCGACGATGGCGTGGTCGCACGTCTGGGCGGCGACACGTGGCTGTGCCACACCACCACCGGCGGCGCCGACCGCATCCATGCCCATATGGAAGAGTGGTTGCAGACCGAATGGTGGGACTGGCAAGTGTACACCGCAAACGTGACCGAGCAATATGCCCAGATCGCCGTGGTCGGGCCGAACGCGCGCCGCGTCCTTGAAAAACTTGGCGGTCTGGAGGTGGGCAAGACCAACCTGCCGGCAATGCACTGGATGGAAGGCCGCTTGGCCGACATCCCCGTGCGGGTGTTTCGCATTTCGTTCTCGGGCGAGCTGAGTTTTGAAATCGCCGCCCCCGCCGCGCAGGGCCGCGCGTTGTGGGATATGCTGCTTGAGGCGGGGGCCGAATTTGGCGTGACCCCCTATGGGACAGAGGCATTGCATGTCATGCGGGCCGAAAAGGGATTTATTATGATCGGCGATGAAACCGATGGCACGGTGATCCCGCAGGATCTGGGCCTTGGGTGGGCCATTTCGAAGAAAAAGGCCGATTTCATCGGCAAGCGTGGTCAGCTGCGCCGCCACATGACCGACCCGGACCGCTGGAAACTGGTCGGGTTGGAAACCCCGGACGGGTCGGTCTTGCCCGAGGGTGCCTATGCCACTGCCCCAGGCCGCAACGCCAACGGGCAGAGACACACGCAGGGCCGCGTCACCTCGACTTATTTCTCGCCTACTTTGAACCGGGGCATCGCCTTGGGCCTGGTGCTGCACGGACCTGACCGGATCGGGGAAACGTTGGAATTTCCGCGTCTCGACGGCACCATCGCCACGGCGCGCATTGTCGACCCGGTGTTTTACGACAAGCAAGGCGCAAAACAGGATGTCTGATCCCGTCACCCCCCTGAAAGGTGCCCGCTATGACGGGTTCTGCCAGATCACTGAAATCGGCCCCCGGGGTATGATCGCCCTGCGCGGCGATCTTGTCGCCTTGGCCGGAACGCTGCGCGCCGTGGCAGGGCTGGACATGCCTTGTCAGCGACAGGTGACGGCGGCGGGCGGGAATGCCTGCGCCTGGATGTCGCCCGATGAGGTGTTGTTGATGCTGCCCCGGCCCGAGGTGGAAGGCGCCCTCGCGCAGTTGGCAGCGGCCTTGCAAAACCTGCACCACCTTGCCGCCGATGTATCCGACGCCCGCGCACTGTTGCGCATCACCGGTCCCCTCGCGCGCGAGGTTCTGGCCAAGCTGACGCCGGCCGATGTTTCGCCCGCCGGCTTGCCGGTCGGTGAACTGCGCCGCACCCGCCTGGCCCAGGTGCCCGCCGCCCTGCGCGTGATCGCGGAAGGCGAGGTCGAGGTGATCTGTTTCCGCTCGGTCGCGCAATATGTGTTCGATCTGTTGTCGATGGCGGCGCGGCCCGGTGGCGAGGTGACGCTGTTTCGGGCCTGAACGGAACCGCCGCGCGTGGGCGGTGTTTTGTAAGCGAAGGCTTGACCTTGGGGCGTCCGCGCCGCAGGTATCAGGCAACCGATAACCAAACAAAGGGGCTTCCCATGGCTTTCGACCTTCCCGATCTTCCCTATGCCCATGACGCGCTGGCCGCACACGGCATGTCCAAGGAAACGCTGGAATACCACCACGACCTGCACCACAAAGCCTATGTCGACAACGGCAACAAGCTGATCTCGGGCACCGAATGGGATGGCAAGACGCTGGAACAGATCATCACTGGCACCTATGACGCGTCGGCGGTGGCTCAGAGCGGTATCTTCAACAACATCAGCCAGTTGTGGAACCACAATCAGTTCTGGGAGATGATGAGCCCGACCCAAAGCGCAATCCCCGGCGCGCTGGAAAAGGCGCTGACCGAAAATTTCGGTTCGGTTGACAAATTCAAAGAGGCGTTCGGTGCCGCCGGTGCCGGTCAGTTCGGTTCAGGTTGGTGCTGGCTGGTCAAGGACAAGGACGGCAGCCTGAAGGTGACGAAAACCGAAAACGGCGTGAACCCGCTGTGCCACGGCCAGACCGCACTGTTGGGCTGTGATGTGTGGGAACATTCCTATTACATCGATTTCCGCAACAAGCGGCCCGCCTATCTGACCAATTTCCTCGACAACCTGGTGAACTGGGAAAACGTCGCCTCGCGCATGTGAGACGCGTTCATGGATTGCAACGGGCCGCCCCTGATCGGGCGGCCCGTTGGCATTTGGCGTCGGATATTGAGTATTTTCGGCAAGAAGAAGCCGGGCCTCAGGTGCCCCGATGCCGGGCGGTAAAACGCGGCAGCATGGCTGAGAAATCGCGCCCCTTGCCGTCTTCCTGTTCGACGAATTGTTCATAAAGATCGCGCGCGGCCTGCCCCAGAGGGGTGTCGGCATCTGCTGCCGCGGCCGCCATTTGTGCCAAGCGCAGGTCTTTCAGCATCAGTTCAGCCGCAAATCCGGGGGCATAGCCGTTGTCGGCGGGAGAGTTCGGGCCGATGCCCGGTGCCGGGCAATAGGCGTTCATCGACCAGGAAGCCCCCGACGCGGTGCTGACGACATCAAACATCGCCTGTCGGTCAAGGCCCAGCTTGTCGGCCAGCGCGAACGCCTCGCATGTCGCAATCATGGTGACGCCCAGGATCATGTTGTTGCAAATCTTGGCGGCCTGCCCCATGCCCGGCCCGCCGCAACGCACCGCCGTTTGCCCCATGGCCTCAAAAAGCGGCGCGCAGGTTGCAAAGGCGCTATCAGGGCCACCCACCATGAAGGTCAGCGTGCCCGCTGCCGCGCCGCCGACGCCCCCCGAAACGGGGGCATCCAGCGCGGCGACACCCGCCTGTTCGGCGGCTCGCGCGACGATTTTCGCGCTGTCCACATCGACGGTCGAACAGTCGAGATGCACCGCGCCCTGTGCCATGGCCGGGTGTATCTGTGCCGCCACGTCACGCAGGATGGCACCGTCAGGCAGCATGGTGATGACCACCTCTGCCAATCGCGCCGCCGCCGCCGCGCTTTCGGCGGGGCTGACGCCTTCGATCGTGACCCCGGCCACGTCAAAGCCTGTCACACTGTGCCCTGCTGCGGCCAGGATGCGGGCCATGGGCGCGCCCATGTTGCCCAACCCGATGAAGCCGATTTTCATTCCGATCCTCCCATATCCAGTGCCTGAATGCCCAAAGGCCCCAACATTTGCGAAACATGCGGCGCCACATCATTCAACCCGTGGCGCCACTGGGGCGTACGGTCCTTGTCGATGATGACGGCGCGGATGCCTTCCAGAAAATCACCCTGTTCCATTGCGCGATAGCTGAAGCGATATTCCATGCCCAATGCCTGTTCGATGCTGTTCATCCCGCGGACCCGGCGCACCAGTTCCAGCGTGCAGGCCGCCGCCAGGGGCGAAACGCGGGCCAATGCATCGCGCGCGGCGACGGCGAAAGCGCTGTCATTCGAGGCCAGTGCGTTGTGAAGATCCAGCAAATCGTATGCGGAAAACAATGCTTCTATTTCAATCGACTGAGCAGCAAGGCTTGATCGGCCCGGGTCTTTGGCGGCGGCGTCGATGCGCGCCCAGTCGCCGGTGCGCTCAAGCGCGGCGATGAGGGCGGGCCACGCCTCTTCGGGGATGAAATAATCTGCGAACCCGGCGTGTATCGCATCTGCCGCGTCCATCCGTGCGGCCGTGGTGCCCAGATATTCGCCCAGCCGCCCCGGTGCCCGGGCCAGGATCAGCGACCCCCCCACATCGGGCACGAGACCGATGCCGCATTCCGGCATGGCGATGCGACTGGTGTGCCCCACCACCCGGTGGCTGCCGTGACAGCCGACACCCACGCCACCGCCCATGGTGAAGCCTTGCAGAAAACTGGCCACCGGTTTGGGAAAGTTGAACAATCGGGCATTCATTCGGTATTCGTCACGCCAGAACCGTCGCCCGTAATCAAAGTCACCCGCGCGGCCCGTCGCATACATTTCTGCAATGTCGCCGCCGGCGCAAAACCCGCGTTCGCCTGCGCCGTCGATCACCAGCATGGCCAGATCATCGCGCCCGGCCCAGTCGATCAGCGCGGCATCAAGGGCACGCACCATATCACGGGTCAGGGCGTTGATCGCTGCGGGACGGTTCAAGGTGATCCGACCCACGCAGCCGGTGGTGCGGATAAGAATGTCGCTCATCGGCTCAACATATCGCGGGCGACGATCAAGCGCATGATTTCATTGGTTCCTTCCAGAATTTGATGTACCCGCAAATCGCGCACCAGCTTTTCAATCCCGTAGTCTGCCAGATAGCCATACCCGCCATGCAGTTGCAGGCATTGATCGACGATGCGCGACCCCGCCTCGGTGACGAATTTCTTGGCCATGGCGCAATGCGTTGTGGCATCAGGGGCGGCGGTGTCCAGTTTCCAGGCCGCCTGGCGCAGGAAAACGCGGGCGGCCTGAAGCTCGATCTCGAGATCGGCAAGGCGGAACTGCAACGCCTGAAACTGGTCGATCGGTCGGCCAAAGGCGGTGCGCTGGCGCATATAGGACAGGGTCATGTCCAACGCATGTTGCGCCGCACCAAGTGAGCAGGCGGCGATGTTCAGACGCCCGCCATCGAGGCCGGCCATCGCATATGTGAAACCCTTGCCCGCTTCACCCAGCAGATTCTCGTCAGGAATGTTGCAATTGTCCATTTGCACCTGACGGGTCGGTTGGCTGCGCCAGCCCATCTTGTCCTCAAGCCCGCCAAAGGACAGCCCCGGCGCGCCGGCCTCGACGATCACGGTGGAAATGCCTTTGGGGCCATCCTCGCCGGTTCGGCACATCACGACATAGGCGTCGGAATAGCCGCCGCCCGAGATGAACGCCTTGGTGCCGGTCAGGCTGTAACCGTCTGGGGTGCGTGTGGCGCGGGTGCGCAAGGCGGCGGCATCGCTGCCCGAGCCGGGTTCGGTCAGGCAATAGGACAACACCATTTCCATGGTCAGCGCCCGAGGCAACAGCCGCGATTTCAGGGCCTGCGAACCATGGCGATCAATCATTGCGGCGCACATGTTGTGGATCGACAGAAACGCCGCAACCGAGGGGCACGCCATCGACAGCGCTTCGAAGACAAGCGTGCCATCGAGGCGGCACAGACCGGTGCCGCCCGAGTCTTCGTTGACGTAAAGCCCGGCGAAGCCCAGTTCGGCAAGACGCAGCCAGAGATCCCGGGGAAGGGTGCCTTCCCTTTCCCATTGCCGGGCATGGGGGGCGATATGGTCTTGCCCAAAGGCCCTGGCCATTTCAAAAATGGCAGTCTGCTCTGCGTTGAGGCCGAAATCCATGGTGTTCTCCGGTCCGTGCTTTTGGTGGAGGCTTTTGCCCTGGCAATCAATCCATTGCTTTGAAGTTGAATTCCCCACCTTGCCGAATGCCCGATGGCCAGCGCGCGGTCACGGTTTTCGTTCGGGTGTAGAACCGGAATGAATCCGGCCCGTGCTGGTTCAGATCGCCAAAGCCCGATTTCTTCCAGCCACCGAAGGTGTGATAGGCCAGCGGAACCGGGATGGGCACGTTGATGCCGACCATGCCGATGTTGATCCGGTTGGCGAAATTACGCGCCGTGTCGCCATCGCGGGTAAAGATCGCGGTGCCGTTGCCATATTCGTGGTCCATCGCGTATCCCAGCGCCTCTTCATAGGATTTGGCGCGCACCTGGCACAGGACGGGGCCGAAAATCTCCTTGCGATAGATATCCATGTCGGGGGTCACATGATCAAACAGGTGGGGGCCGACGAAAAAGCCGTCTTCATAGCCCTGGAGTTTGAAATCGCGCCCGTCGACCACCAGTTTCGCGCCTTGCGCGATGCCTTTTTCCACAAGGCCGAGGATATTGGCCTTGGCGGCGGCTGTCACCACCGGGCCGTAATCGACATCGTTGCCAGCGGTATAGGGGGCGACCTTCAGCTTTTCGATGCGCGGGATCAGCCGTTCGATCAGGGCATCGGCGGTTTTTTCGCCCACCGGCACGGCGACCGAAATCGCCATGCAGCGTTCGCCCGCCGCGCCAAAACCGGCGCCGATCAGGGCGTCGGCGGCCTGGTCCATGTCGGCGTCGGGCATGATGATCATGTGGTTCTTGGCGCCGCCGAAACACTGCACCCGTTTGCCGGCCGCACAGCCGCGCGCATAGATATACTGCGCGATCGGGGTCGAGCCGACAAAGCCGATCGCCTGAATGGTTTCGTTGTCAAGGATGGCGTCCACGGCTTCCTTGTCGCCATTCACCACTTGCAGGATGCCGTCGGGCAGGCCCGCCTCTTGCAACAGTTCGGCCAGCATCAGCGGCACCGAAGGATCACGCTCGGATGGTTTCAGGATGAAGGCGTTGCCGCAGGACAGGGCGGGGGCCATTTTCCACAGCGGGATCATGGCGGGAAAGTTGAACGGGGTGATTCCCGCCACCACGCCAAGCGGTTGGCGAAGGGAATACATGTCGATGCCGGGGCCGGCGCTGTCGGTGAACTCACCTTTCAGCAGGTGCGGCGCGCCGATGCAGAATTCCACCACCTCAAGGCCGCGCTGCACGTCGCCCTTGGCGTCGGGGATCGTCTTGCCGTGTTCGCGCGACAGCGCCTCGGCCAGTTTGTCCATGTCGCGGTTCAGCAGGCGCACGAATTCCATCATCACCCGGGCGCGGCGCTGGGGGTTGGTGGCGCCCCATTTCGGCTGGACGGCGGCGGCGGCGTTGATCGCGGCGTCCATCTCTGCGGTGCTGGCCAGCGGCACCTGCGCCTGCACCTCGCCGGTGGCGGGGTTGAAGACATCGGCGTGGCGTCCGGTGCCTTTGACGTGTTGGCCGTTGATCCAGTGAGACAGGGTTTGCATGGTATGCTCCGCATTGGTCCAGTTTGGGTCAGTCTAGGGTTGCAGGAGCGTTCGGAAAAGCGGCAGTTTATCAAAAGGGCTTTGCAATTTTAACGGTATGGAGGCGGTGATGCAGTGGGATGACATGCGGATTTTCCTGTTTGTGGCCCGCCATGACAGCCTGTCGGGTGCCGCGCGGGCGCTGAAGCTGGACGCGGCCACGGTGGGGCGGCGTATTGCGCGGCTGGAACGGGGGCTGGGCGCCGTGCTGTTCACCAAATCGCCCCAGGGGTATGTTCTGAACGCGGCGGGCCAGCGGTTTCTGCCCCATGCAGAGGCGGCGGAACAGGCCATGGGCGCCGCCGAGGATGAGTTGCGCGGCCAGGGCGACCGGTTGAGCGGGGCAATCCGGCTGGGCGCGCCGGACGGTTGCGCCAATTTCCTGTTGCCGCAGGTCTGTGCCGGGATCATCGCGCGCCACCCCGATCTGGAGATCCAGCTTGTCGCGCTGCCCCGGGTGTTCAACCTGTCGCGACGCGAGGCCGATATGGCCATCGCGGTGTCACTGCCCACTGGCGGACGGCTGACGGTGCAGAAGATCGCGGATTACCACCTGCATCTGGCCGCCCACCATGCGTATCTGGCCGCAGCACCGCCGTTGCGCGATCTGGCCGATCTCGGGGCGCATCGCATCGTTGGCTATATACCCGACATGATTTTCGACAAGGAACTGGATTATCTGGGCGAAATCGGCGTTGAAAAAGTGGCGTTGTCGTCCAATTCGGTGGCGGTGCAGGTTCAATGGCTGGCCCAGGGCGCGGGGGTGGGCGTGGCCCATGATTTTGCGCTGTCCTCCTGTCCGGGCCTTGTGCGGGTGCTGTGCGACCGGGTGTCATTGACGCGCACCTTTTGGTTGATCCGCCATGGCGACGACCGTCAGGTGGGGCGGCTGAACCGGTTTGCCGAAGCTTTGTGCGCGGGTTTGCGCGCCGAGATCCAGCATTTGGAAGCCAAAGCTTGACAGAAGGGCAGGCGAGAGGCGACGCTGGACCACAGCCGCACGCCTTTGAAGGAGATGCCGATGTCCGTCCAGAAAATTCTCAACCGCAAGCCCGGCGCCGATGTGATCAGCATCGCCCCCGAACAGACCGTGGCGGATGCCGTGGCGCTGTTGTCAAAGAAAAAGATCGGCGCGGTGATCGTGACAGAGGGCGGTGCGCCGGTGGGCATCCTGTCGGAACGTGACATCGTGCGCGAACTGGGGCGACGCGGGCCGACCTGTCTGAACGACAAGATCGCGACAATGATGACCAAAACGCTGATTTCCTGCACGCCCGAGGACAAGGCCCTGTCAGTGCTGGAAAAGATGAGCCAGGGCCGGTTCCGGCACATGCCGGTGATGCAGGACGGTGCCATGGTCGGGCTGATCTCGATCGGCGATGTGGTGAACCACCGTCTGGCCGAGCTGTCGATGGAGCGGGACGCATTGGAATCCATGGTCATGGGGCACTGACCCGGCGATCAAGGACAGGGGCGGATGATCGGGGCCTTGCATTCCGGGGCGCAATATTGTTGCGTATGGTAAAGAAACCATGAGGCATTCCATGCGCATCGGCCTGTACCCCGGCACTTTTGATCCCATCACCATGGGTCATATCGACATCATCCGCAGGGCCTGTCGATTGGTGGACCGGCTGGTGATCGGCATTGCGATCAACCGTGACAAGGGCCCGCTGTTTTCGCTGGAAGAACGCGTTGCGATGGTCGAGGCCGAGTTTTCGGGCCTGACCGAACGGACCGGTTGCGAATTGGTGGCCCATCCGTTCGAGAATCTGCTGATCGATTGTGCGCGCGACGTGGGCGCCACAGTGATCGTACGCGGTTTGCGTGCCGTTGCGGATTTTGAATATGAATATCAGATGGTTGGCATGAATCGCATAATGGATGATTCGGTCGAGACCGTGTTTTTGATGGCCGAGGCGCGGCATCAGGCCATCGCCAGCAAGCTGGTCAAGGAAATTGCCCGATTGGGTGGTGACACGTCCAAATTTGTGCCACCTGCGGTGAATGCGGCGCTGCATGACAGGATGGGTCAGGCGGGCAAGCGGTCGGCAAAGGGCTGAGCAGGCGCGCCGGCGCCTTAGCGCGCCAGCACCAGATCGGCCCGCAGTCCGCTCAGATGCGCGCTGGTGTCAAGGCGCAGGGTGCCGCCGTGCTGACGCGCAATGTCCATCGCAATCGACAGGCCCAGACCGACATTGCCGCCGCGGTTCTGGTTGCGCGCAGTGTCCAGCCGGGTGAACGGCTTGAGCGCCTCATCGCGCGCCGCGGGGTCGATGCCCGGCCCGTCATCCTGAACGCTGAACACCACCGCGCGGTCGGTTACGCTGCACGAAACTTCGACCACGCGGCCAAAGCGCACGGCATTTCCGATCAGATTTTCCAATGCCCGGCGCACGGCCATGGGGCGGAGCAACACCAGGCCCCGAGGCCGTGCCCCGACGACGCGCACGTCCTGCCCGGCACGCCCGGCCCCGCGCGACACGGTGTCCAACATCTCGGCAGGGTCGACCAGTTCTGGGTCATCGAGCGAATCGAGTTGGACGAAATCCAGGAAACTGTCCAGCATCGCCTGCATGTCATGCAGATCGCCTTGCAAATCGGCTATTTCAGGGCTGTCGTCCAGCATCGACAGGCCCAGCTTCAGACGCGTCATCGGGGTGCGCAAATCGTGGCTGACCCCTGACAGCATGACTGTACGCTGTTCGATCTGCCGCTCGATCCGGTTGCGCATATCCAGAAACGCCTGGCCCGCCGCACGCACCTCGGAGGCACCGCGCGGCCGATAGGGCAGGGCGCGGCCCCGACCGAACGCCTCGGCCGCTTCGGCCAGGGCATGGATCGGGCGCACCTGGTTGCGCAGAAACAGGAACGAGATCACCGTCAGCAACAGACTGACCCCCGCCATCAGCACCAGCAGTTGGTGGGGATTTGACGCCGATACCCGCGACCGGGGAAACGTGATGCCCAGTGGCCCGTGCACGGTGATCAGGGTCAGGTGCACCCGCTTTTCGTCGGTGGACAGGTCAAGGGCCTGCACACCGTCCAGTTCTGTGGCAAGAGTTGCAATGACGACGCGCCCGGACAGATCATAGAACAGTCGGCTGTTCTCGGCCGGCGGCGTCGGGTCAGGCAGGGCGAGCGTGAGGCGCAGCGCTTCGGCCAAGGGCGTCACATCGCTCAGGGCTGCGTCCGGGGTGGCGGCGATGTCGATCTGCGCGCGGATAAAGCGCAGTTCCTCTGCGACATTGCGGCTCATCTGCTCGGTCACGTCTTCATAGTGGCGCTGGATAAACACCACCGTGACCACAAGCTGAATCAGGATCACCGGCATCAGAAGGATCAACACCGCCCGCCCATAGAGCGAGCGCGGGGCATAGCGTTTGAGCCAGGCAAATGTCATCATGGTGCCGCAATAGCCGTTCGCGCCCCGTCGAGGAAGCCAGGAATGATCGATCGCACCGATTTCAACCCCGCACCGGGGGTATTTGACCAAGTTGCGCCAGGCGTGCGGCGGATGCTGGCGCCCAACCCGTCGCCGATGACATTCCGTGGCACCAATACCTATGTGGTGGGGCAGGGGCGGGTGGCGGTGATCGATCCGGGGCCGGACGATGCGCGCCACCTTGCCGCGCTTGAGGCGGCCTTGGCGGGCGAGGTGATCGGCCATATCCTGGTCACCCATGCGCACCGTGATCATTCGCCGCTGGCGCGGGTTCTGGCCCGGCGCCACGCCGCGCCGGTGCTGGCCTTCGGTGGGGCCACCGCCGGGCGCACCCCGGTCATGCAGCGTCTGGCGCGCGATGGGCTGGCTGGTGGGGGCGAGGGGGCGGACATGCCCTTTGTCCCTGACATCTGCCTGCCCGATGGTGCAGTGATCGAGGGCGACGGCTGGCGCCTTGTTGCCCATCACACGCCGGGCCACATGGCCAACCATATGTGCTTTGCGTTGGATGACCTGGTGTTTTCGGGCGATCATGTGATGGGCTGGTCGACATCCATGGTTTCGCCGCCCGATGGCGATCTGGGCGCGTTCCTTGCCTCCTGCATACGCCTGCGCGCCCTTGCCCCCCGTCTGTTGCTGCCCGGTCACGGTGCCCCGGTGACAGACCCGGCTGCGCGGTTGGAGGCGTTGCTGGCCCACCGTTTGCAGCGGACACAACAGGTTCTCGCTGCACTCGGGCCCGTGCCGCGTCCGATCCCGTCCATCACGCGCAGCATCTATCACGATCTCGCACCAACCCTGATCGCCGCCGCCGAGCGCAATGTATTCGCCCATCTCATTGACTTGGTGATAAAAAATCATATCCACGCGGTGCCCCGTCTGGCAGTGACCAGCAGTTTCCGCAGACCGCCCGATTTTCGACAAATCCCTCTGGACGCCGTATGACACAGTTGTTATGTCACCAAAGTGGTCCGGCGTAGCTCAGCGGTAGAGCAGTTGACTGTTAATCAATTGGTCGTAGGTTCGATCCCTACCGCCGGAGCCAAAATCAAAGCAAGCCCCTGAAAACATGGGATTTCCGAGATCCGGAATCGGAGCTCGACGACGAGGTGCACATTCAGGTGCACACGGCGGTGCACAACGTGTGCACAGGAGGGCATTCCCATGCCCCGGAATCGGAGCTTGCCGCCCCACCTCGAAATTCGAAAAACCGGCTACTTCTGGCGCAGACGCCTGCCCCGGTCCCTACGGGACCGGGGTGCCACCGCGTCAGGCGATCCGGGAAAGGGGACCTGCACCCCATCGAAAAAGTCTTTCCTGTGTTTTTCGCTCCGCACCCATGTCCCGGCCAGCGCGAAGATGCTGGCCCGCCGCCTCACCGAGATGAGCGACCTGGTCTTCGCCGCAGATGCGGAGACGACGATGGCAATTGCGCCCGAAACACAGATCTGGATGCTGGAAAGCCTCGCTCGCTTCGAGATCGAGGCCTTCGAGCGTGCGCGCGCTGTCGACGGTCCCCGTAGCCCCGAAGCCGCCGCCCTCGGTCTCCGGCGGGAGGAGGCACTTCAGGACACCCTGCGCCAGGCGCTCTGGCTTGGCGATCGGGAGGTCGCCCGTCAGCCGCTGCGCCATGTCGCGGCGCAGCTCGGGATCGAGATCGAGATCGAGATCGACGACACCGAGGAGGACTGGACCGCGCTGGCCTACGAGGCCACGAAGGTCCTGCTCGACGTGAGCCAGGAGCGCGGTCGCCGCCAGCAGGGCCTCTACGATCAGCCCACAGTGTTCTTCCGCCGCGCCATTGCCACATCCGGATCACGCGCAGCCGAGCCGACCGCCCCATCGACCGACGCGGCTGTTGCACCGGCTGCCTTCGCATCGAGCGCAGCTGTTCCGGAGTCTTCGGTGCCCGCGCAGGTTACACCCACATCGAACAGGTCCATCGCGCCCGTGGCACCTTCCCCGGAGGTCTCTCCAACTCGTGAACTTGCGGAAGAGCAAAGCGCATCATCCCTTAGCGAGCCATCTGCCTGCGTCTCATCGCTACGCAATTCAACATCGTTGACCCAGGTAGTCGTGCCAGATGGGCTGGACTGCCCGGCCGGCTACACAGATGAGGACTGGCAGGCAGCGCGCATCGTCGCCCGTCCGCAACGTATCCTGATCGACCGTAGGGCACCTCGAAAAATTGCCCTGAACGTGCCGCCGCGGTATGATGGCTTCGATGGTCCGCAGCTTGGGGTATGGCGATGGCGCAGATGGGTTTCTTTGATCTTTCAGACAGGTATGCGAGCCTGGACGCCAAGAAGGACCCTCTGATCGAGATCGACACCGCCGTGCCCTGGGAGGAGTTCCGCCCGACGCTGGAGCGGGTCTGGCGCAAGCCCGCGGCGGAGCGCAAGTCGCGGGCCGGGCGCAAACCCATGGACGCGGTTCTGATGTTCAAGACGCTGGTCCTGAGCGCGCTCTACAACCTGTCGGACGATCAGATCGAGTATCAGGTGCGCGACCGGCTGTCGTTCATGAGGTTCCTGGGGCTCGGCCTTGAGGGCCGGGTGCCGGATGCCAAGACGGTCTGGCTCTATCGTGCGTATTCCACGCGCATGTGGCCAGTCATTCCACGAAGATGTGGCCACGGATTCCACGGCATGTGGCCATCCTGTTGAGATGATCTGCGAGGCG
>Ga0100402_1001194_pt1 | contig 30081 bp, 12 predicted proteins | sample CryGeyme20150102_FD_80419 | JGI IMG/M metagenome (GOLD analysis project Ga0100402, IMG submission 80419) | Groundwater microbial communities from Crystal Geyser aquifers in Utah, USA - Crystal Geyser metaG 2015-0102 | ecosystem: Environmental > Aquatic > Deep subsurface > Groundwater | place...
ACTATTCATTTTGGATATAAGCATTAAATATATCCTGTGATTTTTCAACATCCCAGAATTGGTGATTCGAAAAGCGTCAAACAAGCCCGGGATATGGATATCCCGGAAATTTGGAAACACAGCCCCGGGATAAATCCATATCCCGGGAATGGTGGTAACATAGCTAGAGTACTACTCCGGAGTAGTAGCTAGTACCAGGTAGTAGTACTGGAGACTCTAGTACTACTTAAGTATTACTACCACCAGTACTCGAGCGAGTAGAAGACTACTAATAATAATAATAGCTAGTAGACTAATACGAGTAGTACTGTAGCTGGAGTACTAGACTAGTACTCCAATCCCCAATGCCCTGCTCCCAAACCACAATGCCTTCATTCTTCCTCAGACCAGTCTCTGTATGCAGATTTTCTCCTCCAGAAGGCACCCTTGCTCTGCTGTGTACTACGACTGCGTGAACGGATGGATCAATCATCCAAAGTCCGTAGGATCTGTGTTAGTGCTTGTCCTTTCGGTGGTATTGCTTTTCGATTGGTGGGAGATCGATCACGTGGCTGCCCAGACGAAAATTGATGTCTATGCTAACACTCGCTTTTGCGATGTAAATGGGACGTGTGGCGAATCACCTACGACGCCAACGACCCGTACTATCTACAGTGCCAGAACATTTCTCCAGTACCAGAAATGGTTGAACTACAACGAGCAACTCAATGAGAAAGCTAGGGTATACGCCGAAAAAAGAAGGTACCAGGGCAGCAATAGCTCACGTCCCCTAATATTTTTGGGAGATTCCATTACAGAGGCATGGATGGGAACAAGCCTTGGTACACCAACAGAACGATCCAAGGGCATCCCAGACCTTCTACAAGAGTGGATGAGGTCATCGCCGTCCAAATCCAGTCCTGGTCAGCATTTGCCCTTCGACCCCCTAGTACTGGGAGTTAGTGGAGACCAGACGCAACATCTCCTGTGGCGGATCCAAAATGGCCAATTACAACCTATGCCTATGATCCTGACGCTATCTTTGTGGTACTTATTGGGACCAACAATCTGGGAGCAGGAGAACTACCTGGGCCTACAAGTAATGGAATAATAGCAGTCTTGCAGTATCTTTTGAAACATACAAAAGGAATCATTCTTTATCTCGAAATTTTGCCCAGAGGTGACAGCGAAAAGGCCCGGGCGCTATGCCCGCCGCGATGCGACCGGCAAGGACGACCTGTTCAATCCTTCGTACCGGCAATAGACAGATGCAATGATTTGGTCCATCAGAAAATGGATTCACTTCGTGGATTTACTCGAGTGTGGCCAGTGCAGTGCGGAGAGCATTTTTTGGTACAAAATGACTTTGAAAAAACTATTAATTCGTCTCTCTTTTCGGATCGACTGCATCCCAACGTCGATGGTCATCGGATTCTGGTAAAGTGTCTTCAGAAAATCATTGCTTATTCAAGTTAAACGTTCGAAAGCGGGCAAGCAAAAAGAAATGCGAAGGTCAACGCCACAAGTATTGTGCTTAGAAATAAATGTAAGATGCAATTGTAAAACAATTAATATTGTGGTCTGACGTATAGGAGCGATTGCTATTCTTGCCGTCACCTCGTACCAAGCCCTGCCGAGTTACAATGTCACAACCATCGAGCCAGACAGTCTCTGCAGTCATTGGAGTTTGAATGATCCTAATCCGATTCTCTTTTCGCAAAATGTCCTGTTGCTGAGGGCAATTTGGTGTTGACGTAAAACTTGCTCTTCTGTGCTTCTTTTCGGAGGGTTGCGTGGGTTTCCAAGAGTTCGTAATGATCGCGCTTCGTTTTTAAAGCCAGCATAGCATGGATTATTTGTTAGTAGAAAAAGACCTGCTACGTGCAAACGTGTCGCTTTTTCAGGCTTGGCTTAATATAATAATTTTCTTATTAGAATATGACAGCTTGCTAAAAGAAGGAGCAGCAAGTGCTCTAGTAGGTATAACTGTGTATTGAAATGCAGATGTCCTCTAAAGATTAACGCTGGTAATGTGTGCCCATGAGTTTTTTGCCAGTATTCATCCATTGGACCAGATGAACAGCCTTGCGTTGGTCTCCCTCTCCAGCTCCACCCTGCCAGACCTTGCGTCCTTGTCGCTCCATTTTCTTGGCGTATTTCTTTGTATCTTCACTCAAACCCTGGTCCGCTAATGTCTGCAGCTTGGTATGCGTTCGCTTATTGACACTGGGATCTCGCTTGCGCGACTCTTCGCGCTCCTTGCGGGCTTTCTTTCGCTGGGTCTTACTCTTACTATCATTATCCATATCGTCATCCTCCATTGCAGCATCGTCTTCTCCGCGACGGGTCAAGCTACGACCTCGTTTTCGGGCGGAATCTGCACGCGACAAAGAACGGCCGCGCTCAATCATCTTGGATGCATCTACACCAATCCTTTCCATTTTCTTTTCAATTTCGCCTCTGTCACGCATTCCAGGATCGTGACAATCTCTACGGCGGCCACGGATTTCCCGAGGCAAAGTCGGTTTGTTTTCGGACTTGTTCATGTTTTTCATGAGTTTGATGGTATTCTTGCGTTCACGAATGGCCATTACAGCGGCCTCTTCCTCTTCTTCCAGATCGGATTCCTCAGGGTTTTCCATCTGGGCAGCTTCGTATTCCTTCATGGCTTGCTCTTCCTCCACCTCGAGCTCGGCCAACTTAGCTTCGATATCGGCATCTACATAGTCAGCAATATTTTTACCATTCATAATCTCAGGAATACTATCGAACTTCCAGGAATCATCCTTGAGATCGTAGATACCACGATAATCAGGAGCCCAGACTCCGGGCCCGCCATTTTCCCACATCAAATCGCGGGAAGTCTTTTTGACACTGGAATCCACCATAACCTCGTCGCCATCTTCAGCGAGCAGTCCAATCTTTGTATCTTCCACCGTAGGAGCATAACCAGTGCGCGACTTGAGTGGCACAGGACGAGCGCCGCCCAATGATTCCATTTCTTGCTTGACGGAATTAGGAATGCATACATCACGTTCAACATTATCGCGTGGTTGGGGATGAAAGACTTGCAATCGATTCATTACATTGTCCACTTTGTTGCTGGCAACACGAGCGTCTACGCGAGCTTCCAAGAGCTTGTCACAAGCAGCATTTTTAACCTGGCTAACTCCGTGTTCGGTAATATTGGACATGGTCATCATGGAACACTTGGGGCTCAGTTTGACAAGGTCCTCAATCATTTGCTTCTTCTCTTCTTCCAAGGAATCCCAGGGTTGTTGGTCGACCTTGTTGATCACGACAATCAACTCCTTGTTAGCAAACAAGGGTTTGATTCCCTGAAAAAGACGGCATTGCTGCTCAATGGTGTATCCGCACTGTTCACTAATGTCCATGATGTACAACACGGCGCACGTCAAATGTGCCAATGCAATAATCGACTGCATCTCGATAGTGTTTCTCTCTTCGAGGGGGTGGTCAAGAATTCCAGGTGTATCAATGACTTGCCAGCGCAAGTACTTATAGTCAGTGTGTCCCACAAAGAGAGATTTAGTAGTAAACGCGTAGGGTTGCACTTCGACGTTACCCCGAGTAACCTTGTTGAGAAAGCTAGATTTTCCAACATTGGGCAGACCGCACAACAAGAGAGTGCGAGTGTTGGGGTCCAACGCCGGCAAACGAGACAAGTGCTTGCGAACTTCTTCCAAGTACGCCAAACTCGCCTTTTGCCGCTTAAGGACAGTACACATCCGACCAAGTGCAGCGCGCTTAAGGCATTTGCACCTGTACAGGGAGTCACCGTACTTGACCATGCGAATCATATCTCTAGAAATCTGTTCAACCAGCCCTTTGGCGGCATTCAACTGTCCCAGGGCCAATTTGTAGTGATCGCGATCATACAGCGTATTGCAAAGATCGGCATAAAAGGGATGAATATCATTGAGGCGAGGAAAATCCTGAATGATATTTCCCAGCCGCTCACTAATTGTTTGTTGCGTGAACTTGATTTTTCTCATGCTAAAGTTGCGGTAATTTAATAAGGATTGTAGGGTGGACAACATCAGTTGAAGTAGAACAGAGAAAAATGCGTTAGCAAAGAGTAGAAAATACCATAAGAATGAAACTGACAAATGGACAATTCTTACTAAAAAGAACGGATACGAGAGATTTTGTAGCCTGGATGAACCACAGTGGGGGTTTTACGCTGCGTCCTCATCAAGACGATGTCAATCATGTCGGGGGCCGACGGAACAGCGCCGATGCGTTTGAAATTGTAGACCGGCATCTTGGATACTTAGTTGATACAGGATGTCTTGGGTAGAGATCACAAAGGTGAGAGAAGAAATTTATTCAAGCCTGTTCGGTCTAGTTGCTTGGTAGTTTCCTTGCGGCTCGAGACCATGAACAGTGTAGAGATAATAATATTATCTGTGAATGTTTGAATGAGCTCAGCCTAGCTACTACTAGAGTAGTCACAGTCAAAATAGGAGTGCTTTTTCTTTGAAAAGTAGAGTAATGATGAAAAAGAGATCGAATTGATTGGTGGTGGGTGTGGCGACGAGGAAACAGTACTAAACTTTAAGTATTTTCGAATTTTTGTCAAATAATAAATACGTGCTATACTAATCTTCTGCACATTCTCTTCCAAGGCACCACCTATTGCGAGCACAGCCTTCTATGTAAAGATCAGGCAATCTTCTACTCGGAGTATTTACTCGAGTACTAGTAGTAGCTAATAACCCTAAGAATTTAACAACAACTACTAATAATAACGAGGAGGAGGAGGACTGACCACCGCACCAGTAGGAGTAGCTAAGCAAGCAAGTTCCTGAGGACGATGGTCTGGTGGCTGTACCGAGAAGCTACTTCTTGCTTGGTGCTGGACTAGCTAGTAGTGACACCGGCGGCGGCTGTAGCACAAAACTTCATTATTCATGATTCAAATACAACACAGGATTCAAATTCAACACCAATGGAACATCATAGGAGCTGAATTCAAGAATATTCTTGATCATTCTCAAGCCATAAACAACAATTCAACATAAGGAATTCAATGATGGGGGCTGCCATTCAACACTATTCACCAAGCAACATCACCATTCAACACATTTTCAACATGAATTCAATAGTACACAACTGAAATTCAACACGAGGCCAACTGAAATTGTTGAAATAGGATACTATGAGGCTTGTGCATTTGGTGTTTGGCTAGTACTAGCGAACCTTTCACCAGTACAAGAAGTCTTTTTCAGCCAGCATTTACAGTATGCAACAAACAAGCCCTACTCTAACCTTAAAAAAACCTAGCCCAAAGACACCACTAAAGCATTAAAAGAATTAGTAGTACTCTAGCAATAGGAGTGGTACTAGTACCAGGTGGTACTAGGTGCATAGGGGAGGAGTGCTGCCGGCAAGCAGTTCCCACTGTGGAATCATTATTAACTTCTGTTTGCTTTACTGTATTACAGTACTATTTAATTTGGAAATGTCGTCTAAGAGCTTTTTTTGTCATTTTCAATTACAAAATTCCAATGAATTACCATGCACATGGAAGAACAGGTAGTAGTAGGCAGCCCTAATCAAATGCTCCTAATTAGGAGCATTTGAAATGCTCCTAAATTTTTTCATAATGCTCCTAATTAAAAGAATATCTATTAGCGAAAACACTCCTAAGAATTATAAACCAAATGCTCCTAATCCAAAGCAAATGCTCCTAATTCAGCAAGAGTTCTTAATATCAAGTAAAACATGAACAAATGCTCCTAATTAAAAAATGCTCCTAATTAAAAATGAATTGCTCCTAAAATGTTCCTAATTGAAATGCTCCTAAAATGCTCCTAAATGTTTTCAAAATGCTCCTAATTGAAAAGAAACTGGAGTATCATGGAAAACAGTACTCTTTTTACACTACTACTACTACCTGGTACTGCTTCTTCGAGAAATCATAAGGAGATAAAAATTCTTCCTCTGGAGATTTTACTAAAAGATGTAATTACAGTAACTCATCAAGTTACAAGATTTTTTTATTCAGAGATTTTTAATTACTAGTAGGGCATGGCAGGAGCCAAAGATGGTTGCGCTACCCCTAAAATCGATGAATCATATTTGTCACTGTCTGATCATGGAGTGGAGGAGGGCACAGCTGAAAGGGAAGGAGCCAAAGAAGGCTGCACTGAAGGAGCAGCTAGAGGGTACTGCTTACGGAGAAGGGGAGGGCTGAGAGCTAGGTACTGCAGACAGAGAAGGGGACATAAAAGGCTGAGTTGATTGCACTGCAGAGGGCTGAGAGCTAGGTACTGCAGAGGGCTGAGAGCTAGGTACTGCAGACAGAGAAGGGGGCATAAAAGGCTGAGTTGATGGCACTGCAGAAGGCTGAGTGCTAGGGGTCTACTACTCTAGGTCTACTACTAGCTAGCTACTACTAGAGAGTTGTAGCATACTAGTAGAGCTTTAGACCACGCGAATACATAATATTTTAAATATTATTCGTAGCTAGCTTTCGGATTAGCTGTTGGAGTAGCATCCTACAGTAGCTAGCTAGCAGGTATTTTAGCCGCTAGGGGGGTTGAAAGATGCACGCTTTTTGCTAGAGTAAGATCAAAAAATAGCTTCAGTACACGCAATACACGGATTGTATCTTTACCTACCACTTTTGGACTCGGAATTTTCCCTAATGCTTGTCATAAAACAGATAACCTTGATTGTTGATCAGGTCTGACACAAAATGAAAGAATGGAGCGTGGCAGCTCCGATTTTGTGCTCTGGTACGGCGCCTGCAGATACCCTTTGAAATGGATTTTCTTATACAATTATAAATGTGCTCCTGTCTTTAAAACTTTGTATATGTGGACTGAATGGCATAGATTGGACAATCGTTCTGCTTGCTTGACTCAAAGTACATGTGCTCGCATAGTACTCATTTTTTGCCAGTCGTAACAAAATCTCTAAAAAAATCCGAGAAGCGCTTACATAGTCCACTTTAATTCCTTGGTTTCTCGTAGCGCTTGACTAGTCTTTCGTCGTGCTTGGGCCTTGGTCAAAAGGAAATATTTCCCGTTTGCTTCATCGCGCTTGATGAATCGACCTCCATATCCTACCACATGTTCCACAATGGCACGAGATAAGTCTGTCTTGGCCGTCTTGGCGCCGGTACTCTGGTAAGTCCGTTTCATTTCACTGACGACTTGACGATATTTCTTGTTGCCGGCGTGGTGGTTGGATTTTCCTCCACGACCACAAAGGACGTCACAGTCCCGAACTTTTTCAACGTACAACTTTTCCTTGGTCGCCAAGTCTTCTGTACGCGGATTCTTTTTCTTGGTCTTTTTCGAAGTTGTACTAATATCGATAGACTCAATAATAGAGTTGTTGCTAGGTGGAGGTGGCTGCTTGTTGGGCAAGGCCAATGAGGCAAGCAAATCCAGACCTCCCTCCTTCTTTTCGTCATCCTTGTCGTCTCCATCGTTCATAGAATCGACATCATCTTTCTTAACCGAGTCTTCCTCAGCCTTCACTGCTGGCGTATCTTCCTTCATTACCTTCGTAGCAGTTTGTAATGGAGGCATGGGAGGCACTCCAGTAGGTGCAGCACCTTGAGGATGATGAGCCGCGGTCAGCGGAACCGCCATAGTCGGATAAACTCCTGGAGGTGGCATAACGTAGGGATAAGGGCCTCCCGACAATCCCGGTGGCGGAGGATAAGGCACAAGATATGGCGGGTGTGCATGCTCGTGGGTAAGTCCCTGCGGGTGGTGAGATGTTGCTGGTGCAGCCGGTGGAGCAGTTGGGTTCCCGGACGAAGCTGTTGCTTTGGGTTCGGAGGACGCTTCGGCGGTGCTCATTTTACTGCGGTTGATTTGGTTTCTCTAGTTAAAGTATGCCATAGAGTAAGAAACGAAAGTTTAATATAAGAATAGCAAATGATGTATTGGTTTTTTGATGGAACAAGGAAGAGAAGGTCTTAAAATTCAATTATTCTCCGGTGGTGGTGCTCCTGGCTCCAGATAACTCGATAACTGAAAACTGCCGCACATTCTCAACTCAAGCGATTTGGCACTGATTCTTTGCTCTTTAACATGATCAACCAAACAACAGGCGCCAGCAGACGCCACGATGGATATAATATGACAATCATATGATGCGCTCATGGACTCACCTTCAATTAATGACACTCCTGCTAGAGTACGAGTAGTAGCATTTAATATGCTCATGCATGTATGATGATGAACGACTGGAGGATATTTTCAGCAAGACTGAAGCTGGCGGAAGCAAGGCGGCGTTGTTGACTTATTTTAGCGTCGTCGTTTTTCGAAGGAAGAAGGCGGCGCAAGCCAATCTCATTTCTGCAAGTTTCGACATCAAAATATTTCGATATCGCCAGGGGAGACGAGACATTTTAATTTTTGAGAAGTTACAACATTATTTCCCCGCCGTACTGGGACATCCATACTGTACTCATGACTCCTCCTCCTCATGAAAACTTAACTAGTCTAGTGTACTGTAGCTGCGTAGCTAGAGAAGACCAATACCTTATTGGATACCTTATTGGGAAAAGTACGAGTACAACATTGCTTCTATTGCGTTACATTATTTATTTACACTTATTGTTGGCAGAAGGATGCAAGGCGATGCTGATGCCGTTCTTCTTCGACAACTGGATCTTTCCATTGGCTGGTCTAGGCGTTGTTCGAAATGATTCCTCCAAGAGCTCCAAACTTTTCTAGTTCTGCCAGCAAGGTCTCACTAGCCCAATTGCTAAATTCCTTATCACCTTCAAAATCGTTCGACATCATGGCATTGGCGCATGCTGTAACACTTTCTACAGTTTTCTGGAATAAGGGACTCACGCTTCCTCGGCGGCCCTCTCGCAAGTTTTCTTCGGCCACACTCGCAATTTGTTGGATTAAATCCGTCAAGTCCTCCCAGTTCTCACTGCGGTGGCTCAAGGGAGGCAAAACTTTCATCAACACGATACCCAATACAGTGAACGTATTGGCGCGAGACACATCAGCAGTTAGAGGCGGCTGTTTGTTGACCATCAAATACAAAATAGCCAGCCATTTGTCGTCAGGAATTTCGTCTACCGCTGTTTCCTTCATGATACGACTATAACATTCCATGCCGCAGTTTGAATGCTCTTCATCGATAGAACGGCAGACGCTGTAAACCGACACCACAACATTTTGCCATAACTCTTTGTCGGGGACCTTGCCGCGGGTAATGCCCAACGGATCCTGGTCTCTGGCGGCAGCGCCGCCATTTTCTGTAGCTTCCGTGTTATCCTTCTTGCCGTTCACACCACCTGCTGCCTCTATCGAATCGGGTGCCACCTTCAAAACAACCAAATGACGATAAACTTTTTCAAGACACAACATAGCAGGTAACGATAATGAAAGATCGTTTTGGTAAAAGCCTAGCACAAAACGAATCAAGATTCTCGTCAGAGCCAAGCATGCGTCTTTGGAAAGTGGAGGTGGCTGTTCACCATCTTCTTCGTCGGGTGTTTGGCTACCAGTTTCCGCCATGGCCGCTACCTCTTCGGATTTCACTGTTTGTTCAAACGTCAACGTCGATGCAGATTCCGAGGTCAAATGGTCATCTGATACCTCTTCGGGTGGTGATGGCAAAGCATATTCCACGGTCGAGGCGATGCCATCGAAGACAAAGCCACGAGCAGCACTGTAATTTGCTAACATATCCAAAGTATCGCCCATAAAGGTCCACTCATTGGGTGTTTCAAAATAGTGGAACGATGCTCGCAAGATGATGGCCAAGCCGCAGGCCATGCGATCGGAAATTTGAGCAATGAATTTACGAGGGAGTGACATCATTAGCAAGTGCAGCGACGCACGAAGATGAGGTCGGAGCTTTAGCAGTGCATTTGGTAATGATAATGGTGAGTACAAAAGAAGCATTACAAGAAAGCGTTCCATATGGCATACAAAAGTTGCCTATCGTACCTCTGGCAAATCATACAAATGAATACTGGACCTTAAGACGGTCACAACTACTCGTTCCACCATGAATGGCGCTGGAATTTGGTGGTCGTCGACCTTGCCAAGAATACTTTCGAATTTTATCAGGAAGAGATTGAATAGATCGGGAGCTCGTTCGCGGTTCGTTAGCAGGGCACGAGCTGCCAATTCTAACGAAAAGATGGCGTGCTGTTCTAAAACAGGGTCACCGTTAAAAGGGTATTCATCAACAGATGTCAGAAGGGCTTGGATTGCCATAAACTGTTGCTCATGATGCAGCATCTCCTCCGGTGATTCTTCATCCTCGTTGCCGGTTGAAGATCCCATTTGAGCAACAACCTTTTCGACTTCGCAGTTCTCGGCCACATCCAATAATCGCAGCGAGAAAGTTGATAGCTCCTTGGGAGCAGGTGGAGAGATATAGGCATTGGTGTTCTCTGCACCCGATCGGACGGAGTGCTCGGACTCTTCTCCAATATTACCGGCATCTCTTGTGGACAGTGATTTCTTCTGACCCCAAAGACTCCGTAGCCAGCTCTTCTTTTCTTTTGAGTCGTCTTTCCCAAGCAAAACTCGGTAGTAGTCATCAAGTTGTTTCTGCGACATAATTGCGTACGGAGAAAGTGGCAACACATTCCCATTGCTGTCTGCAAAATCGTCTAGATCCGACAACCCGGCCGGCAATCCTCGGGCATCACGGAGAGCACAGATACAGTCAATGAAAGCGGGCCAAGCTTCTCTTACACGAGGGGCATGCGATCGTAGCATGAGAAAGGCAGTATCTAACGCCAAAAGTCCACGGTGAGCTGCACTCCCAGTCACGTCAATCACATTTTCGCCTGCGTCGCACTCGTCATCGTCTTCCATTCCAATACCAGTCGCGTCGTCTCCGTCGCCCAAGCCGCCACTGAGAAGATTGTTTTGTGCGATGTGGACGGCAAAACTGGCATGCAAAGGATCCACGCCCTTGGGAGTGCACAGCAAACTGTGAGGTACAGGTGAATCCTTATCAATAATGGCAGATTCATCATTATCATCTCCCAATACCGCCATTGGCATGCGGCCGTTTGGTAAAATTGGAGCCCCAGTTTCATACCCCGAATGCTCTAATGCTGTGCATCCCTTGATGTAGTCACGACCAAGCACCAGTTGGAATTGGAGGATTTCATTCAGAATCTCATCTGTATCAAAAAATTCGCACGTCTTCGCCATTTGTTTGAGACCTCGCAACGCTCGAACAACCAAATCATCGTCCCATGATCGACAGAATACCGTCGCTAGACTTTTCACGGCTCCGCACTTGGCGATTGTCACAAACATTTCCTTGTCGTGGACTCCCGCGCGTTCAATGGATTGTCTCGCTGTGTAAGGAGAAGTGAAAAAAGCTTCCGCTGCGTTCTCCCGTCGACTTGACAGAACGCTGTCCCAGGATGCCCGAAATGCTTCTTGGACATTCTTGGAGCCAGATGTGGACGCATCCATCATGGTCTGAGTCATGGAGAAAAATTCTCCCACTTCCGCGTTGACTTGGATTTCTTTGGCCTTGATTTGGTTGTAGAGCTCGGTCATGAATTCGACGGGGAAGTCTTCACTATCGTTAATTCCACGGTTATTCCTGACAAACTGTTCCAAAGTCATTCGATTCCGCTTCTTCATGCTTGGATTGTGAAGATCGGTATTCAACATAATGGTGGAAAAACTGAGAACAAAGACAGCGTCAGAATTCTTAAAAATAAACTCGGCAGGCTTCTTTTCGTCCTCGCTTCCATTCCATGACTCCACAATTTGTCGTTTTCCCTTTTGCTGCTTGTACAATTCTTTGGCGAATGCATCCATAAGTCGGTCAATACATTGCGCTTCACCTGGCAATCGAAACTTTGATAGGAATCTACGAATAGCACCAGCAAAGGTCGTTTCAGAAAAATCGAAGCAACGAACAAAGTGATCCAGCACTTGTGCATGAAAAGGGTACTTTTCTTTGGGCCCTTTGCTGATATATTCCCCAATATTCGCCTTATCCAGGTATTGTGTCGTGTACAGGAACTTGGCGACATCGTCGGGAGCTACGCCCAAGGGATGAACGAAACGATCATCAGAAGGTTGCTGGTTATGAGGAACAGGGACGCTATGAAGAATTTTGCGTTCTTTGGCCAATTTGATCCAGTCATCCTTAAAAACATTTTCGTTGAATTCCTTGGCGATAATGGCCAAGTAGTGCTTTTTAATTTTGCGTTCTTGCAAGACTTCGTCATTCGGCATTGATCGAAGGTTGTTGCTGCCCGCAAAGTCAGCATCTGCCGCGAGACTTCCAGTCGCACTAGTCTCGTCGACACTCAAACCATCCATAGTATTCTTGCGCTCGTGATTATTTGAGCCATTGTTGTTCATACCTTCAAAGCGCAAATGCGATTGACAACGGCGGAAGATTGAATCGAGAATGGCCAATATTCCGTCAAGGGCTAGCTTGTTGAGGATATTAAGCGGTATTTGAGGTTGATGTTGTCCCGAGGAATGGAGAGCTTTGCTTCCGGACGTAGTTGCCGCCGATGTGGTATCGTGGCTCGACAAGTCACTCAAGGAGTCCGTTTCAGAACTGCCGGCTCCTTTTCCTCCTAATTGCCGAACGGATGATTGAGGACGACCCAGGGCAATAGCGGCAGGCGTGGGATCCACTCCGCCCGAAATGGCCGTCGTAGGCTCGGTCTGCAATGTACTTCCTCCGGCAGCCATCATTTGCATGGGTTTGTTGATACCATCAGCGCAAACAACTCGACCAAGTGTTGTACAAATTGATTCGTAGAGATTAGTACAAGATATATCACAATCATAATTCAAATAAATGTCTTGCATCAGTGCCACTTCTTGACAAAATTCCAACAACGACTCCAATGCTACTTCACGTTCTTCGCTAGTTGCACTGCTCGTTGGTTCTAAAATGCGCAGATGCACGCTTGTTAAAAACACTTCCAGAGGTACTTTGAGATGATTGCGCATGCTCTGAAAGAGGTTGAAGATGACCCTGAGCGTTAAATTCAAAATCATCAGATCGTGTGTCGTGCTCCACTGCAACAAATATTTACAAAAGTCATTTTGCAATATTTTGATTTCGGTCGATGTGAAGTCTTCCCGGAGTGTTTCAAAAGCCATATTCATAAGCGTCAAGGAAGTAGCACACGTCGCATCATTGTTTTGTTGAGGATTGAGTAGATGCGTCAGTTTCAATAGAATAGCACGGCGTGTCTCTAAGAGTGGTGATGATTTGTTTGTCGAAAATTCATCGTCTGTGCCGTCTTTTGACGTCAATTGGTTGGGTGGTAAATTGCTGATTATTGGCTCGTTCGTGTCATCGACACTTTCAAACGTATGGCATCGTCCCCAGCTCGAAGCACGTTCGGGACTTGTAATGGCACTGAACACCTGAAGAACGATTTGACCCAAACTATCTGCAGCCGCAGATTTGAGCAGAGGGCTGGCCTGAGTAGCTCGATGACTGACATGCAAACATGTATCGAGAAGTCCTAAGATGAGATCTGTACTGACAAGAGGTTCTGTAGGGTGCAGCGAACATCGTACCACCAGAGCAGATAACTCGAGCAATTTCAAAACTACTTGTTCGTCATCGCGCAACAGCATGGTTCCTACAACTGCCGAGTTGGTTGAATCTGTTGTCCGATTGGTCTGATGAGAGATCTGTTGCTGCACTTGATGAGAACTGCCCGATCGGAGACTGGATTCCGCCGTTGAGTTGCGTTTCAAAGCAGCACTTGAAGTACGTTTTCCTCTGCTGCTGCTTTCTAAATTATTCATAGCACTACCACTCATACCAGAATTCCCCAATCCAGAAGGGGCTCCCCCGTGTTGACTGGCACCGAGTCCATGTCCACCATTGGGTTCAAAATATTTGGTTTCACCTCCAATCGATGTGCCCATAAAGCCAGTCGTTGTTTCTTCAAAGGTACACTGTAACAGAGCATTGCTTAACAAGGTCATGCCTTCTCGAGAAATGTTTGCACTGTCACTACTGCCGGTTCCTCCGTGACCGTTGGTCAAGAATCCGTAGAGCAAAAATTTGTGCAAGGCGCTGAGTGCTGCCCCAGTGACACTGGCATTGACATCTCGCCCTGTAATGGCCTGACAAAAGGGTGGCAGGTACAGGAGTGGACTGGGCAACTCCGATTGCGGAGCAGATTCCCACGTACACAAACTGACGTGCAGGTCTCGAAATTCGCCCAGCAAGGCGTGCTCATCCTGCTCGACGAGTTCCATGTCAAATCGCGCCAGTGGAACGTATCGGGGATCTGCACGGAGCACCGTCAGTACGTTGTGAATTTCACCCTTGAGCACTCGTGCAGCTGTGTGCGGCGGAATCACAGGAGTACCCATCAAGGTGCTGTCGTACGTAGCGCTGCTCATATTCATGGGGATGGACAGACGATGAATGGGGCGTGGATGACGTTGTTGCTGTTGTTGCTGTCTCAAAGGAACTCCAATATCACCCGGAACACTTCGCCTGCTAGACAGATTGGATATGGGCTGTGTCAAAGGAGCTGATTCTATAGATGGACCATGGGCTTCTTGTGCCTGTTCGCTCATTTGGATTGAATGGTTGTCGTCTCGTCCGGACAGGGGGTACTTAACTGCAGAGGTTCGGGCTTGAAGTTCCAATTGGAAAGGCTGTTGATGTACTGATTGAATCGTCTCTTTTTAAAGTTGCGGTTCCTATTAGTTTAATTTAAAAGTGATATCAATACTTCGACATCTACAGTACAACTGTAGAGTAGCGAGGTAGTACTTGATATATTTTATTTTGTTGCTCGAAGCTGGTCTTCCTCCATCTTCTTGGATGATGATGAGTGATGATGAAGGATGAAAGTGTCTCGGTGACCGCTAGATGACCCAAACATTGACGAGTCACGAGCTGTACGGGATCTCAAACACTGCCAGAAACAAGCAGAGCCGACCAGTTTGAGTGGACTACTCTATTAGTACCGTACGAGTAGCTAGAAGAGCTACTCTACTACTAGTAGTAGCTATTGTAGCAACAATTATTATTTATACGACGAGACGGGTGTTTTGCAGTGGGGCTCAATGTCAGCAGTACGTGGTAGCAGCATCAATAATAGCAGCAACAGCAATAATCATTCAAACCAAGTTTTGTTTCCCGTGTCCTTCGTTCATGAGACGAATGCAATTATTTATAATATATTTGACGAAGGGAGTGGATTGCAAAACATTGCAAAACATTGCAAGACAAAATTTTGCGTCAGCTCACAGGAGCTATTGCACACACACTACAAGCAGGAATGGAGAGATTTTGTGAACCCACGTGCACACCACCTTGTATTGCAGGCCTATCTCAGCAACACGTAGAGTGCGAAGAAATAATTTTAATCACACGCCTGCCTTCTATTATTAATAATAAAAGAAGCTATTTTCTTGTTGCTCGTTACCTGGTAGCTGTTGAATGCTACTGTAGCTAGCTAGCTCGTGTTGTTGTTGTAATAGCTACCTTCCTAGCTAGCTCTTTTCAAATAGCTACTCGGAGTAATATTTTGAAGCTTCGCTTGTGAGCTGAAATAAGTCTACGTTATGAATTCGGAGAATCACATGATTTTGTGAAGTCAGTTTTACTGGATGATAATTAAGGCCTGGCCATCGCCAAGCCGCCTAAATACTGACTACTGTTTAGTCCTACTCATCTCTGAAATCGACCTCAACTCTCACATTATTATTTTTTATTTTGCCTCTTCTGCCCTATCCGTACTCTATTACCGAGCGATTTCAAAAGTAACCCCTGTTGCGGGACGTTAAGCAACAACCAACAAGTATATTTACATTCATTTTCTTGTTTACGCAACGACGATGAGAAAACCTAACTCTTCCGGAGTTGCCTTGATGATGAGTGTCTTGGCTTTGCTGTTGCTCAGTACCTGTGCTAGCAATGCCCAAGAGCAGAAGCAACAGCAACAAGATTCAGCCGTATCATCTGAATTGGAAGTTCGACAAGAGATCCAGGGGCACCGTCAGCTCTCGTTCGGTGGCAACTCTTTGGGATTTTGCAGGTTATCCAAAGAGGAAATCTTGGCCATTGACGATCTTATGGAAACGCCAGTCAATGTGGTACCAACTGTTTGGTACAACTCTTACTACGATGACTATGGCAAATATCATAGTACAATCAACAAGAATTTAAAAGGCTTTGTGAAGCTGGCTCGCGAATTCATTTCATTCGATTCGTCTTCCATATCGGATTTAAAATTTTTGAATGCCTTAGCCATTAAAACAGTGGACGGCCGAGATGAAAGTTTGTCGGTGGCCTGCCAAGCCTCTATTGTTGATAGCATTCAACAGGCCAGTAACACTTTTTTTCGTTTGATGGGAGTTGGTGAATTCAAAAACACTCGTACTTTGTTTGACAATCCGAAACATCGCAACTTGCAAGACTCATTCTCAGAGGAGGACATTGCATTACAATTTTACCTTGGGATGGACCCAGGACAAACAGCCACCAATCTACTTTTGCCAATCTTTTTAGACATCTTCAAAAGCACTGATGATACATTTGACAAGTTCGTGGATACCATTTTGTTGAGAAGTGACGGTGTGGATGTCAAGAATGTAATGGATCGGACCTTTACCGAACGTGTAAGTTCTTGGTTTGAAGCTGAAGCTACGGCAAAATCCTTTCCATCCAAGTATTCGGCCTTTGTTGTAACAGAAGGAATCGAACTTTTAGCACAGTATACAACGGAAAATCTCGATGCGTTCTTTAATACTCTGTTTGCAAATACAGTGGCTGTCTGCAACGCATCGCCAGTTCCTGGTCCGAGTCCAGGTACGAGTCCAGGTCCAGGCCCGAGTCCAGGCCCAGGCCAGAGTGCAGGTGCAGGTACAGGTGCAGGTCTTACTCCAACCCAAGCCCAGACCCAAACCCCAACATCAACATCAACAGCAACCCCGACCCCTATCCCATCCGCTCCAGTAGAAGAAGCTTTTCTTCCTATGGTAGCGGTCGTTACCACTGGTGGCCCTGATGCTGCCACATTGGATACCAGTTGGACCGCTTTCCAAAAGATATGGCCATCTCGTCGCTTCTGTGTATTAGAGGTGCGACAGAGTGAAGACTCTTTGATTCCCTTGGACATGCTTTCAGACCCCAATGTGATTACTCGGAGAATCAGTCCTGATTTTGGCAAAACATTTGACCGGTCGGACTGGTTTGATCTTTGCAATTTGTATAATGTTGGAACGAGTGCGAATCGTCAATTGCAAGTCAGTAAAACCACTGCTGTGGCACTGTACATAAGATCTGATGATATGAGTTTGGTACAGGCCTCGTTAGACTTTTTCAAGATCCAGTTAGAAGACCGAAAGTTGTCACTTAAAGAGGCAATACCATCAAGCGACAACAATTGGATTCAGCCCATGAACCGTCCATTCTTTGAAACGCAAATGCCCAGCGCTATGCCTAGTTTTCTGCCGAGTTGGCAGCCTTCAGCCAAACCTAGTGCCCAGCCGAGCAAGATGCCATCGAGGCAACCCAGCAACGCTCCGAGCAAATCCAGTAACACTCCCTCTGTCAGTTTGGCTCCATCTTTGACACCTTCTCTCAGCAGCGCCCCATCAACTGCCCCGAGTCTTTCTGTCAGCCCCAGCAAACACCCCTCACAGTCTCCTTCTTTGAGTAATGCTCCCTCAAGCGCCCCTAGTTTGAGTGCGAATCCAACCAGCTCTCCAAGTTATAAGCCCAGTTTATCAAGTGAGACCCCAAGTTCATTGCCGAGTTCGCAGCCTACCAGCCAACCTTCAACGCAACCATCGGCTCCGCCAACACCCTTTCCTTCTCCAGCACCCACTCCAGCGCCCACTCCAGCGCCCACTCGAGCACCCACTCGAGCACCCACTCCGGCGCCCACTCCAGCGCCCACTCGAGCACCCACTCCAGCACCTACTGATGCTCCTCAAACGAATTTTAACATTGATTTGCGCATTGCTGGAGGAACTTCATCGAGTCAACAAGCGCTTCGACAAGCTCGCGATGCTCTAGAGCAAATTATTGTGGGAGATGTCCGGAGTGCCGATACGCAGGGCTTCTCCAGCACAATGTGCGGAGCAGACCCTTCTATTGTAGACGATATCAATATTTGCGTGCGTTTCCGAGATTTGCCTGGAACTATTATTGGTTTGGGTGGACCACGCTTGCTACGAAATGACGTGAGTGGTTCGTACACACCTGCAACTGGTGAAATTTCTATTGATACTAGCTTATTGAGCAGCTACAACCGAGTTCTTGGTACAGCGGTAAGTTAAAACCGGTTGACTTGCGCAAGTGGTATAGAGAGCCGTGCTTCTCACCTTTCTCATTTCATTGCAATGTCAACAGAAACACGAGATGCTTCACGCTTTGGGAATTGGAACTTTGTGGGATGAGTATGGATTAATTGGTAAAAGTTGCCAATACAGAGATAACTCAAGAGCCTCGCAAGAGTTTCGGGCTGCATCCGGATGCAACTTTGCCGTGCCTGTCAACCAAGGTGATTGCGCTCATTGGTCGCGCAGTTGCTTCGGAGGAAGTGAATTGATGGGTCCTGTGGAAAGCAGTCTTTCTAGGCTCTCTCGCATCACACTGGGCAGTCTGGAAGACATGGGATATTCCGTTGACTATAACCAAGCAGAAAACATCAATAAGTTCACGTTCGCATCTGAGTGTCAATGCAACCGTCGCCTGGGAGGCAACTCGACTTTTATCGAAGAGCCTGAGCGTCGACTAAGCAATGCTGGGTTGGCCTTTGCACAAAACTATGGTTTGGCGGTATTGGCGCAGAATGAAGCAGCAATTGAGGAGGAAATCTCTCAGACATTGATTCCCAACGATGACCTCATTGACATTGGAGGACACGTCATTTCGGTTATGTACGAAGAGGATGGCGTTGCCTACGATGTGGTGGTACGAAGCGACAACTCCACAAGCATTAGCCGTCTAAACAAACTTAAGCTGTAAGATTAACTATGACAATTCCAAGCTCAGTTCTCTTGAGTTGACAATAATGAATATCTAATTTCTTTATTTGAATTTGGTCTGAGATATTTCGCTGCCTCACATAGGGCAGACCATCAGTCTCTCGGTGCGCCTTTGCTTGGAGTGGACTTTCATTCCACACTAGCTAGTGTCACATCGTCGCTTCATCATTCGGATAGAGTTTAAGACTGATTTCCTGTACCTACTCGGAGTACACTAGATATTTCGTTATCATTGTTTGCAAGAATTTGATACTATTATTCTTTCTGTACGTCACAGACGCGGACGAGATGAATTTCGATAATGAAGCGCACGACTAAGATCAAATCGTAGAAAATATTCTACTGGGTAAGCAACAGCTAGAGTGGTCACTTCATCTCCAGAATAGTATTGGGCTGATTCACAATTAATGCGTATGCATTTGTATCTGAGCACTATCAAACAACAGCTTTTGCCACAAACGCCATGACAGCCCAGGCTTAGTCACGAACCACTGGTAGTTGCACTACACCGACTTCTTCGGGACGACCAAACGGAAAGAGCTTGTCTGTAAAGGCTACCTTTCCATTTTGTTTGTGCACAAATCCAAGATCTCTGAGAGCTTTCATAATCTCTCCAAAACCAGTGGAGCGTGCCATACCGTAGCTCGTCACACCCACGATTTCATCCATGTCACGAGCTTTACCATCTTTCAACAAATTCCAAATATTCGTTGCAGCTTCGAGCACTTTATCTCCCTTACTTTTTTCATTCGATGCCAGTTTCATTTCCAAGTGTTTCCAGAACTGTTCCATTGCAGCTGCGGCATTCTCGGCAGGCTCTACTTCTTCGACGTGTTCCTCAATGCCCTGTTCCGTCAACTGGCACACCTCGGCCTTCTTGATGACAACTCCATCCGCTTTCAGCTGTTTCATAGCCGCCAAAATAGCATCGCTGCGTGGATGCTTGTACCCAACAGCAGCTGCGAGAGTTTCCATTGGAACCTCTTTCAAACCAAATCCGTAATTTTTGACAAGTTCTGTAATTATTTTCTGAATAACTTCCTTTACCTTCTCTGGCTTGACACGAGGTTTCTTCGCCTTCGGAGTATTTGCAGAAGGATCATCATGATTGTCCCGCTTATCCATCTTGCGTTTCTTATCGTTGCCGGAGTCTCTGACTGATGCAGTTTCCTTGTTCTCGCTTTTAGCTTTCTTGATACTATAGTCCTTCTTGTGCTGCTTGGCATCCACAACATCCTTCAGATGGTCCTGGACGTTGTCGTTGTCGTTGTCACCATCACGTAAGGAAATGATGGTTTGGATATTATCTTTGGTCATGGTAGATGTTGAATGAAAAAAAATGTTGTGTGTTGTGTAGGACTCCAAAAAAGTGAATTCTTTTCTTTCTAAATAGGAAAAAGTATGAGTGCTTTGGTGCATTTCGGTCTCTCTCTCTCTGTGTGTCCCACGTTTCCCTGTTTACAGTCGATCATAACAGAGCGAATTGGAGTATCTTACTTTTCGGCGCACTTAAGAGAGTATCCACGCTGCAAAACAGTCAACAACCATGTTGAGTGTTGTGTAGTATTGATTACTACCTCTCCACTCTCCAGTGACTTCGAGCCATTCTTATTGTTCGACGTGGTTGGTTTGGTCGTATTATACTGTAGTATGGTACCATGGTACTGTAGTCGTTTCGAGTGATGACTGGAGTGCCCACGCTTCTTCAACAGACTTTGGCGCACCAAAATAAATGTTTCCGCAGTACCTGGTACTCTACCAGGTACTGTACTACTCGACTACTTGTAGTACCTGGTACTAGCTAAGTAGGTAGTAACTAGTACAATATTCTCCGCACTAGTACCAGTACTACTCTACTGCACTACTAGTAGCTAGCTACCGTAGTACCTGGTACTGGTAGGAGTAAAAAATAAAAATTTGTGGATAGTACGCACACACTAGGGTCTACTCCAGGTAACATTCTTACTGGAGAACCTTGCGAGTGTGGAATATTCAAAATTACTAGACTTGTAGTCTACCAGTACCAGTAATAATGTAAAAGACAATTGCGGCTGAAGACTAGACCTACTAGTAGACTACTAGTACCCCCCCCGTACATAGGCAGTACATGATACCGGTACATTTTTAAGGAATGAACACAGAAAGACTGGAAGACTGCTTCCATAGTATTGTACTACCAGGAGGTAGTAGAGAGTACTGTTTTATGGTCACGTCACTTCGTGTTGTGCCAGTGAAAAAAGGCGCCAGATACTACGTAGTCACCCTTCTGGAGTATCGCTCTACCAGGTACCGTACCTACGGTGGCGACTAGTCTAGTACTAGCTAATGTCTACTCCCTGGTACTAGCTAGTAACAAGCAACAAACAAGTGACGAAGAGGAAATAATTTTTATAATAATATTAAAATAATAATAGAGAACGAACGCAATACAAAACATACCCGGAATACTGTCATAATCTACTACTCCTAATAGGTCGATATAACAACGCATCAAAGGGTGGCAAGGAAAGGCAAGATATTTTCCAAATAATGGTTGCATGACGGTCTACGTTCCAGAGGACTGTTTAGTGTTTAGTTGCACACAGACGAACTTACGAACGTTAGGAGGAAGCAGAGGTTCTGAAGACTTCCAAAGCTCTGGATATATCAGAATTTGAATAGTTCTGTAAAGGACGTCTATATCTCCCTCGTATTCTGGACAGGACAAGGACTAGAAAGCTTCATTAAAATTGGCCCCATCATCTCACTACTCAAGCATTCAGATAAAGATAAAGAAAAATTCCACAGCTCAGCCAATTCAAGTAAACTATCAATCTGTCCTCTAAGTCAACCAGAAGCATCGACATCATGCAATCTACAAGTACCCATGGTGGAGCTGCCATTAGCTCTGTAACTGCTGATAGAAGTGCCAAGAAGATGCAAGATGAATCGTTCAGCGAAAATTCGACATTGGAGGGAAGTGCTTATCTCAGTATTGGAACCGCAGGATCCACCACGAGACAATCCCAACACTCGAGCAGATCGACCGGCAATGGCAGCTTGCAGATCAGCTCGGTTTCCGAATCGACTCCTGGTTCACAACAACCCAGGTGGAGTACCAGTGGCAGCGGAAATTCAACATCAATAATGCCGACGCCTCCGAATCGACCTGCTCCTTCCCATTTCCAACGGAGCAACAGTTCCAACAATGAAACATCAACAAAAACATCTCAACCACGACAGAGACGATTATCGCATAGCAAGTCAATGCCAGCCTCTGGATTTGCCTTTCCTCTTAACGAATTAAAGGAAGATTTAGACGACGATTCCAACAGCTGTTTTGACTTTGGCGATTCTCAGGGAAGCAATTTGTTTTATGATCCAGATGGCACTGAAAAGGAACATAGTCGGGACGCTGCAGCTGCTATCATGCATGATTCCAGTGGCGAACACGATTCCAGTCACTCCAATACAGGCCAATCAATTGTGTCCATATCGGCCAAGAAATTGTTGGAAAAGAAACACCGTCGTGCCATTTCCGTGCTACTACGCAAAAAGCCAAATCGAGAAAATTCGTTGGACCAACCAGAGTATCATTCGTCAGCAATGCCGTCGACGTCCACGCCAGTGCTGTCTTCAGCAGTATCAGATGTTGCTCGACCTCCCAAAAAGCCTCTCCGTGACATCAGCGATCCCGATCATTCGGCGGTGGATACTTCTGATGGGGTTTCCATACACTGCGACGCATGGCATGATGGGCAGTCTGTCGTGAGTGCCATTACCTACGATGACGAGTCGACCATTACAAGTTTTACACCTTCGACGCCCGGATCTCAAAACTTTTGGAAAAACAAACGCCAAGAAACGTCAACTTTTTCCCAACATCGAAATTGTCAGCCACCGCAACGATCCACGTCCTCGTCCTTCTCTGCCACGCCATCTTCCACTAGCGCCGACCAAAGCGGATCAAGTCAGACTCCAACACAAGTACCATTGCCTTGCAGTTCGCCAGAAGAGGCACTCAAAGCATATCAAGATATGCAAATGTCTTTACCGTCGCACAGTCATTTTCTATCAATGCCTCTGAACGAGGAGGATGAACATGAAAGTCAGAGTCACGATGACAATGCCGGTGGCGGTGTTGAAGAGGTTTCTGTTTCGGGCCAAAAGATAATTGCGAAGCAGCAACGCCAGATTAGGCATCCATCTTATCAAAAGTATGTACAATATATGGATGTGAAGACATCAACAACCCGACGAATGACAATGCAAAAAGCCAAATCCGTCTCGAACATTCAGAGTTTGGAACATCAGCTGATGGCATTGCCGACGAGGAGTTTACATAAGAATGAACAGGAACATAACAAATTCAGTCTCAATGTAAAAGCTTGGAAGCAAGAAGCCGCACTAACACCTGCAGCAAGAATTCATCAAGCACCAAAAATGCCTGTGCGATCGGGAGAAAGTATCAGCACCTCTGATGATGTCAGTGGTATGAAGGATTCTGATCGTTTTCGTAGTGACAAAACCCGTTCACTCTCTCCAATCCATCGTGCCTCAAATCGCTGGACAACTGGAGCAAAAGAAACATTCACAGTTAAATCTACTGATATCGCGGTGGCGGCAGCAGCAAATGCAAAAAACTCTTGGCGGTTGGCACCTGCTATAGCTCCTGATGACAAGCAATTGCTCTTTGAGCGAGAATTATCCAATTCATCGCAAAACACAAATAGCAAGGTATCTCCGAAGGGGCGTTCTACATCGCCTCACAGAGGCGTTCTTCCCGGTCGTAGGCTTCGCCCTGAAGCTGGCTTGTCGAGATCAATGTCGACTCCCAATTTGGTAGTAGTAGACGAAGAAGAAGAGCATGATGATTTGAAAGGAAGCGGCAAAGACTCGCTGCCACCTAAAAAGATTGAATCTACTGTTTCTTTCTTGCTTGGGGAGGGGATCGAACTTACTGATGAACAGAAAGCAAAACTAAATCAGCAAGCAACGCCGGGCGTTGTCGAGATAAGTGCCGAGAAAAAAACTACGACGCACGATGTCAAGGACGAAATTGCAGTAGCAGTGGCTGTTGACAATGTCCTTGATATCCCGAAGGACGACAAGTCTTCGACTGAATCAACAGAATTGTTGCCGCCAGCGTTGATTTCCCCTCCTTTGTTAGGTTCAGGGGGACACAATGAACATCTTGAATGGAATCGATATCAGCCAACTGTAAATTCTTTAGAAATGGAAAGTACTTCTGATACTACTACCAGTCAATTGCCGGATATTAACGAATATCCCATGGACTTCGGGGATGAAAAGCATCAATCCAAGGGGATCATTAAAAAACTGAAGAAGCAAATGAAGGCGAGCAGTCGATACCTTCGAAACAAGGCCAACTTGTATACGTCGCGTGACAAAGATGACCTCGCCAGGTTGAATAAGTCTATGTCATCGTTCGGCACTGATGAAGCTCATGCCACTGGTGCATTTTATATGGAGAGACTGGAGGGGCTCCCTGAGGACGCAGTTGCTGACGCCTTTGACACAACCAAGCCTAAATTTGAAGAGTCGTCGTTGACCCCTATTTCAAGGAACAAAGATGAGATTTCTCCTGCAGGTTCGTCGAAAGGATCGGGGGACACTTCGCCGAAGATTCGTTCTCTGGGAAAGACGTTTCAATTTTTGCGGTCTGCTTCTGTTCCCAACCTATCCCACGAAGTCTCAAGGAAAGGCGACAATTCACAAATGGACGATACGATCGCAGAGGAGGAGTCGGCGACTGAGGAGACGGCAGAAGTCAAGGAATATACTAAAAGGAGCATTGGCAGCAGTTCTCCGTTGCAAACAAAGACACCAAGACAAGCAACGAAACAACGAGAATCACGAAATAAAAAAGCTATTTCTACCCGTCATCTGGGTGGCGAAGAGCACAGTTCCAATCGGCCAGCTCCGAAGCTGCTTGTCAGCACAAAAGGCACAACTCCGGTTCAACTCGATCAACACGAGCAAACAGAAAAGGACAGCCTCACCCCGGTCAGGGAGAAAGGTCGCTCTACTCGTCATAAGAGCGGCGAGGGAAACCAGAAAATTGGGAAAAGCTCGCGAAGAGGTGACAGACGAAGATCGAAATCTGCCTCTGCGAGACCAAGACACGATAAGCAAAGAGCTTCGAAAATGTCACAATCTTTGAAGTCTCGACCTGCCCGGAACTCTACTAATGGATCTTCCACGAGCTCACTCTCTACACGAAATAATAACGAGAGTACCTCATTGCGATCAGAGGGAACTTTTTTCTCTATTGCCTCAACTCTCCGAGAAGATGCCCGAAAGAAACGGAAAGAGGGTCGTTCGTCCTTGCTCAAGCACGCGTCCATGCGTGATCTCGACGACTCCAGGCGCAAAAGCCAGGAGTCCAGCCAGAGTTTTTTGACACAACAAATAAGGAAGATGCCGGATGCTGATCCTCTTTTGTCTTGTATAGTCCACACCCAGGGGCAGGAATCGCCGGCGACACCCTCCACGACCTCTTCAAGCAGTAGGTATAACCGCATGCACCTGGGCCGCACGCGCATGGCACAGTCAGAACGTTTTCTTGGTGGTTCCAAATCCAATCAGGTATTGGGGAGCTCCGCGTCCAGCATGGAAGATGAAAAGAAAGGAGACAAAGTATTTTCAATTCCCAAGAAGCACCGTTCTCTTTCTCGGAGTGCCTCTCGTCGCAACATGGCAAAGCGCAAAAAGTCTACGAAAAGAAAGCAGCAGCTTTCGTCGCGTAAGCCGGTTGCTACTACTGTCTCGGAGGATAGCGGAGATGGATCGTGTCTTCAAAACGGTCGCCGATTATCTAATGATGGTGGTGGCGATGGCGGGGGTTCCGCTAGTCTTCGACAAAGCCGCCGAACCAATCCTCGCACAGCCAAAGCCTCAACACCCAAAGCTGCCCGCTCCATTCGCCCCAATCCAATGCAAAGAGCCCAATCATTGCGTTCTTTTGGTTACTAAATATAGTGCAGTAATAATTGTTTTGAATTACAACAGTAATTACTGCTGCGATTGTTAAGCACTTATTGATACACTGTTGTGACGTTCTGGTACTGCACAGCAGATCATAGTATCATCCACCACCTGGAAAAAATTAAATGTCAATTGAATTTCCGTGGTGTCGTCATCACCTTAACCGTTCTTTTGGGAGCTTCCATCGAACACGATAACATCGTGGTTTCAATGCAACGACGGAACTCGTATGGTCTAGAGACAAATGTAATACTCGCTCCAAGTAGTTCAGTATTGATTAGCACAAAAATTATATTGCAAGTACGAGTAAACAACTAATGATATCCCTCATCCCTCCCCTGAATTATTTTTGCAAATGCTGTCTGTTTGTGTCTGTGAGACATCCTTCACAGATAATCCAAACACTTTGTGGCCGAGAGTACTGCAAAAGACTCACATCAGCACGACTGAAAGACTACTAAGAGAGTCACGTAGTAAAAAATGAAAGTCCAAGAACGGTAAGGCTTACTACTCTAGCAACCCATGCATGAGTCCAGAGTGTACACCAAGTCCGTGTATGCAATGTATTTTTTAAGTGTTTAGTTTTCTCTAGCAGGACACAATCTGAAGGTAGTCTCGCAATTCTTCCTCGTCGCCGTCACCAAAGTGGGGCAAAGGTTGCTTGAGCTGATCAACGCAAATATGAACCAGTGTCTGAGCCCAGTTAAAGGCATGATCCTTGTGCAGCTCAGTCTCGTCGCCAGCCCACTCGGGGTGGTTCTCGACGTCCAACAGATCCGCATAAAAACGAAGGTACAGGGTTCCGCGATGAGTGTCAATCCTCAAACGGTCTTGCTGCGCTTCTTCCCATCGACAGACAAAGACAGACTGATCAAACGGGACACCATTCGAAGGCTGCCACAGCTCGCGTACTAGGTGGAGTTCCGAAGCCTCGAGATCCTCCGTCGCCTTGGATTTGGCACGTGTCGGCATTTCCCGTTCAACTCCAACCTTGACAATGTCCGCAAAGTTGAGATGCCCCAGAACCCGACGGCCTGCTGTCACATCACACAGGCGAAGTCCACGCCCTCCTTTAGTCTCTATTAGCTGCTTCAAGTTCATGGCTATTGTCTTTTCGGACTGAAGGGACTCATCGTGGTCGCACACGTCCAAATAAACCATTTCATGCTTCGTTAAAATAACATCCACAGTAGTCCATTTTTTCAAGAGAGGCAAGTACATACGATCGCACCTTCGAATGCTTCGAATAATCTTAGCGTTGGGAAAATCAAAGGGATAGGTACAAAGATCAAATTGTTCACCAATATCAATCTCGTTAGGTGTTGCGGAAAGAGTCAATTGGCGGTTGCGATTGGAGACCGTAGGTCCAAGAAGTGGCGCCGACATTTGACCCTTGCGTCGCTCGACAACATCCAATTCAAGCATTGCCTGAAGAAGTTCACCACTGAATTCGCCGTACTTTTCCACCAGATCAGGATGTTTTGCAACAGCCTCTTGCCAAGCGTGGGCAATAATTTCTAATTTATTGACACCGCTGCCATGCCCATGGTCGTGTCCGTGGTCATGATGCTTCTTCTGGTACTTCTTGACACCCAAATTGAAGCACTTGACTAGCTTATTGGCCAGGATGAATCTAAATGCCTGCAACGCAATCAACGCCGTCCACGGTTCAATTGTTCCAAGACTACCATGCACGCGATGCCCGAATTCGGAGCAGGTGCACTCAAGTGTTGCGTCCGTGCACGCCTTTTTTTCATCGTCGTATTGTAGGAAACGCCCTTGATCAAAGAGGTCACTTTCTCCCCCTGTATCATTGTAAGAATTTTGATCGTATCCCGCGGAATCGCTGCAGCAACGTTGCGATTCGGCACCGAGGAGCAACCCTAAGCAGCTTGAGACAATAGCAACATTCAGAAGAGCTGCAATTACCGCCTTGTACTCTGTCCGATTCATATCTTTTTTGGAAGAAAAAGTTATCAATACCACAAGAGCAGTTGCCAGTGCCACGCACAGCCAAATAAGCTCGAGAAGGAACGACCATTGGAGAGGCAGATCCCAAGAGTAGTCGTCTTCGGGGACTATACACTGCTTTTGTAGGAATCCTTCCACTCGCATAGCCACCAAAAAGAAACAAATCAAGGTACCAAAGACGTGGCTCGTCAATCGGTATCGTGGACTAGTGAAGAAGTGAGCAAGTGTCTTGTTTAAGGAAAAAGGGTCCCTGGGCTTTTCGTCGCGGTTGACCTTAACTATATCATTCTCGTCCACTTCACTCAAGGCTACACTATTGTCATCGTTTCCCATATCTAGTGCATTGATAAGCCCAGCAGTTCCTGGGACTGTCTCCAGCATCTTACTTGTTGCGACCGCCGTTGCGGACTTCATCTGTTGAATCAAAGAACCCGCTGAGTTGGACCTACTTCGACCTGATCTACTAGTAGTGGATCGCCGCATAGCGTCGCTTTCTCTCGCGAGAGTAGCTTTGGCGGATTGAAGGTCCATCTTGACAAAGTTAGCCAGCAAAGTGTCACGATCTGATTGCTGGTTGTAGGTCGATCTTGAACTTTCATCATGCATTCCAACAACACCTGTCGATGTGGATTTCTTGCGTTGCTGTCTGGCATGAATTGCAGGCGTCTCGTCATCGGCGGAGGCATATCCACCATTCTCGTCAACACTATCCATTTTTCGCATCAGCCAGACACCCTCCGATCGGGTCTTTTGGCGGTTACGCTTTCGTCGCTGTTGTTGAATCTCTTCAGCTTCAGTGATCGAATTTGGCAGTTGAAGGTCCGCAGCCGATGTCGAGGGAGTGATTGCTGTTGTAACTGCTGTAACATGTGAATCATTCGAGTTCGCGTCAGTTCCTAGGAGCAACACATCTTTGCCTGTTGTGATGCTCTCGCCACATTCATCGTCGTCCAGATCATCCAAGTACTCTTGTCGTTGGCGGTACCGTTCAGCTTCCTTGAGCTTGTGCCGTGCGACAGTTTCATGCAGCAGTTTCTTATCGACCAGTTGTCCCAAGTTGGTACACAGCGTGTAACGGGGAACGACTCTGGCCATGACGCAAACAAAGGCAATATAACAAAGAACGGAACTCAACAGATACCAGATGGCTGAAAAGTCATCGTCCTTTTGCATGTCTCCCCAGTAAATGAGGACGACACTTAGTGCAATGGCATATCCAAATTGCATGAATTGAATCATTGTCACGACCAGCTGTGGATCACCCAACCAGAAGAGGTTGCGTTGTTCTTCGGCCAAGATTTCGTCCCGTTCGAAATCCTTGTATGAATCAAACTTCCACAGATGCTTTCTTCGTTTGAATATTTCGAAAAATATGCTTCTCATTTTTCGATCAACGACGTAGGAAACTACCACGAAAATAACCATACCAACGAAAAAGCAAACCGAATAAAAGTGCGCCGAAGCTTCCGCTCGACCTTCCACCTCGGCTATGATACCCGCGAAATAGTACATGGCATTGCAAATGGCTGCGAGCCACAACCATGCTATGGGTGAAACGTGAACTAAAGAAATCATAACAGACTGCTCGGCTCGCATCAAATAATCGCTGACTCGTAATCCCACCGGTAGATTGTAGGCTTCCAGAAAGTGCACCCGCAATTCGTGAAAGTTAACTTGGACCAGTAGCTTGCGATATTTCATTTTGAGGGAGATGCGTTTGGGGTTGAAGAGCCCACGATAATTTTGATTGTGCAATGGATCGTACAGTAGTTGATGGACTTGTTCATACTCTTCTCGAATTTCAATGTAATGATCCAATTCAACTTCTTCAGTTTGAACCCACAGCTTACTGGAGACGTAATTGGTAGCGTATGCTTGTATCACTGCCTGGAGAGCATTGAAGATATCAGTGTAAAATAAGAGGAAATGAACATCTGCAAAGACCGCCTTTTTATTCTTGTCGTATTCGTAGTATTGTTGCATGATGTAAATGCCAAATTCAACAATTCCAAGGACCGCCACTGAGAAGCGATTTTGAAGAAGGTTGCATTAGACGTAAATAATGAAAATTCATATGCGAAGGTGAGAGAAAGAGCAAGCAAACTGGCAAGCAAGCATACCCTACATATATACAAACTGTAATGCAATG
>Ga0100402_1001197_pt1 | contig 30057 bp, 27 predicted proteins | sample CryGeyme20150102_FD_80419 | JGI IMG/M metagenome (GOLD analysis project Ga0100402, IMG submission 80419) | Groundwater microbial communities from Crystal Geyser aquifers in Utah, USA - Crystal Geyser metaG 2015-0102 | ecosystem: Environmental > Aquatic > Deep subsurface > Groundwater | place...
AAAATAAAATGGTCAAGCCCTTTTAAGCTAGCATTTAACAGGTAGGTGCTGAACCCCTTTAATTTAATTCATTATTCGAATAAACGTATTTATTCGATTATTCTAGTGTACTGTTTTACCTACTGTAAACTTATTCGCAATCGTATGTTTAAACAAATTTCAACACGTTTCAACAAATTTCCACACGTTTCAACAAATTTCAACATGAGTCACAGCCGGGACTCTATTTCAACACAAGATTCAATTGAGGTTTTATTTAGCAGTTTATCTTTAGTCTCAAGACACTCTTCAAGAATAGGATATGAGCTGTATTTGGCGGACCTTCCAGGTACCCTTTCATGAGTAGACTTTAGTACCAGGTAGTCTCTACTAGTAGCTACTAGCTAGAGTAGTAGTACTAGCTAGCAGTAGCTAGTAGCTAGTAGTAGGCTCTAGCTAGCTACTAGTAGCTAGTGGTACTACTACTAGTAGCTACTTAGTAGCTACTACGTACCTGGTAGTAGTAGTCTATTACTACTACTAGCTAGCTAGCTAGTAGATGTACTCTAATAGTAGTAGTAGTAGTAGTAGTAGTAGTAGTAGTAGTAGTAGTAGCTTACTAGCTACTGTAGTACAGTAGTAGTGGTAGAGCTTGAAAGCAAAAGCTGCAAGGAGGGAGGATAAAAAATAGAGTAAATAAATAAATAATGCCGTGGGTGTCTTCCATGACATCACTCATCACTTTAAGAAAATTCTCTCTTCTTTGTTCTATTGCATCTGTAGCTCTAGAGAGTGAGTATTATTTATTTTGACTCACTCTCTTCCTTTAGATATATCTGTGTTGTCTTGAATTGCGTTTCTTAATTTGCCGAGGAATCTTTTTCTATCTTTTTGGTCAAAAGGAAAAAATGCTTAAGGAATCCACGATGAAGCTAGAAGACGAAGGATCTTCTTTGGGTACGATCGAATCTGACGAGATGAATCCACCTCATTCGGATACCGAGCTAGGACACAAGCAACACAAGCAAGAAGGCGCAGTTGCTTCCTTAATTGTGGAGGAATCCGACTGGCGCATGGTCACGGACGAATGTGAGACGCGGTCCTTGACGGGCAATGAATCGGATGAATCGGGTTTACTGATTCTCGAAGGAGAAGAAGAAGCTCCCGCGTCGTCGAACAACAACAAGAGTGATAATGAGTCGGTTAACCTATCTATTCCTGGAACAGACTCAGTGCCCACCATTGTTGGTAGCTTAGAGGGGTTGCCCGGGGGGGATCCATCCGTGGCTACGAAAACCTCGAAAGTGACAAGTTCTCGAGAAAACGACAAAACCGCCACCACAAACACCAATATCAAGGAAATTGCGCAGGCAGATGCACGCACTGCCGTTCAATTGATCTCCAAGCGAAATCTGGTCATGTTCGCTTCGTCGGCGATCTTCGTGCTTCTGGTTCCAACTCTTACCTCGGTTCGTCTATACCAGGAGCGAAATTCCTTGTTGCTTTCGGTAGCTGAACTGGAGGATAAATTTCAGGTCCTTAAGGATGAAGCCTCGAAGCGAAAGAAAGAAGAACTTTTGAATTGGGAAAGCGGATGCGATAACGAGCAGAGGATTCTGTTGGACAATTGTTGGGTCAGTGCCAAAGCCAATATCCAACTGGGTGAGTGCGCCCAACACGCCAAACAGAACCTGATTGAGTTTGGTTCGTCTCTTTGGGAGCACCTTGAGGGGCTCGAAAATAGCACGAAAGGTATGTACCATGGATCGAACAACGACAGGGAGGAGCCGACGGACATCATGATTAAACGGAAACTTAGTTCGACTAAGAAAGTGAGTATGGACGATCTTTTAAGAATTCAGCAGTTTTTGTCCAACATGGAAACGACGGGAAAATCCCAATGGAAAGAGGCTATTAAGGATGCTAAATCGGTCTTTAAGACATTCTTCCCGGCCGCACTAGTTAAGCCAGAAGAGGATAATTCGAAATCTTACAAGAACAGTAGTGATCAAAAAGACGTCAAGCCAGAGGCCGCTACGGCCCGTGGGATTACAGACCTTTATGTTGCGGCTAGCAGCCTGTCGGCTGCCGCGGAAGCAATCGTCGCGGCGGTGACGGATAAGGCGACTGCAATGCTCGAGATTAAAAATCAACAATGAACGAAATGGTGGAGTTTGCTCTGGAGGCGTTGCAGAAATCGTCGTCACAAAAGCTCAATTGATGGGAGGTAACTTTAATAAGCAGCACACAAATGCACCGACGCGTTAGGTTTCAAGGAGCTTTATCACAATTGTTTCAGTTTTAAGGAAGCAACGACATCCTTTTGTTTGAATGAGCTTCAGCAAATCAAAATTGTATTTCTGCACATCAACGATCGGTATCGCTTTGCCGTCGTCAAAGGAGGACAAAGACGTCGTACAGAGGCTCCGAAAGCCTTGGGCACGCCAGCTTGCTAACTTCTTCTTCAACAGGAAGCTTAACGGGAATCCCGTGCTGCTCGTTTGATTGTCCAGCCTTTCTGGCTTCAGCTCTTTCAACATGTGATTGTTGAATCGTATCGCTCAGGTCTGTGTAACTTTTGAAGACACCCCTCGCCAGCTCAAATTCTTTCCCGGTCTGACATAGAAATTCAAGTGTCTGTGAGATCACATTGCTGAGATCATCTTCGACACAGTTTCCTCGAAGGCCTTCCAAGGCGCTCTTGAGGTTCTCAGGGCTACCTGGTTGAATTCGATTCTTGTTGCCCTTCTTTTTTTTCTTCTTCTTGCCGCCCAACTTATTAAATTTAGACTTGTGCCTTGTTTCAACTTCCGACCCAGAGATGCTAAATGAGTTTGCAGATTTGATGCTGATGACACTGGCTAGACTACCAGTACTGGCAGTACTCTGCAAACTCATATTGGAAGCGTTCGAAGCAGCCGAAAAGAGACTGCCAGTTTCCTCCTCGACAAATTGGTCATACATGTCCTCACCTCCTCCAATAACTTTTTTTCTTAATTCCAAAACCTTCTCATATGTCTCATTTGTCACCTCAAAATCGCTCCTTCTTTCGTCTAGATCAGCTTGGATGGTTAAGGCAAACGATACAGCGGCATCGATACATTTCTGGACCAAGTCTAAACGTCCAGTAAGGGTCGCTACTCTGCATCCTTCTTGCCACAGCCACCCCTTAATCAGCATATCAACAGCCCCGTCAACATCGTTACAGTAATCAAGTAGCATCCGAGCAGCGTCGCTAAAGTCGCTCTGACGACTGTATTGGTTCGCCGAGCTCAATGCGAGTCCTTCTGAAAGTTCCTTCGCAGCAGCCTCTCTCAACTTTTTCTCTGTCTCGTGGTCTGCGCTTTCACTTAGACAAGAAAGAGTGAAGTAGCACTTCCAATTTTTACAGGCTCGAGCGGCTCTTTTAGCCTGCTCGACGTCAACGGGGTCCATAGCAAGAAAGACAGTCAAAGCTCCACCCGCCTTGTTCTCTTTGAGAAGATTCTCACCCAGAGACTGCATAATCAAACGCTTTTTGCTAGTGTCATTTCCGTATAGCTCCAGGCCAACACCATGCAGACTATAATTCCGAACTAGAGACAAACAATGTTCAAATTCGTTCCCACCACAAGGCGTCGTCTCCGAATCCTTAACGAACTGTACAGGCTCAATTCCTTCCAACGGTTCGTTTCGTCGTCCAGATTCAAAGAGATTGCGAAGAGCCTTCTCGAAGCGCTTTAAGCGCATGTCGACTACATAGCGCCCATAATACGTAGGTAAGCCTCGTAGTCGCTTCAACAAAGGTAAGTAGACTTTGGGGTCCATTTGAGAATTTCGGGCGCAAGCTCGGGCAATATCGAAGTCGTATAACCCCAGACCAACGTTGAAGATGAGTTCGTGATCTGCAAGGAATGCCAAGTATTGAATGGAGCTTTGGGCTGCATCTGAGAACATCGCAGGTTTTTTTGCAGCGCCAATCGACTGTTTTGACCTAGAAATAGCGTTCTCTTTGATGACAGTCAGCGCCTCCTCCAACTTAGGAGGGTCCTGCTTTGCGAATGTTGTAAGAATTGGTAGGAGGAAATCACCATCTGACACAACCCTTCCTTCCTCTAGAAAACCATCTGCCTCTGCTTGTAGCATAAGTGATCGCAGCTTTGTGCAAACTTGGTTAACTTTGCTTGAGAAGTCAAATTTTGTTTTGGCTTCTACATCCTGTTCCGAGACCAATGTCAGCCAATGTGGTACTCTGTATTGCACCTTGGTGCTGTCCCAATTTTGTAAAGAAGAGATAAAGAAATTCAAGTGATCGATGACAGGAACTTGTTTAAAAAAATGCTGTAATCCGCTTTCCAAGAATTGTTTTGGATTCAAATCCACAATGAGATTGAGATTCACCTTTTGCTGTCTCATGGTTGTGAACGCATCTCCGAAATCACCAGCTGCAATTTCTTTCATTACAAACTGCAGGACAAGCGCTCGTGGATAAATTCCTTCTAAATTACCTCTTGGTACCTGCAGAACAGCTTTAGGGTTTCCTGGTAACACGGCTACCAAACGCGATCCTCGCTCCACACTTCGAGGCTCATATCCCTCAAGCAGAATATTCCCATCGGAACCCATCAGTGTGTCAAATGTTTGTAGATCCTTCAGAGGAAGGAAGCGCAGCTGTGATGTAGAACCTTGTGCAGTAGTATAACACAAATATTGATGGGATACTGATACAAGAAAGGAAGAGACTGCGTCGGCTAAAAGCATGTCATGGCAGAACAAACGGGAGCGTTTGGATAATCCAAAGACAAGCCGATCATGCTCCGCGTCACCTCTATAATGACCGGTACCTGTTTGCCCGGGACCAAGGGAGGACAATTGTTTTAGACCGCCAATCCACAAACACGGTTCCATGAACTCTTGCGAGTCCAAAGCATGAAGTACAGCTGCACCATCTTCGGCAACCTCGACATCGTACACTTTTCCATCCTCAGCCCCAACAACTGCCCCGTCCATAGAATCTGACCATTGAGCAATACACAATGCTCTCTGGTTTAAAGACAGGACCTCCTTTCGCCTGGAAATATGAAGGGTTCCTTCCTGCTCATTCCAAGTGATGGTAAGTACCACAAGGCTCTCATTGAAACCATTTTTTGGCGCAGAAAACGCAGCGAGTAACCGCATATACGAATCAGTGTGTTCAAAAATAGTACACGATCGCAATCTGGAATAAAAGAATTCATCAGCTGGCTGAACCTTTCCTTTCGCGACAATACTGGGGGTCGTAAAGCAGGTTCTGTTGCCTACTTCTTTCAAAGGGTTGCCTAACAGAGCAACAGACGCATCCGATAGACGAACGATCGCAGTCACCAATTTCGATTCATCATTTGATAGCAACACCTGGATTATTGGACACTCCATGGTCAAGGTGGATGCATACATCGGCGGAGGCATCATGGCTTGATCCAAGGCAGTCATGTTGAGAGACGCTCCATCAACCACATAGGCAGCACATGTCTTCGATGCAAAGGTTTGTATTTGACTGGGTTGCCATATTACCTCATATTCGCGCCATTCCGTTGTATTTAGAAAGAAAATAAACAGGCAACCAGGTTTTCCATCGTGAAAAGCAACATGAGATACCAATTGTGCCGTAAACCGAAACTCATGTTTCATGTACCAGTGATAGTTGCTGCGATGCCATAGTTGCACTTTGTCGCAATTTCCACGAGAGTCCCTCAAATGCACCGCCAACAAGTCTGACTCCACATTCCATGCCAAACCTGAAACATCTATGTTGGAATTCTCTCGCAGCATAAATTCCCGATGTCGATTTCCATTGGGTTCAAAGAAAATGACTTGGATCGTCTTTTTCCCCTTTCGTTGCGCCGCTGCCAAGAGTTGGGAACATCCAGCACCAGCCCACGATATTCCAGCAGATGCAATCATATTTAGAACAAATTTTCCACTGCCATCCTCTGTTCTTCCAATAGCGTGAAGTTGTAGATTGTCTCGTTTGAAGATACGAACTTTGCGCATGTTATCCGCCACATCTACTGTTGACAGGGCCACTAGAGAGCCATCAGGTCTCCAACAAATTGAAACTTTAGAATCAGGGGTTCTATCGGACAAAATATGGCTCTCCAGACAGGTTTCCGCCAGGACTTCCCATTGAGTGTTCATTAAAAGCAGAGCCGAATTTTTGGCGTTACTATCGCCTTCCCCGCCCACTCCAGAAAAGGTGAGAAGACAAAGTACCTCTCCATCTGGCGAAAAGGCAGCTGCTTGCAACCCGTGTTCGAACTCCCCCACCAGCTCGGCCTCGCCAGTCGTGGGTTGTACCGTTACGATGGCTCCATTTCGCGACAGACACACCAGGGACAGCGCACCGCCCGCTTCAACGTAGGAGAGAAGGAACCATTTGCCGCCAGGATTTTCGCAGAGGCCGTCGATCAGAGACATCCACAGAATATCTCCACTGCTTGATGCTTCATCTGAAACTTTAGCCAGAATACCATCGTCGGTTAAGACAAAACGAGAAGCGTCTGAATCGTCCTCGGCCTGACACATGCCTACTATGGATCGGGCTTTCTGTTGGGCATTACCCTGCAAGGAAACGCCCCTTCGCTGCTCTCCCACCAAAGAAAGGTTTCTCATGGATCTTATCTTTTATCAGAGTACAAGGCCGGAGTCCTGCTTGCTAGTTTCTTGTCGTAGCAACAGCAGGAAAAAGAAGTATCGTTCTGTGCTTTGTAGACGGCCAGAAACGAGATATTTGAGTGTAGTTGCAATAGTTAATGGTTCAGGATACAAGTTATTCACGAGCTTAGTCCCGCTTTAGAAGTAGGTTTCTCCTCGGCTCTTCGCATTATTATTATTATTTATCATACTAGACTACTGCTGAATCCCTATTACCGTGGTAGAGTACATGTTTTGGTTTTCCCCAGGGATTTTGACCACCGGACATACTTTGACCAAAGTAACACATCCCATTTGTTTGTAGTCCAAACTTCATCTACTCTACTGTGCTACTCGAGTAGGTTCGACTGGACAGTAGCTTACTTGATTTTTAACCCAGTACTGCAGTCTATGAAAGTACTCAGCAATAAACAAATATAATTCAAAAATAGCCAATACCACAGGGTAGACGCAGTTCAAGAAGTGACCTTCCCAAAATGAAAATGAGACGAACCATAAGTTATTTGCTTACATCCAGATATATTCTGGTTTCTGTATGCAATCATCATAAGCCTGTGCATGATTTTGCTTCGTTTAGGCTTTCTTCATTCCAAACCAACCATGACTCACTTGAATTCGAGAACCTAAGAAAATCGAGAGGCGATGGAGCCAAGGTATGGAACAGATGTAATGTCTCCTACAGCAGCCAACGTGGGTTTTTTCTTGAACATGGCAACGACAGAAGCTTCCACCTCCTTGTCAGAAATGGCATCATAGGCAGCGGCTACACCAGTAGCACCAGTGAAAGTTCCATTTTCTAGCACGGAAGCAGTCATAGCACTCGTCAAAGACTTGCTCCCATCATCAAGAGCAAACAAAGCTTCGGCCTTGGCAAGGACCTTGGCGCGCTTGACAAGGTTGGGTCCGGCCTTTGTTACAGCATCACAGAGTCCATCCACAATGCTTCCTCCAGCTCCTCCACCGTAGAGACCGACCAGATTGGTCGTGGCAAAGGCCTGCGCTCCAACTTCGGCACCCGAAATTTGGAAAACCTTCTTAATGACATTGAGCATGGGAGCCGAGACAGAGGTGCCATCGAAGGCAAGGGCAACATGCGCGTAAGATCCACCAGAGACGGCTACTCGGCTCTCTCCTCCGAGGTATGTGAACGCAGCTGGGGCATCCGGAGATCCAGCGGGAGAGGCCGACAAACCTTCCTCCAGCTGCTTGACAAAGGCAGCGTGGTCAGACACACCAGTGGCAGCCAAAATTGCCCCGTTAATGCCGTAGTTGCGACGACGAAAGGATTTGATAGCTTCCGTACTGACAGATCCAGCGGAATAGTAAGGTCTTCCAGCAGCAGACTGGGGTCCAAAGGCAGCAGCAAAAATGTTCTCCGTCAAGACACATTGGGCGCTCTTTTTGGCTTCTTCGACTTCAATGGAGGCGAGTGCCTTGGCATCGCGGACATCCCACTTCTCGAACGAGCATTCAGTAGCCAAAAGAGGAGCCAACCGAGCTGCATTCTCAGGGGGGCAGGTGAAACCGAGGGTGGCTCCAAAGTTTCCAGCCGAGCTGAAGGGAACACCACCGTCGTCTTCAATGTTTCTCATTATCATCATAGTGGAAATTCCGGAACCACTGTTGAAAGCAAGACACTTGTTGACAAGGGCAGCTCCTTGCTCGCCGAGCATCTCGTTGGAAGACCCAGCCTTGGGATAAGTCATAGTGACGGTCGTGGAGGACGCGGCATCTTCTGTCACAACCAACAGCCCGTTCGGAAGAGTAGAAACTGAAGAGTTACTAGCCTTAGCTGGTGTGGGTGTTGTTGATGGAATTCTTTGTGGTCAAGAGTAGTTCAGTTAATGAAGTAGAACGTATAATGTCGTTTAGTCAATGCAGAGAAGAGGATACGACACGAAGCATGTTGGCAACGGCACTGCCAGCTCAAACAAAAAAGGCGATACTGAAGACAAGCAAAAACTATCCGATTTCAAATTGGGACTCGAAAGGGTACAGTAGACCGGAAACCGTATCGTATCTTTCAAACTTTTAAAAGGACACAGGGATCTATTGGAAGAATACCACACGCTTGTCATACATACCAGAACAAACACTTCACAACATGTAGCAGCGACTTACCCGGGAAACTCCTCTTCCAACGAGACCAACGCCGAGAAAGCGCGCCTGCTGACGGCTGCACTACCTGCACGGGCAGCTGATAAAGCTCTTTGCATGACAATGGCAGACATCGTGAAATTCGTGTATGTATGCAAAATAATGCTTACTCGGAGTAGTACTTAATTACTACAGCCACTGTGTAGAACACTTTCGATGCTAAGCGGGTGATGCTGTTGCCGCTCGCCATTGTCTGGAAGATCCCTCGGGCTGATGATGACGACGGTGCACAACTGGATTGGCAATCTCCTCAGCACGGTGTACAAACTTCCCAGCATAAAAAATCCAAGGGAACGAGGAGGAGAGAGACTCTTAGCAAACGCCTTACAGACGTTCAGAAGAGTGAAAACCTCATCCCTTTCATGCAAAAAAATTGATTTGGACATTAAATGTTTCGTCGCTTTCCAAATAATGGTGTTATCACCATTCCCGGGGGGATGTTCATCCCAGGATTGGGATCCCCAGTCGTGGGATGTTTTTGTACTTTCATTACTGCAAAGTTGCTGTGACGCGGATCCTTGCATCTTGTGGACCATGAGGCCAAATTAACTTTTGAGACCAGATTTAAACAGCACAGACACAGGCGCAGAAGATAGCAACTGGGTTTGTTTCAAATAAACAAATAGAACAAAAGTTACAGGCATTTGAATATTCAGCAATGGAATGCAATTATGGTCAACATGCTGGGATTGGGAAATCAGCCCGGGAAATCCTGAAGCCCAGGAATGGTGATAATACCTGTCTACAGTACTACCAGACTAGAGGAGTACTTTTGATAAACAATAATAATAGCCTGCTGCTCGATAGCTGCTGTATAGGGCATAGTACTCAGTAATGTATTAAATTAGAATAGTATCTCTTCGTCTCATAAAGGTGGAAGTCCATTGTACGTTGTATCTACTGAGGTTTTGCTTCTCAGATTTACTGAATATTTTATTGATTATAAATCTATTACTTGCACTAGTGATTGAATGCTCCGATGGAGTCATAATGACCATAATAGCCAGAAACGCCATGTACGATGAGGCGGCTTCTTGTTCAAATACCGAGAAATTTTCTTTGTGAATTGTAATTGAGATTGAGTTTGCCAAAGAAGCAGGAGGCAAATGAACAATGGTCCATCCAACGACGAACTCCGGCGAAAAGGCCACCCCAAAGTGCTATACGTTCACACGAAGCCACCGCATACAGTAATTTTGATTAGTTGTAGTTGTACGCAAACTGCTGCAACTAAAGGCACGCTTAGAGATCCCACTCGTCAGCCTCTTTGTAGGCCACCATGGAATCGACCTTATGGATCTGCTCAACGAGGGAATGCAAAGAAAGCGTGAGCAAAAGCAAAACGCACACCACACGAACCTAAAAACGCGAATTCATAGGCACGTACCTTCGTGGTAAAGCTGCGAAGTTTGACTTGTTGACTGTTCATAATGTAACAGGGATCGGACTCAGCCCATTTCTTGGGAACGGAGGCATGCTTGCTGGTGTAGACAAGCAAATCAAATGTACAAGGCTCGTTCAGAAGAGGCAAGAAGGTCACGCTGGCTGTGATCTGCCGAATTATAGCTTGTATTTCATTGTGAATTTCCTTGATAGGCTTCTCGCTCCTTTTGTTGTTGCTAGAGGCTTTCTTGCTGCTATTGTTGGGATTCTGATTCTCCCCGCTTTGGTGTTCGCCCTCTACCGTTACGTTGAATTGCCAGCGTTCCAATGTTTCTCCCGAATCGGCACCAGTCACGATAACCACAAGACGTTGGACGTCGCCATACATGAGCCACGACTTGACTTGGCCAACAATTTGGTTCAAATAGTTGAGCAGTCCCGCATCGGTCGTTGTCAAAACGGTGAGTCCGTACTTAGTCTCGCGTTTGAACGTTTCAGGCATGTAAATTCCTGCGTAGTAGATTACGTTGTGGTGTGTGGATTATTGTGATAGATCATTATTCCATATTGCGACAAAAGAAGAGAGAACGATGATGTTAGTTGGCTTTTATCCAAGAGTCACTGGACCAGATGGACAAAGAACAAACACACAAACACACCATCACGACTCATATCCTTACCTCGCTGGTAGAGAATTGAATTGATGGCAGCAAAGAAGAAGTCCGAAACTATTTCGACGCTTCCCTTCAAGGAAATGATAGAGTCTGTAGCGGTCATGGTGTTGAATGTTATGAATGTTGATAGCTCTTCGAGATTCGAAATTGATGTCTTGTTGGTTGGTTTTGTTGAAGAAAGTGAGAGGTCCTTCGAGTTCCGTCGATGGTGGACGCTCGACTGGCGATCAATCTACACAAATATGTACCAGTAGTCTACTACTAGCTAGACCTCCTACTACTAGCTAGTATGTGTGGAATATTTTCTCCATGGGTCGCGCAAAATAACGACTAGTTTTTTGTTTGTTTGTTCGTGATAGAGTGTGCGCCCCAAAATTGGTTGATTTCTGTCTTTTTCCCACGAACTCGAGCGATCTCACAACACAACACACAACCAGATCATAATATCAAACTCAAACGTCGCTCAACCATGACCAAGTCGCCACTCACACCATCTGCCGCATTTGTAGACGTCAGTGGCTTCGAAACACGCAGCGAAACGCAGCGAACGACTGCAAATCTTCATGCCAACAAAAAAGGAAGCAAAAACAACGACGACGGAAACAAAAACAAGAAGGACGACGAAGACAAAATAGATGTTCCGGATCAACTCCGGCACCAACACAGCATCTTGAAAGAAGCTATCAATACCTGCAGTAATATCAAGACATTGCATCAACGCCGTTCCATTACTTGGAAAGACGACAGCGGCTCAATAATCCACCCAAGTGACCCGAGTTGCTTCGCTACCTCGTCGTCCTCGGCCTTCTCAGACCACTCAAGTAATCTGCAGTACCCAGCCGCGCCACCGCTAAAAAAGCGATTTTCATCCAATTTTGCCCTTGGACGCGACTTGCCGGGGTGGAATCGCAATAGTATGATTCCGACTCCAACCTTTGACGATGTGTCCACTCTTTCATACTCGAGCTCGATGGAAAAAACACTTCTGGAAACACCACAGGTCGGTTTGGCCCAGCGTTCTTCGACACCCTCTTCAACAAATATTGGTAGTACGGATACACCTTGGATGCTGCGACCGAATCGCCACACCCCCCATTCGTCCATCTACAATCGAAACTTCAGCAATTCAGTTGCAAGGGGTCTTCCAACACCCTCGTCGTTGCAACTCTCTGATATTGAAAACTACAACGACAACACCATGAACCACGTCGACTCCATAAACGACGAACAAATGCAAGCCTTGGCATCATTTCATGCTCCATTACCGTCCTCTCGGCCCTATTCTCGAAATGAGAATCATTTCCTTTCGCAACTGCAGAACTCTTTGCAAGGTTATCCGCAGCATAACGCACCACGAGCATTTTATCCTCCCCCTCCTCCTCTTCAACGTCACCCGACGAATACGGCGGATCCTATGCAGATCGTATCTGTCTCCATGTCCTTGGCGGATGCCATTGCGCATCTCACCGGTACGGTTGTCCAAGGCAATGGAAATGTTATTGAAAGTCATCGCGATGGAGCACCGGGAATCACCAACGAAATGGTGATACAGTCTGAGCACGGTCCACTGTTGATCAATGTTACCCGTCTCACGCATCTCGCGGCTACTGAAAATGATCCTCCTTATACCAATACAAGTGATGAAGCATTGTTCAATGCTGATATTTCCATCCTAAAAGAACCGAATTCCACACTTGTAGCTGTCGAAAATGATTTAGCTTCTGCTCCAGCTCATATCGATCCGCTCAAGACCAAGCCTCACCAAACCCGACCTGAGACTACTGCAGGTTCCAACCAAAATGCTGCATTCAAGACCGACGCCAACCAAGCTCAATTCTTAAGCTCAGCTACCGCCAACGGGAATGCTTCACTCCAGACCAAATCCGACAATAACGTCAAGAAGAAGAAAAAGAAAAAGAGTCGGCGCAAGGAAGACAAGCCGAAGCATATTGGCAAGACGGAATACACTTTACATTCGAAGAAAAAACCTATTAACACCAACACCGAAATTAAGGTGAATTACAACACCACCCCAAGCATAGGCGCATTCAAAAACAACGACAACGACGAAGGCTGTTCTTGCAAGCGATCCAAGTGTCTGAAGCTCTATTGCAAATGCTTTCAGGGTGAAAGATTCTGTGACAGTCATCTATGCTCTTGCAGTGATTGTCACAACTTGATCGAGCACAATGGTCCAAAGGGGCAACGTCGTCTTGCCATTGAAGATATTAAAAAACGACGAAAAGATGCCTTTGGGAGCCGCCCCGCAAAGAGAAGTGGCGAAGGATGTTCCTGCAAAAATATTCGGTAGGGATAGTGTGATTCTATCGTGTGTTTTTATTAGTTCATTATTTATTATGGCATCGACATTGATCGCCTCCTCTCACCTATTACTCACTTCTTATTGTTGATAGCTGCTTGAAAAAATACTGCGATTGCTATGCCATTGGCGTTCAATGCACTTTGGAGAAATGTACTTGTAACAGCTGCGGAAATGGTCGGCCGAGTGTAATGGCGATACATTTTGCATCTCTCCTATCTGCCAACCCAAACGTTGCGTCGGGAAACCTCCCTCAATCGCCCTCTGAAACGGGCGGTGAGTTTGTTGTTCACAAAATCTAAAGCGACGTCAACCATGGGATTGAGTTGGAGATAGAGGAGGTACGTGGGCAGACTGTTGTCTCGAAATTCCTGCTATTTATTTCGAAATCATGAGTTACAGGGTTTCTTATTATGGAATTTGTAATAGTTATTCAGATACAGTAAACTGCTAGTGGAGCATCTCTAGGAGCTACCTTACCGTAGTAGGAGACCTACAATATCTAGAGTAGTATTCGTAATAATAGCTGAACATAGTTCGACCAACTCGATTCAATTTCTCCTCTAGCTGCAGCCAAATAAGACGTGTTATTTTTTGTCAGGTTTTGTCCAGTGGTCAAACTGGGTCGAGAATTTTTTGACCCAGACCAAAATAATAATAATATTATAAACATTTTCTAATCGGAGTACTTTTTCACCTGCTCGAGCAATGCACCAAAATTCATACTCCATTACCAAGATAAACAGATAAACGATGTCAACTTCTCCATCGCATAAATCTTTCTTGTCCAGCATGAAAATGCTCAGATATTCTTCAGCTCTGGTATTACTGTGCCTACCATCTGCTATTAGTGATATTGTAACATCGAATGTCTTGCTGGAGCCAGATTCCACGATGCTCAAATACTGGGATGGTTATTTGAAGGCGCCTGGTTACATTGATTTGTCAGACCTCAAATTCTCCACTACTAGTGGTTATTATCCCGATGACTTTGGCGATGATGCTGTGTATCCTGACGAGGTAGACGATACTTTCGGAAATGACGGTGAAGATGCTACCGGCGATGATGCTACCGATAATGATAAAGACGCTGCACCAGCCAAGGGTGACAACTCCAAGAATGCCACGGACGGAGGATATCGTCGTTTTCTCGTGGGATCGGGCATAACTCAAATCGACGTTGCCGTCATGTATTTACCCGGAAGCTGTGTCAATTCCAGATCTGGCTGCTTTTGGCCCGACCTAGGAATTGGAGCCAAGTCCACCGAAGGTGATGTGCGCTATTGCTGCTCCAATGATGCTGTGGAATTGGGTCTCTGTGAAGGAGGGCCTAAGTACGGAAAGCTAATTCTCAACAACACTTTGTTTTCGGGATCGGGGAGTCACCGTGAAGTCGAGATTGATCCTACCGGTGATGTGACGAATAAGCGATTAAAGTATGGAAAATTTGAAGAAGCCGACCGAAGCGGACGCTATGTTGTCATTTTCGCCAATTGTAACGATGGAGGACGAGAAGTCACGGTCAAAGGATCGATAGTCTGGAAATCTGCTCACGGGTATCTGCCAGGAGAATTGTTCGAATTCATGTACTTTTATGTGGCTGTCACGTTGATCTACTTTGCCCTGATGGTCGGATACGGACTCAGCATGAACAAATACTCGGAAGCCAACATTCCCCTGGAGAAATGGATCTTGGGAACAATATTTATGGGATTGCTTGAAACCTTTTTCCGAACGGGAGCCTTATTTGTTTGGAATGAGGATGGAACTCCCCTCCAGATTGCTAACTTTATTGGTACGTTTTCCTTTCTTCTTGTGTGGTTCAAGTCAAAGGACGCCTTGAATGAAGAACTGGCTGACAACATCTGTATTTAACTTTTTGGACATCAGGCGTCTTCATGGGCGTGTTGAAATGCGGTATTTCTCGTTGTCTCCTAGTCATGGTGAGTCTGGGATGGGGAGTTGTTCGGGCCGACCTCGGCACTACCCTTCCAAAAATTGTTGCTTTGGGAATCTTTTATGTTGGCGTGTCAGGAGTAAATGAATTCATGACAACACTTGCTGTTGCGGAAATGAAAACTTTAAGTATCGACGAAGAAGACGAACTTTTTGACATTATTGAAATTTTATCTTTCATGGTATTTGTTGTGGACGTCATTTTCGTTTTGTGGATCCTCGATGCCTTGAATGCGACGATGGAATATTTGGAGAATATGAACCAAACCCGAAAGTTGATGCGATATTTGCGCTTTCGATGTGTCTTTCTCTTTGCAATCTTGTTTTCGGTTGTCTGGGTCGTCTTTAGCCTGGTCGATACCTACGACGAAGACGGAATCCTAGAAGAGCAACACGAATGGGTTGTCGTAGCTGCCAAAGAGCTTAACTACCTCTTCCTGCTTGTCGGAATTGCTGCTCTGTGGTGGCCTAATCCAGCTGCGAAAGAATATGCATATGCAATGGAGTTACCGGCAATCCAGGAAGGGGACGAAGAGAACGAGCTGGAGCTCACCGGGAATGTGCCGTCGGCAATTGATGACCAAGAAGATGAACGAAAGAGCGGCGGTAACAAGAGGACCGATTCATTTGAGGATGAATTCGATGAAGGTTTCAGGTAGACAATACGCATTAGGTGTTTGCGTCGTAGCTTATTGTCACAAAACATATCTAGTAAAAAAGTAGCAAAGCATATCTAATAAAAAATTAGAGGATATTTTCATGGCAAGTGACATATAAATAATCATATAAATTAACTTAGATCAACTGTTGTACCTTTTGGGTGCTAGTACCAGGTAGTATTGTACAAGGATTGCACTGAGCTACCTGGTTCCATACTCTACTACGCCTGTTTTACTACTATCAGTAGACTACTACCTGGTAGTAGAGTACTAAGTCTAGTAATACTAGCAGTAGGTCTAGTGTTTTTTCTTGTTTTCGACGGAAATGATGGATGATTTAGTCACGAATAATACGTAATAACTCAGCAACATTCACTCATTCGCAGAAGAGTCTTCTCCCTCTACAGGGTCATGGCGACAGCCACCTGCTTTCTTGCCAGTCTGCGTTTTCACTTGAGACTGCTCTGGAAACGTTGGTCTGGTTGTCAAACTGCCGAAATCGAATCTGCTGCAAGCGAGCGCTCCCGTAGGTCTTCAGTTTTCAAACCTGTTGCCGCCATCCTACCAGTACAACCTACTACTAGCTACTCTACCTAATAGTGTATGGTAGCTAGTACTGCTACACCTACTACATCCTCCGTAGAAATACACGTCGTCCAGTAAGCATCAGCATTATTTTGTTCGGAAGCTTCGTGTGTTTCTGTTATTACCTCCTTTCTCTCACTACTACTACTACGTCTACGTATACTACTACTTGACTTAATAAAAGTGAAGAGGAGATTGCCTTTTTCCAGCCTTTTGATCACAATAGTTGATAACTCGATTAACAACATACAATTTACAACAAACAAACAAATACTTAATAAATACTACTGAGGAACCAAGTCATCATGGCCCGTACTAAGCAAACCGCTCGTAAGAGTACCGGAGGAAAGGCTCCTCGCAAGCAGGTAATTTAATTTAAGCTGATAAGGAGTTGTCGAGATTTGACGCACCGGCCCTTGTTTTTGCCTTTTACCTACAATTAACAATAGCAAGAGCACCGAATTTGTCACATACGTTTTCAACGACTGTTGCTCAACCAATATTTCTTCCTTTTTCATCACAACGATCCCCTCGCCCCCCCTCCATCACAAGCACAGCTCGCCACCAAGGTAAGTAGTCGTACAGCCTGATCAAAACAAAAAATAGTGCGGCCATGAGCCATGACATCATGGTCGCTCTCGAAGTTTTATTTTTCAGACGAGTGGAATCCCTTCGCCGTAAACTTTCACGTGATTTTTCTACAAGAAGAAGTCCCGAACGGAATCGTGACTCAAACTTTTGTAAAAAAAACTAACAATCGTTTTTATTAATTCATTTTACCATGACGACGACGACAACAACAGGCTGCTCGTAAGTCTGCGCCCACCGCCGGAGGAGTCAAGAAACCCCACCGTTACCGACCTGGAACTGTCGCTCTACGTGAAATCCGCAAGTACCAGAAGAGTACTGATCTTTTGGTAAGTAAAATGTCTTTTGTAGGGAGTCTGCTCTTGCTTGAGGGTGGTCGAAGCAAATTTTTTTCGCTTTTTGATAATTAAATTCCTATTCCTCCCTTTTATTGAACGACAGATTCGCAAGGCTCCGTTCCAGCGACTGGTTCGTGAAATTGCCCAGGACTTCAAGAGTGACCTCCGTTTCCAGTCCACAGCCGTCTTGGCCCTCCAAGAAGCCAGTGAAGCTTATCTTGTAGGACTCTTCGAGGACACCAATTTATGTGCCATTCACGCCAAGCGTGTTACCATCATGCCCAAGGACATTCAGCTTGCCCGTCGCATTCGCGGTGAACGTGCCTAAGTACTTTTCCAATTCTAAACTATTGAGGCACTCAAGCAAACGCACACAATTCAATCGTATTGTTGATCGTGACGCTGCTTTCCTATGATGGGTATGTTTGGCGGCTTTTATGTGTGGGAACAGGAATAAATTTGACCGAGGAAAATGAAGGTGCAACGGTGAAAGAATCCTTTCTTTAATTTGAAATTTGTGGGGTGGAGAGACCTTGACTCTTGTGCTGTCAAAGAGATGGCGCATTTTGAAATCTCTTAACGGGTGCTAGGCGCCATATAAGTATTATACGATAATATTGAAAACTCTGTTAGTTTCAAGTATAGATGTCTGCAGTGTTTGTGCTTACAGCTTAGTTCACTTTTCCACGTTGGCAATCGACGCTGCTTGATTAATTAATGCTTCCAAAATAAAATTTACTGGAGTACATGGTAAACACCAGCACGTTGGCACGGCCGAATTGCGTCAATTCATACAACATTTCCTCGGCTCTGGTAACATCCTTACAATTGTCTGGACCAGATTCAAGAACGTTTTCTCAAGTACTATTTTCGGCTGGCCTGGTCTTCTTTACTATCATTGCTGCATATTTCTTCCGTTTTTCCATCCATCGAATTGCCTTGCTTTTCGCGACGAATATATGTATCCCAAGTATCCTTGCACAAGCTGTTTTGGGCCAGGGCCGAACTTGCCGGGATGCTCTTTTCGTTTCAAATGAGAAAAATAGACCAGCAACGTTGCCCCAGTGAAAGCACACAAAAACGAACTGGCAAAGAACAGATTGACCCAAAGTGTACCTGGGTATTCACTTTGTAATTCATAGCTGTAATATACAATTCGTTGGCTTTGATTTACAAATTGAAAGAGACAGGTCAGTATCAGGAATACCAGAATTACAATGCGATGTTTCGGGCTCAAGTGAAACCAAATATCCATTGTTGGCATACCGTACAGATCAAACCCAGGCTCATTTCTCCGTCGTGGACAATGCCATCCCGTGGCATGCACGAAATTGGTCCATCGCCAAGGCAGGCTGACCATAGCCATGTAGGTAAAGAGGACGTTCAAGATTTGCACGCTGACATTGTAAATGTCGTTCCTTGGATTGCAGTCAGTTCTTGGTCGGCACAAATTCTGCCAGCCCATTAAGAAGAAGAAGAAAACAGCGCCATCAACAATTACGGCAACCAATACCAATATACCAAGCCTTTGAAAGAATGCATTGTCCAAAATTCGTAAAACATGGTCTCGGAAATTCTCAACACAGGTTGGCGGCGGATTTTTGGTCAAATGGCCCTGACAGTCATCATCGCTATCGTTTACGTTGTGGTCATTAGTGTTGTTGTGAGCCGCCGGAATGTAATGAAGACCAACTTTCATGACATCGTTTGAGATGTTTGAGGACATTTCAGTGATTCGAAGTAGGCTTCTCTGACCGACAAGGTCATGTTTGTGCCTCTCTGATGAGGATAGAGTTGTACTCAATACTCAATGTTTTTATGTGTCACAAAAACGTCTGTCCCCAATGAAACTTTTTAGCCCGATATTTCCCTTAGTGGACTGACTAGTCTAGTACAGTAGTGTAGCTACTGTACTACTAGTTTAGTACTAACAATCAAGGCCTAGCTAGTACTATTATTAGGGAGTGCTACTTGTTCAGTAGTACTTACTAGACCTACTAGAGTTTTTTCCATTTTAACGGATTGAGCTCAGACCTCTCATCCTTTTTAACTCAAAAAGAGTGCTTGGACCTTGATTTGTTATTATTATTTCGAATTATTTACTCGAGCAGGTCTAGGTCTTTATTTTTATGTGCCAAGTGCCCCTGGTGGCCCAGACCAACACTATCAGCAACAACATCTACTATTGTTCTTGGAGGACTCCTCTCTGCCTGATCAGCCATCTCTCTCATGATAGCTGAGAATGATATATGTGGCTGCATCAGAAAAGTAGCGGTTGCTGCAGTGTTGACAACGCACGCTACTCAAGAAGAAGGGTCGCAGTAAATCAATCCTCTAGAACTCAAATTTTTGCTGAACACACTATAAAACAAAAATCAGGACAAGTGTAAGCTAGTAAGTGTAAGAAAACAAACACCAGGCAGCCAGGCCTGAAAACAGCGCCCTTTTGTTTTTAGTCCTCAAATCAGCCTCCTGCTGAAAAAAAAACAGTGTCTTGTTCTTGTTATGCGTGCGGACAGCACATCAACAATTGCACCACTGCAACACAAATTCACCCCCTCAACCCCCCCCCGCCCCCCCTACAGCAGCATTGTCATTCTAGCTGGCAGCTACAAGAATTCAAGAACACGATTGTTTTCAACCCCATGACTTCCTCTCGTCGACAAGAACACCATCACAATCATGAATTAAATGTGCACAACAGAAGCAAAAAAACACAAGCAACAAGCAAGCGAAACTGAAATTCAATAATATGAGCGGTTTGCTCACCAAGAAATAAATCATGTGTCGCATCTTGTGGAGAAAATGAAGAAGCTATGCGAGTCTAGTTAGTTAGTTAGTTGTGAACGAGAGAGGAAAGAAACAACGACACGCAAAAAGAAGAGAAGACTGAGCTGCTGGCAGCAATGTTGTGCATGTGCATCGACACTGTCTTCTCAAAATACTAGACCTAGTCGAAGAAGATATTATTATTATTTAAATCTCTAGATCTCTCTAAAATCCTGGCATATTATTATTATTGTCAATTAATGCTGAGCTTTATTTCGTGGACTTTTTAATGGCATGGTATGAAATACTACTACAGTACTGACTGAATTAGGTACCGGCATCCTAATAGGCACGAGCACACTATTATTGGCAGCACATCAGTCGACAAGCAGGAAGCAAAGAAAAACACCGTAATTCAATTCTATGATGTACTGTACTGTCATTGCCCGTACTAGCAGCAAGCAATGCATTGCAACACTAATTTTTTCGGAAACTAAGCAAAAAACAAAAATAAAGGATTCTGGAAAAAATGACCCAAACGTACACCGCTGCTTTGCTCACTCTACAGTAATAGAGAAATGATCAAAGTGCTTAAGCTACAAATAACCAATAGATAAGCAGCCAGCGTTCAAACCGTGCTTCTTCTATTTTCAGCAAGCAGCAAAGACGGGGCTTCGGGTCTGAATCAATCAGATGGAATATCTTGACAAATAAGTAACGCTTTCATACTTTATAGAACCTATCACTCTAGTACGTAGTACTTTTTTTGTGAAAATGAGTAGCTTTAGCGGGAGCTATTGACCTGTAGTAATGCGTTCGATCGCAGAAAACAATGCTCCTTGTATACAGCTCCAACTGGCCGCGCAGTCAATGATAGCCAACTGCAGCTGTCTAGCGCCCGTAACCCTCCAGCTACAGATGAAAAAAGCATCATTTATTCCTGATGTTGCGGATAAAAAATAGAAAATTGTACATTCATGAGCCTTCTCTTGAAAATATAACCGAGTATGAGGCACATGAAGTAATCTCCCTTTTCATGGAAAAATTTTACTGAGTATTTGAATAATTACTTCCAGTCCGCTGGTGTTGGCATGGTCTTTCGCTGCATCATTTTCAACTTTAACTTCAGCAGATTGCCTTTTTGCGCTGCAGAATCGCTTGCAAGACAATTTTATAGTGAATTTTAAGATCTCATTTCTTCAACCGCACTGTTTTCGAAAGTTTTGAAATATTCAATTCATCAGGAAGTATATGAAACATTACGGCTGATTTTCGAAATGGATTGGTTCCTAATCCTACTTATCCTTTTCCTACAGGCGAAACTGATACAACCCAGCAAAGAAATTTTCCCTGAGTTAAGCAAAATTTTGGTGAAAATTGGTTAGAATATTATTTTTCTTGAAATAAGCATTTTTCAAATAGGTGACAACAGTTTTATTTTAACTCAATATTATTCTTTTCGAACAAAAGATTTTTGTTGGTAAGATGCAAACAGATTTTCGTTGAGCGTACGTTATGAAAGTTTTCGAATTAAGGTTTACAAAAGTTGTGTTATCTTCATGGCGAGCTTCCTTTCAGAGCTCATCCCATAAGCTAGTAGAAGTCTTGTGTAAAATCTTGTGTAAAAAAATTGGAACACTTCTAGTTTTAATAGGCAACATTCTTTAATTTTTGGATGCATTCTATAACTTTCAAATTTCAATTTTGGCTTGAAATTAAACTGCGGATAAACTGCCTAGGGCTATTTTCGGTATAAAATCGATATTAGACTTTTTGCCTGCTCGCGTGACATCCTTATTGTAATTGTATCTATTATAGGCAGTTCTGTAGGTCTGCCAACCAAAAAAATGCTCAAGATTATTTCTGGTACACAACAAGATCAGCTTATCTGTCTCCAAGTTTAGTACTGGTTGCTGCAGTACCGACTGTATAATGCAAGTAAATACTTAAATGTTTCTTCTGAGTCTCTGCTTCCACTGGCGATTTTCCCCTTCCATTTCAACTTTCAGCTGCAAAACTGCCGTCTGCACTCTACGGTTTTCTTATCTACTATTTCTTATTCGGTCAACGAAAGCTATCTTTTTAGTTCAAGCTCTCTTTAGTTCAAATAATATTATCACCTCTGGCTTATTTGATGTTATCTACTGAACAATATAAACGAACGAGTCTCTTCTTTGGACTATGCTACTGGTTCTTTACAGTCAACTCGAAACGCCGAAAAAGAAAACATGTTGAGTGCAACACAAAGAGAGTTTTAAAATAAAGCCGTTTTATGCTTACACTGATTGTTTTAGCGCACCCGGCCAGTGCAGTCAGTCCTGGTAGCTCGCTTTCATTTTCATTTGACTCTGCTGTGCTGCTGCTATTCTTTTCCGCGCCAACCTAAAAAGGGTGGGCCAGCAATGGAGCACTTTCCGCTCTGGATACAGCGAGGACCGCTCTGCCAAACTGCAACGCGGCCATGACATTCCCGTGGCAAATTAATATTTTTTATTTTTATAGTGCGGATATTTTCTCTTTGTATTGCTGCGCCAGTGTGACAACGGTTTATGGAAAATGCTTTTGTGCAACACGCCGCCCGGCCACAACTGCTGAAGAATTTGTCTGTCAGCATGATGGCAGCAAAACAATAGAAGCCCGGGAGTGAGTGTTGCGCATGCCAAAGCGACCGCCCCCCGCCTGTATGATTTGGCTTCATGTGCTGTTTTTAAGTTCAGCGTGAGTTGTTGTGCAAGCAAGTTGTTGTTTCAATCCAAAAACTGCCAACGACGAGTGCCAGTGAGAGGAGCAGCACAAGCATGTGCGCTCTCTATGCGGTGGGTGCTGCTGCAGCTCAATCAAGAGTGAACAATCAAGGCAAGCAAGCATGCAGCATTGACAGCCAGTTTCTATTATGAGCCAGCAACAGCGCTTTAAAAAAGCCAACGATGACTAGCAGTTCTCTCGTTTTGCCTGTGTTAACGAGGGAGCAGGGCAATAATGGCTGGCTGGCTGCCTATTTGTATGTGGCTATGCGCTGTCGCAGCTATAGCCCGAATTGTGACCTTCTCTAGCAGTAGATCAATTAGTTTTATTAAAGACTGCACAAAGTGCCTGCAGCAGTTAGGGGGAGAGAGTGCTGGGCGGGGAGGCAAACACCAAGCCCACTACCAGAAGAAGCTAGCCCCAGCCCGTCCTCCTATCATAGGAATGGTTAAGAAAAGGAAGAGAGCGAGGCGACTGAAAGAGGACGACGAAGGAGCGCAAGACCTGCCTGCCATCATCATTTTGAATAAAAATTTACTCTCGGTCGGACTATTTTCAATACGAGTATGAATTTGGAACTTTGGAAGAAGTCGGCATGCATTTTATTATCGACGAACGAGATAGAAATGATTTGCTGTACACATTCTGGAGTTTTTCTTTCTTTCAAAACAAATACTCTAGTTACCCGAGTACTCGAGTAGTCTACTCAGCTCCAGAGTAGTTTCTTGTAATTGCTACTCTACTACAGTAGTTAGTACCAGACAAAAGTACTTTCGACAGTAAAAGCTACTAGCTAGTATGCGGGTACTACCACATGGATGATGTACACGGAGTACTAGCTAGTAGTAGCTAGTATGCATTATTAATACTACTAATGATGATATTATTATTTGGGTTATTTAGTACTACTAGCTAGGGTCGCTCTACTCTACCTAGCTAGCAGTACTACTTTACGGTTCAGCCTGTCCGCCGTCGGAGTGCACTAAAAGTCATTCGAAGAAGGTCATTCTCAATCAAAAGCCAGGGTAGGGCCCGTGATACGATTGCGAGTCGTAGCGCAGCAAGAAGCTATGCTGGTGCACCAGTAATACTTTTTGTTGAGTATTTTGGAGTACTGGTAGTAGTCTAGTCTACTCGAATACTCGAGTACGGAGTACGGAGTACATCACAACAATATCTATCCTATCATCGATCACAACAGTTGGCAACTGAATATCACGCCAACTAGTATACGACTACGAACACATAAACTTTCCCATACCATTAAGCAGTTGAACGAGTGAGCTTACGAGAAACCATGTCATCTGGAAAAGGCAAAGGAGGCGGACCGAAGCGAAATAGTGTGATGCTGCAGCCGATGGCCGGAGGTTCACTGCTGCCCGATTTTGACGATATCGATTCGGAAGAAGAGGATAACAAGGCTCCACCACCGCCTCAACCTCAAGCTGCCCCTCCTGCAGCAATTCCTGGTGGTCCGATCCCAGGTGTTCAGTCTGGCAGTGGCGCAAGCTCAGCGCCGAAAGCTGGGGATCCGAATCACCGTCCTTTAGTAGGCGGATTTGCCGCTGCTGCCTACGAAGCGGCCCGTGCCCACCATTATAAAGCCCAAGCTGCTAAGCAAAAGAGAGAGAAAAAGCGCGAGAAGGAAAAGCGCGAGAAATAATTGCGCGAGAGTTTATCCCTAGTCTCTGAGAGGGCCCCCAAGGATTGTCCGAGATATTGAGGTAGAAAATAAATTGACGAGTATTGGTGGATCCCAGCATACAGAAAACGACTTTCCTTGGGCTCATATGGGATATGAGCACGTGAGAGCACTTCTTCATCATAGCTCGATATTGAATGGCTGTGCAATTTTTTGTTTGACTATTCTTTTGAGCAGAGTGCAGTAAATTAAGCCACGACAGTACATATCGATGTTGGCGAGTTGCGTTTGGATGGTTTGGTTGGTACGAAATCGACCTCCATTACTAGAAGAACGTCTTAGTGCATTTTGTTGAATTGACTGCTGTATGAACTTGTAGCGGGAGGACGAGAAAAACAGGCCTTAATTTTCGGCTACTCCATCGTCTCCCATGGTACCACAGATTACACTCCTAGCCAATGCAGGCAACTAGGCTAGTTTCGTTAAAAAATGTCATTACAACAATACCGAAGACGGAACTAAGAAGATACGATTGATCATAAACCTTCTTGAATTATTTCATCGGCGAATGGATCTGAATGGCTGCAAGCGGGTTTCATCCGTCCAATTTATGTAGGAACCGCTCGTTCTTGCACTTTAACGTGACCGCAACTAGTATCTGAAAAGCCGACAATAAACTGCAGCGGCTATAGCGACAAGCATCTCAATTTTGTTGGCTTCAGTGCCGTTTCTAACTTCGTCGCGCGGTCTTTTTCCATCACTTGCGCAGGAGAAGGCAATATTCAGGCACACGGTGAGGCACGAATGTGCCATAGGAGCGCTATCACTGTTCAATTTTGATTCTGGGCTTGATTCTGACCTAGCTTGAATAGAGAAACAAGCGTAACTTTACAATGAAAAAAAGAGGAACGAAACAAACATGAAGACAAGGAAGTCGGTGGGATTCTCTTGCCCCCCCCCCCCTTCACGGTGTTCGCTAAGTTTTGAGTTATAGAGAAACAAGCGTAGCTTTACAATGAAAAAAAAGAGGAACGAAACAACTATGAGGACAAGAAAGTCGGTGGAATTCTCTTGCCCCCCCCCCCTCGGTGTTCGCTAGGTTTTGAGTGGTAGCAGCCCCGTGGCGGCTGATTTTTTTCGCTAGCTTGGATCTGCATGGCACTTGCTTTCAAAGGGCCGACTACTGATGGGCTGGACTGGGCTTCGAGAGAAGTTTGCGATGTGTGTGCCTCCTATCATTGGGGTTTGGGAGCATTTAAGAGTACTTGATTTATCTTTTTTACGCTATCGCGCACCATTCCGCAACGAAAACTTTTACGGGACATGCGCCATTGAAGGATAACAGCCTACAACATGTTTCTATCTCCGGAATCAGGTGTGCGCTGCTGCGGATCATCGGCCCGCAGTCCCACTTGTTTGCCACTTGTTTGGCCTGGAGCAATACTTTTTGATTGAAAGAATGAAGAATGACTATCCTATCCAGGAGCCACGCGACACATGAGCGACAAGGTCGACGAAGATAAATGCGAGCAACAATAGATAACGATGAAATTCCAGGAGAAGACAGTGACGAGAAAGACAATATTATGAGCACTAAAAAATTGTTTGATTTGAGATTTGACGGCGGAGCACAAGAGTCAAGAGTGAGTGAAAATTTCTGCGGTTTGACGCGCCATCAGGTCGAACAAGGCAGGGACCGTCCAAAGCGACGTCAGATTCAATGCTACAAAGAATCAATTTCGAAGTCAACGAGAACTACGAAATGACAGACACATGCAGCTGTTTGTGATTTGTGCGATGATAGTTGCACTATGGAGGCCCATCCATGTCTTCATCGATGGCACGGAGATTGCGAATATCTATCCTGGTTGCTTATTGCTTGCAGAAGGCCAAGCGCCAATGCCAAGGGATGGAAATGCAAAGCCATTAAACAATAATCATTCTTTTCGCTCGAGGCTTTCGGATGCTGTTTCTAGCTGCTACAGTAGTATGACTACTCTGGAAGAGTTGCTTGCTATTGCGATGGGGCACCAACTGAACAGGTTGGTGGATCACAATATTGCAGTACTGGTACTACTAGTATCCACTAGTAGACTACCTGGTACTACACCAGTAGTAGTACTGTACTCTGTAGCAGCGGCACTTTTAATTATGGCTCACAGCTGCAGTTTAGTACCTGGTAGTGGCCAAATTTGACCTCAATCCCATTAATTGAGTCATTCCAAGATAAAATTTATTTAACAAAAGTGCCAGCTAATCGGACTATGTCTCATTTTGAATCAGCGATGTTAATTGAGCTATTCGTAAAACCCCTCAACTTTTTCAATACATTCTTCTTTTTTGCTGCGGCAAATTTTGCAACAGTAGTTATCTCAGCATCTATGAATACACCACATCTCACTTTTCTCCTGAATGCAGCTCAAAATTTAGAACCATCTTATCCCTCGTGTGTTCACCATCACACATCACACCGACCCTTACCAGGTACCATGAGCGAACCCAAAGAAGATGAAAGCAGCACTGCCAGCCCCCCACCATTTCCGCTTGACGATGAGCAACAAGAGCAGTCAGGCGAAGCCAACACCCTTTACAAGTACCGTGACTTTAGCACCATGCCCGAGGAACAAGACGCGGAAGAAGATAACTCTCCCTCGAAGCAAGGGAGTCTTGAAAGTTCCATTCGCGTGCAAAAGTTTCCAGTCAAGCTGTATGCTATCCTGGCCCAAAAGGAGTTTCATGACATCATTAGCTGGATGCCCCACGGACGCAGTTGGAAAGTACTCAAGCCAAACCTCTTCGAGAGCATGGTCATGCCTTTGTTCTTTGAATACAGCAACTATCATTCCTTTAACCGCCTTGTCAATGCTTGGAGTTTCCGGAGAATCAGCTCAGGACCCGACCGTGGCTCGTACTACCATGAGGTAGGTTTCTTGGTGCATGTGCTGTATTTATTTGCTTGCTGTATTTATTTGTTCTTGTGTTGCTAACCTAACACCTCACACCATATTATTTATTTATTATCACGTTTCTTTGCTTTGCGAATCACAGCTCTTTCTACGTGGAAAGCCTCATCTCCAAAAGTACATGCGCCGCCTTCCCAAGACCCATAAAAAGCTTCCAATGAAGAAGGAAGACGAACCGGATTTTTATAAGATGGATAAGGAGGCCTCACTGCCTCCACTGGAAGACATTCCTCTTTCGGCCTCCAAAATGCAGGGTGGCATACAAGGCCATCAATCTTTGGCTCTTACACCTTTGCCGGTCAGCCAGGGAAGTATGAACAGTATGCAACGTTCGACCCCCCGAATATACCACGAAACTTCTCAACAGGACGGATTTGATTCTCAAGATGGTGGGTATACTCCTGGAGGCCGTAGTACTGCGGGTGGTATGAGGGATCCTGCCAAGTTCAAACCTATGGAATTCAAACCTGTTTCCTCCACGGATGGTATGGGGATGAACCCTCAAATGATGATGGGTGGACCTCAGATGAATCCTCAAATGGGCGGCATGGGTATAAATATGAACAGTATGGAGATGAGCATGAACGGCATGGGCATGGGAAGTCCCATGATGATGGGCTGTCAGCAAATGAGCCCTCAAATGATGATGGGTGGTCCTCATATAAGCCCTCAAATGATGATGGGCGGCCCTCAGATGAATCCTCAAATAGGAGGCATGGGATCCATGAGTATGAACGGTACGGGCATGACGGGGAATCCTATGATGATGGGCGGCCAACACATGAATCCCCAGATGAACCAAATGGGTACTATGAGTCCAATGAGCTCTGGTGGCTCTAATTCTCAGCAGTTTTACATGCAACGCTTGCGCCAGATGCAAATGATGAATGGCTCCATGCCGATGGGCAACGAAGTAGGCGGGGACTTCGGATGTCGCATGGGCTCCTTCAACCCGCAACACTGCTAGCGTAAAGCCGCAAACAGTGCGATGCAATACTAGAATATGCACTGGCATCGGGGGATGCGAGCATGACTGAGAAAGGTCGCTGGCTATGTTTCTTGTCGATAGTTTCTCCGTCCCTCGTTAATCACGATTGAAGCAACCACTTGTGCTAGTAATGTTTACAACCTTTTCTAAAACTATCGTGTAATGATACACTTCTACTGCCCGTACAGCAATAGATTCGGTTCATTGGGAATTCACATCTTTCTGCTTATCGTCCTTTCTCCTGCCTTGCCGCTAGTATGCACGTAAACTATGCTTACAAAGCGATCTCTTCCTCTCTCTTTTCTGCGAGACCAACAAGAAGGGTTGGCGCTGTTTTTGGGTGAATCTCGATCTCTTTCGCACTAGCAGAGTAAGAACGCATTTTCATTGCTGCTTCTGCTTAAGCTTGCATAACCTAGTTATACTTATTAATAGGAGTAGTAACTACTAGGCTAAACTTCATAATATTTCTACAAAAACGCTGAACTTAATATCCGTTTGTGTTCCTGTGAATCCAAACCAACCTTGAAGGACAAACTCAGCACCCCTGAATCTATGCCCCAAGCAAGTGTCAATCCAAGGCAACAAGCAGCTGTAACCATCCTCTCCTTGCCTCGTTTTTCATTCATATTTTGTCTCATGCACTGCAGACCATCTACACCACCATGTTTGCTACACCATGCGTGGCGTAAAGGCTTGAAAGAAGGGAGTGAATAGATCCAAGAGGAATTTGAATGTGGAATGCTGATCAAAGCCCGCAATGGTGATGAGCGAACCATCTGTACCACTTGAGTATAGTTTCATGATCCAAGGGCCAAGGGGTGACGTCTGGATGCAAAAGGACTTCACAGTTCAGAGCTCTTCGCCTCCTGTGCCTCCCTTCTTGGGCCAAAAGAGACCTAAAAGACCAGGTACTCTCTACTATGGCAAGGAGTAGTAGAACAATTATTCTTGTCCTGACTAGCCTTTGTTGTCATTCGTCTTTGTCTAAGGTCTCCATGTCTCCATCACACCATAAATAATATATATGATGGTTTTGTATACTTTCCAGTAAGTAGTAAAACATGATGAGGTAGCATAATCAATAAAGTACAAAAATAGTGTCACTAAGACAAATAAAGTATTTCAAGGAGGTGTGATTCAGGATAATGTAATTTTCGAAAAATATGTTGACCGGTACTGGCCTCTATATCTTTTAGCAGCAAATTTGTCAATTTCCAACTTCAATATTTTTTTCCAAATGCTCCCAATATTTCTACAAAAAATACAGCTGTGATAAGTACTTGAACGTGGAGAGTGCGCACTTGCCACTGCGCAATTTTCGTGGCCAAGCAAATTGGCAGGCTCTCGCCAAAACGAGAAGTCGTTTCGTTCGCGACCTCCGTTCCAATCTCGCTTCATTCCACCCGGCGATTCAAAGTGAGTACATCGTGTACCGTACTCTCAGAGCAACGACTGCTCGTTTCGCATCATGCGGGAGCGGCAAGCTTCATGCTGTGTTTGTCTCGCACTATCTTGATAATAAAGAAGAAACACGCAACATCTAATTGCATAGCATTTTCTTCCAACATCTACAAGCAAATTGACCAACCATGGAAGTAGCTTCACCATTGACATTTTCGCATGCTGCGGCGGGAAC
>Ga0100402_1001198_pt1 | contig 30044 bp, 24 predicted proteins | sample CryGeyme20150102_FD_80419 | JGI IMG/M metagenome (GOLD analysis project Ga0100402, IMG submission 80419) | Groundwater microbial communities from Crystal Geyser aquifers in Utah, USA - Crystal Geyser metaG 2015-0102 | ecosystem: Environmental > Aquatic > Deep subsurface > Groundwater | place...
AGGGTGACATAGTTGATCACAACCGGACCACACCCTCCATGGAGGAGGATAGGATCTACTACTCAGCACTCTAGTTACTTTGCTCTGTCCATCGCTTTACTTGCATATATCGACACCCAATAGATCCCTTTGCTTTCACTTCGTCCGGTGTACACGATCAATTTCAGCTTCCGGCACAATTACTTTGCCATGAAGCTGATATAATGCAGCGCATCTTGGTGTAGTAGTGAGAGTTGTCTCATTTTTATTCTTACACGCAGCCATATATACCTATCTAGAAGCTTACTCTATGAAAAATGCATTCTTTATACATGTATTTTCCACCTGCATCTCTTTCATGTAGAATAATCTTTTTGCGTGGTCGATTGCCGTTTGAAAAAAGCTATTTTATCAGCGTGGTGCTAATTGTAGCAACTTCATTTCTTATGCCTTTTTGGCCTTCTTGGTCTTCTTCTTGGAGGATTCAGTAGCAACTTCACTTCGACCGGACTTGACAATGGTGGAAAAACCAACTTCTGTGGCCAGACTATAGGCGATGAAGAACGAGGCCATAACAACTTGGGCTTTTTGGGAGGCGTCTTCAACACCTTCGCTCACAGACGTGCTGACAAACAAATGGTAGCAGGTAGCTGCAAAAAGAGCCGTCGACATGTTGGCTGCCAGTCCCTTTTCAATGGGAGCAAGACCTTTGTCCATTGGTAGGAAGGCGCCTCCACAACCAGCCACTCCACCACAAAAGATGGGTCCGAAGAGTGGAAAAGCAAACTCGGTGGCTGGGATGGCAGCAGCTGCGGCGGTAGTGAGCTTGGTGACCACCGAAGCACGTTGGGTCTCAAACATAATAACAAGTGCCGCCTTGACGGCTGGTGATTGTTTCACAACATCACGAAGGACGGGAAGGTACATGTGCAATAGGAAAGAAATACCAATGGCAATGGGGTAGGCATCATTTCCTAGTGAAACAGGAATGACGTTGATAAAGATGGGCACCAAGATACCTCCTCCGGTACACTGAAAGATCATTCGAACAAACTTGTATGGCAACGATTGATCATCTTTCAGGTTTCCCCACAATTTGCATCCTGCGAAGAAAATGTTCAAAACAATTGGATCATTGAAGTGTCAAAAATATGTTTCCGTTAGTTCATACAAAGATATGAGCAAGCTATTTTTGTTCATTTACATACCGTGATAAAAAGTGTACGCCAACATGCAAAGATATCTGATATTCGCCGATTTCATCAAGAGGAAATCAGCCATGGAACCTTCCGTCATCCAGCTGAATGATGAATCCTTGAGAGCATCCGAGGCAAATGTCTGGTTAAATGTCGACATGATAAAATTGAATTTTTGATTGCTCCAGAAAGAAGATGCTGCAATAATATGTAAGGTATTTTATGCTGAAAACTGAAAACGAAATAATAATAAAAGATGATGTTTCTCGTCCAAAAGAGACGAAGGATTTGCATCCGACGTCAGGTTCATGCATTTGTGATCACGAAGCCAACGTCATGCTCATGTATCATCCACCACGTATCAGGTTGCCGGGTGGATAGCAACAAAAGATGTTCTGCTTCGCGATATGTGAAGCGATTTGAGGTGTGGTTGAGAAACGTTGACGCCATCATGTCCGTTGATCCTTCTCCCCAGAATTGATTGGATAGCTTAATACAGCAGGTCAGTTTTGAACAACAAAGTAGGTTTTCCATGGCCCCGTTCCGTTTTGCTTGTGCTAGCTAGGAAACCTTGACAAGGAGCTGTATTCGCGTGTGCTGAAGACTTCTTGAGTCTCGCAAAACAACCAACGGAACACCACTCAATCAGCTCCATTCCCTTGAAAGTAGTAACTGTTATGGCCTCCATCACTACCAGGTACCGGTGGAGCTTCAGCTATGATTTTTTTCTTTCGGGAGATTTGCTCTAAAAAATCCAGCATACCACAACATCTTCATAGACTCTGTAGCTAAGCAACATGTCCAGGTGGGAGGGAGGTAATGCAATCTATCGTTAAAAATGGAACAGATTCCAATCTTTTATTAGAGAGTGTAATTGGCGGCCTCGCATACTTCTTTTAGCAGGGTACTTGTGTAGTGGACTTCTAGCTAGAGCACACCGTGAAACGATAATAGGTTCGCCAATACTACCGGGTACTACCTAGCTAGTAGGAGGACTAGCTAGAGTAGCTAGTAGGAGGACTAGTAGCTAGTACTAGCAGTACCAGGTAGACTACTCTAGAGTAGTCTCTAGTAGTAGTAGTAGTCGACTGAAGTACTGCCTACTATCAGTACTACTACCCGGTAGACTACTACAGTAGCTAGCTACAAGAAGTAGCCTAGCTAGTAAAAGGTAGTAGTTGAGTAATACTCCAACTACTACTACTACTACTACTAGCAACTACTAGCAACTACTCTAGCAACTAATAGTAATAATTAATAATAGTATCATTTATTTTCCATTTTCCAGGAGACCATGGCCAAGATAAGATAGATAGGATCATACAAGCGTCAAAGATGCCCAAGCATTGCAATTCTACTGATCAAAAGACAAATTCGCTTAATTATTTATCTCAAGCTTTTGGATGTTATTATCATTATTTTTTAATTGCCTTGATGGGTCGAAAAGGTAGCGTCATTTACCTCTCCACTGTAGTGGGACTTTGTCTGGTAGTGATTTTTGCAACCACCATACATAACTCCAAGATTCTGCAATCTAAATTTGGTATGCACGCATCAAGTTATATTCAACACATTGCGACAGCGAAAGTACCGTCTGCGTCTGCTGCACAACAATTTGAACACCAACACCATTCTCTAGAATTTCAGCATATCCTAACTCGATTAAATCACACAGAGCAGCGTCTCGCAAGAGCCGAACAACTTCTTCATGAATCAACTCGAATGTCGTGCCTGGAGCTCATGTCTCGACCTAATTCACCCTATGCCGATGGCAGCTTCATTACCCGTACGACAACACCCCACACTTGGATTCCTCGATCGGACGGTTCTCGGGAATTGGATCGGACTTCTACGTGCACCTTGCACAGATATACAGCATCAGAGGCACGCCAATGTTTGGTCGGAAGACACTTGAGCATGGTGGGAGATTCCCTTACGCGGTACCAGTATATGTCGTTGGTGCATTTTATAGATACTGGCAAATATCCTCCTCGTTTTCCAAGACCCGGTAATCCTCGTCCGGATCCAAAATTACACTGTCAGCACCTAGATCACAATAATCAGTCACAATGTTCCCCCCACGATGAACCCAATATTTGTATGGAAGGAGATTGGTGGAAACAGTACGGAGAGGAATCTTGGTTTCAATTTTATTCCAATATCGGTAGTCGTCGTGGTATCTTTGGAGGACGTATGGAATGTGACTGTGTCCGGGATGGTCCAGTGAATACCGAAAACAAAATATACGTATCAACTCCGGTAAAAGCAGTGGATAGTGCAATCAGTCCTACAGAAAATATTAGCAAAAGCACGAGGAACAACAACCGTGTGATACTAAGCAACTTTCAAGAAATTGGTCGATCCCCACATCGACAACCACTCCAAGGGTTCGGCTTTACAAATTGTGCATATAATGGATCCTGTCAGTTGACGCGGCAACAACAACAAGACAAGCTTGTTCGTGGTACTGCAAATAATTTTACGTGGCAACAATCATTCGAAGATGCCATATTATTGGAAGCAGGGCACAACGGTACGTTCCACAACATGCTGCCACCAGTCGATTACGCCGTTTACAATCGAGGTCTTTGGGGACAATTTACAGAGAAAGAAGCGGATATTATCTTGCCACGCATGTATGATTGGACTGGAAAGGGAACCGGACGATGCTTATACAAAGCAACGACAGCCGACGGTAAACCCCAGGCATTTTACGATCAACATCAACACGAACGTCGGGCTATTCAGGCGATTACCCTCAAGGCGGGCTGTTCCTTTTTGGATTTTGGGCACCTGACACAAGATTTTGCCGAAATGCCGTTTCAATTTCCATTCCCACCCACACAAGAGGCCGGCAACTTATCCAGTACGCAGGAACGTATTGAAATATTCTGGGATAAGGTCCATTTTTATCCCTGGGTGTACGAAGAACTCAACAACGTCCTATTGAACGTTCTCTGCAATTGGAAAGGGACTTTTTGAGAGGTACTAGACCCCTGGTAGGAATATTAATATAAGGATGTTAATGAAATGAAACCATCTACCTACAAGAGACCTCGTGAGATCTCAATGTGTATTGTTTGTACGGTAATACCGGTTGGTACCATTCTCTCGTCTCGCTCCCTACAATCCTCTCCATTCACTTTCCGTGTTGTTTATTAGTAAATTGTAGGTGTGCTAGTGGTACTAAAACTTTTAGACGACAGCAATGCCAACAACCCCGCACGATGAGGATGATCGTTGGGGAGTTTGGATACCAGGTTACGACACGAGAGACCTTTGCCTCCCGTGGCCAAGTAGTGAATGGTTTCGTAGGGATCCTGGAATGAGTGTTCACATACCTGTAACCCGGTTTGGGTACGAGTTGGTTTCGTGACAGCATCGGGATACTGTTCAATCAAGTACGAGGCAACTTTGGGCGACACACCGTACCGACATGCCACGTGCAAGGGGAGTAATCCAAGATTATTCTCTTCCCGTAGAGCCTCGGGATAGAGTTCCACAAGAGCTTTGATCACCAGAAGCGGTGGGTCTGACTTTAATACCAAGTGTAGAGGAAGTGCTGCTGTTTCGTAATCTTCAACGGAGACTTCTTCGGGATGCTCGTCGATCCGTCGTAAAATGGCTTCGAAATGATAATCGGTATGCAGTGGCTCTGCACGGCAAAGTACATGCAGTTCAGTCATGACTATTAAATTTTGGTCAAGGTACTGATGGGTGTTTGCTGTTGTTTGTAGCGTTGCTTGTGATGGCTGCGAGTACAAGTATCAGGAACAAAGACGTTCCTTCGTTGTTCTGTACTCCCTACTGCATATCCGTGACAAGTGACAAGGCGTTCGCTTTCTTGGGTTCTCTTTTCTGTTTGGCCCTCCTTAAACCCTCATTGGAGTAACTATGCGTCTACTTACAGCAGTTGTCATCATCTGATCACACCCATTCAAATCTGGTCAAATCAAAAAATTGAAACAGCAAACCATGATCTGAATTCTGAATAGTCTAGAGTCTAGAGTCTAGACTACCAGGGTAGCTAGCTTCTATTGCTGCGTCTACATTTTCATATTTTGTATTTTGGCAGAACGTCATTTTTTATTAGCTCCAGATTCCAAATAAATAGTAAAACCTTTCTGCGAGAAATGCGATGATGCCGAAAAAGTATCTGCTGCTTTGGTTCAGACTTTGGTTGATGCTGCCAGCTGCGTGGGCTTTTATCCTTCCTCCTTCACTATTGTCAGTACCACCAGCTTCAATCCCACCAACAATATGTGCAATCACCACCAGTAGCAGCAGCACAATAATAATAAGAAGTGGACGGACCAATCTTGCAAATACGTTATTGCACAGAAACAGAGGCATAGACCTATCTCATAATGTAGCAGAACAAGATGAATTAGAGAGTGATGAATTGAGTAATTATGGTTGGCAACCATTCTTTCATAATCAGTTTCAATCCATGATACAGATACCAGCAGCAGTCGAAAATGCCAACGCAGGAAGAGAAGATCTGATTCCGCTCCGCGTAACCCAGGTTCACAGTCAAGGCCTTTCCGTCGTTGGTGTTGACCTGAAAGAACTGATTCCCAATAATCCTCCTAAACTTCAGCAGCAGCAGCAGCAGCAGCAGCAGCAGCAGCAGCAGCAGCAGCAGCAGAACACCTTTCTTGCCAATGAACCACAACAAGTTGTAGTGGGAGATTGGCTATTAGTAAATTCCCGTCATCAAATTAAAAACATTTTCGAACGGAAAAGTTTACTAAAGCGCAGGGCACCTGGTAAGGGCGGGGGTAGCAAAATTCAATATCTCGCGTCCAATGTAGATACAGTTTTTGTGGTATCGTCGTGCAATCAAGAATTCAATATAGCCAGATTAGAACGGTACGTCGTCTTGGCCTTGGAGGCCAAGGTGGAACCCGTGATTGTTTTGACCAAACGAGATGAATGGGATGATACAGGTATTATGGACGCGGACGAGAAAAATGAAGATAATTTGGACGATGACGACGACGAAGCAACGAGTGAATCCATGTTGGATTACTATTATGAACAAGCGAGTGGCATTTTAGGGGACCGACAGATACCCGTCGTTCTTTTAGATGCACGTGGCGACGAACCTAGTGATAAGCTTCAAAAATGGTTGCAACCTGGCCATACGGTTGTCTTGTTGGGTTCATCGGGAGTTGGTAAATCCACTCTGGTCAATTCCCTTTGCGGCTTTGTTGTCGCCAAAACTGGAGATATCCATCTCGATAGCGGACAAGGACGGCACACGACTACTTCTCGTCAAATTCATTTTTTGGCGAATAGATGTGCCATTTTAGATACCCCTGGTTTGAGGGAGATTCAATTAATCCAGGCTTCGCACGGGATTGCCAAAGTTTTTGCGGATCTGATGGAGTTATCGAAACACTGTGGATTCCGAGATTGTCGACACTTGGAGGAACCAGAATGTGCCATTCGAGACGCTATCAACAGAGAAGAAATCGATCCTGACAGAGTGGACAGATGGCAGAAATTAACAGCCGAAGACCAGCAAAATTTAAAAATTTTGGAGGAGTACGAACGCCGTCAAACTGAATCGCTGCTACAAGGAAGAGGAGAAAAGAGCGGAAGAAAAAAGATCGTTCCAAAAAGTGAACAAAAGAAAAACAAAAAGTACAGACAGAGATTGGAGCGTGATGAATACTGAATACTTATCAAATATGGGGCTTCCTAAAAAGGCCGAAGTATTGAAAATCAATTTAGCCAGCGAGATTCTCTTCTAGCTTTGTCTTCGTGTCCTTCCTCATACGACTTCCTGACATGGCCATCATTGTGAGAACCAGCTTCTTTGGTTTTCTGTAAACTTTATCCGGGTAGAAGAGTAGGCTTTCCTTAGATCTTTCGATTGAAAACATCATCGCAACATTACAACATTGAGTTCTAGTAGACGGGCGAAGGCTACAGTGCACGTATACAAAAACACAACCTATTTTACAGGAATGTTTAGGCTGTCATCCAAGCATGCTGGTACAAGGGGAGGCGGGCTTTCTTCGTCTAGAAGATTCCTCGTTGTCTTTTCACCAGACTTTTCGTCTTCCAAGGATGCCGGCACGGCGGGAAGCTCGCGTTCCTTACCTTGAAAGCAATTTCGCTCCCGTTGTCGGCCAGAGTTACTCCTGCGACTGTTTCCACTTCTTGGGTTCTTTTTCCAAGGAGCATGCTGAGGAGGTTTCGGGTCAGTATGTACGCTTCGAGGACGCGTTTCGACGCTGTTTCTGTGTCTCCTTCGTTTCGTCGATGACTTGCTTGACGATGCTTCTGCTGCAGACTGCTCCTCGCAGGCGACACTAGTGGGAGATCTCATAGACTTACTATCGGTCCTATTCGACCTGACCAAAGAAGACCCAATAGAAGATTTCTGGCTTTAGGTTTCGTCTCTATTCCCTCTACTCCTACGAGATTTGAAGTAAGATTTTCTCGACGATGGAATTTCTTCAGCAACAAGTTGGCTGCAAGACGCATGCATCTTCTGCACTGCTTTTGCTTCTTGTTTTTCTTTTGTCACCGAAATCTGTTCTTTCTGCAGGTCATCAAAGGCGCTCAGAGAATTATGCGCTGCTTCTGGATCAAATTGTGCAATGCCAGGATTCGATGCATCAAATTGAAATATTCTCGGGTCTTCTAGTTTGGTTTGCGCTGGCTCCTTGTCAAATATATCCAGACTGCGCAACGACTCGTCGTCGTCTCCACTACCATCATCTGTCATTGCGTATTTTTCATTCGTTCCGGTGTGGGGGATCTTCTTGATTTGCTTTAATACATCCTTCAGAACACCATTACTTCTGATACTGCGCGAACTCTTGTCGCCATCGACAACAGTTTGGGAAGTGTTTTTTACAGTATCCGCGTGGGCAGGTTGGCCTTCGCGGCCATCACTATCACCTATGGTACAAGACCTTTCTTGACTGCTATCAGCAGCTCTTTCAGTAGCCATATCGTCAGAGGGTCCTTTCATTGTTACTGGGAGATAGCTTTTCAACGAATGTTGAGAGGGTACCTCCAGCGAGTGCTGGGAGGGAACTTCCAGAGCTTTGATAATCTCAGGTGTGTGTTTAAGCGCTTCACCATCATCACCTGCAGCAACTTGGAAAGGTGTTTCAGAATGCAACCGTGGTGTCAGAGGACCGTCACTAGTGGCATCGTCGTTGCGATGACGGTTCACAGAATCACCATCACGTGGTTCATTCTCGGGAATCGTGAGAGCAGCCTTGGAGGAGGTCATCCGACCAGTCCTATGTTTACGATGTACTCTTGGTTTGCCTTCCGTCGTGTTTGATTTGCTTTTCCTCGAACGCTTGGAACTGGCCGTTTGCCTTGAAGTAGACAAGGAAGAAATGTCGGGTGACTTTATTTCTGTAGGCATAGTGGAGGATGACGTTCCCGTCCGCTCAACGAATAGTCGCTTCGGCTTCTTGTGTTCGTGCTTCTTCGCAGGAGTAGTAGTAGTAGTAGTGCTACTCTTGTAACTCTTTTTACTCTTCTCGCTCCTTCTGGAGTGGTTGCTTCTTCTAGAGTGGTCGCTTCTTTTCGAATTTGAAGCGGAAACAGATACATCCAGACTTTTTTTACTACTGGAACGATCTGGAACAGAAACATCTCGGTCTTCTTCTGTGTCTTTCCGAACCTTTCTCGGTGTTCCTCGTCTTTGGCGTGGTCGTGATTCGTGTGTGTGATCAGCACTTTGATCCGTGGTAAATCCAGCAGAAGTAAGGGTTGAAATTGAGTTGTAAAACCCAAGACTGGAACCAGAGGCGCCTAGATCCGAAACATCCAATTCTATGTCCTTGCTAGTATCAACCTTCATGGAAGTGACGTTATTGTTAGGAGAGCAGTCTCGTCTGATTTCAGCATGATGTTCTTCATCTTTGATCATTGCATTTCTCTTTCTTCTCATGGAAGAAGAATTATCTATCGATGCAGCTGACCTACGAGAATGAGTGCAATGGCTGTGGCTCATCTTATCCGAGCCAGCACGACTTTCGTTGGCTGGTAAAATGCTTGACCTAGGTGATTTGGATCTTCTGCGAGGAGATGTCGAACGTCTGCGAGGAGATGTCGAACGTCTGCGAGGAGATGTAGATCGCCTCTGACCAGTGCCACGGTTTCTCGTGACTTGATGATGTGCTCCTCCCCTCCTAGGACGGCTGCCATCTGTTATGGCAGGGTCCCCATGCCCATGCTCAAGCCTGTGATGCAAATTTCTGCGGTAAGAGCCCCCATCGGCAGAGCAACCCCGCGTTTCTTTCTTCTGGTGTATAGGATCTGAAGCCTCTGGGTCCTGATGATACGCATGAGATGCATCACTGGCACTATGTTCCTGATGCTCCTGTCTTGCTGCTGTCAACGTGCCTTTGCTGCTGGAACCTAAATCTTCGGTTTTACTGGTCACAGAATGATGATCTCCTCCTCTATCATCAGAGACGGACGCCAATTCCAGTTCCTTGCTTCCCAGATGAACACCCAGCTTGACACCAGGTTGCACTACCGCCGAGGGTGCAGCCCTGGACGATGTGCAGCCCATGTTGTACCAGTCGATTCAACCTCTTTAGTTCATAGAAAGATAGATGGTGTCTATGGTACTCATTTTGAAAAACAATAAGTAAGTAATAAAAAATGGTCTAGACTCTAGACTAGGTCTACCGCCCAGGTACGGTACCAGTTACCTGTTAGTAGTACTTCTCTTCTTTTCTTAGTATCAGTATTAAAGTTTTTGAACACGAATCACAATGACACCTTCCGGTGGGTATTAGACTACTAAAGGTGAATAAGTACCACGGTAATAAAGTAAACATTTTTCGTTATGTTAATTTGAGTGAGACTGTCGAGGATCTCATTCTTCATGCCAAGAGCCAGTGAGAATTTATCAATGCAGATGAAAGAAGCCAGTGGGGATTATAAAAATCAGTGCCGCTCGAGAATGAAAGCAACATTGATCCATCTAAAAGTAATCTTGTTGCGACACATGACTGGGTTAATGGACAAGACAGAATTCGAGAACCCATACTACAACATTACCAGGGTATCAACCTGAAACCTACCACTACTAGACTACCAGGGTACCAGGTAGCAAATATTATTTTAGTGGGAGCTAGCTAGAATTAGGTCTGCTCGTTGCTAAAATTACTTATTGCTGTCCCATCAGATAGTGCACGAGGACTGCATGGCGCGGCACTTATTATCAATACCGTACCTCTAGTCATAGTAATAGTAGACTACTGGTATGCCTTGGGCCTCCATAGCAGGTGCAAAACGCCTCGTTATTTACCCGTGAGTAGGGCCGCTTTAGCACAATCTAAGCTGTGGTGGTCCCGACTATAATACGGTTCCATCGTGGCTGGTGGTCTGCTGTGTGATGCAGTTCTCGAGCGCGCAGGTTGAAAAAGTCCTCCCTTTCAACTATACTACCAGTACAGTCTGAAGTCCATTTGATCATAATTACCACCAGAGAATTCTGAGTTCATACATCCACTACAGGAGGCTCGTCAGATGATTGTCTCGTCATCAATCTTTGCCTATCGCTAAAAAATCCTCAAAAGCGTTATCCATTTGTCGGATTTGCAACGGCACCGGCGGTAACAGCAGCGGGTAGCAGCGTGAGTAGGAGGAGTAATCTGACAGTAGAGAGAGAGAGAGAGAGAGAGAGAGAGAGAGAGAGAGAGAGAGAGAGCTAATACCACAGGACCCGCTTCCAAGAGTACAAAAATAAATACTGTACTCTAGTAGCAGCCAGTCGTGTGATAATACAGAATGTAGGTTACCATTACGAGGAGCTACTGTAGTAGGATTACTTACTATTAGTACAAAGAGTACCGGTAGTACCGTACTAGAGTACTAGAACTGTCGATACGACTTGTCTTTTCACGCTCCTCGTCTAAGGGAAAAAAAGAAGGAAAACAAGACTTGGTACGGTAATTAAGAAAAATGGAATGCAGATGACACCCATTTAAATTTGCAGAACAATGTGCATCTGCAGATCTGACTGTTAATAGAAAGAGAGGCGAGAACGAATCTCAAAACAGGAATTCCTTGCTTTTCGACGTAGGTACCAGGTATCTGTTATTGTTTGTGCCGTGGGGGGATGTCGCATTAGTTAGTTGAAGTTCCATACTTGATCGAAAATCTAGTTGAAAACTCTCTAGTGATGTTGTTGTGGCGTGGGTGTCAATTTTTCCTATATTGGTATGTTGTTAAATTCGTTGTATGAAAGTATCCAGGTTTATTTTACGGAATAAGATAGAATGTAGGTAATATATTATCTAATACTGTATCTATTCAGTATGCACTCTATAATCGCGTCCTGGTTTGTTGTTCCACCCTTTACGCCGTTGGAGCTGTGCTGAGCTGCAGCCCATCGCGACCAAACAACATGTAAAAAGAAAAGAAATAGTAGTCGTTTTCTGTCATGGGTGCTGTAAAGAATTCCTCGCCAGCAACGATCCGTGTGAGCCATTCGAGGCAAAACGAAATATCTTGGTGGTTATGGGATCGAGAATGGATGTATCCCATGTTGCTGTAGAGAGCGCAGATGAGTACGACCAGGTTTTCGTCGTACCCGTGGTCTTGGATGAAATTCTCGATCGTGGAGAAGGAGAGATCATAGAAATGCTTGGCCTTTTCGAAGTGAAAAGACTGCACTTGCTGCAGTGCCAGATGATGGCTTATGATTCCCAAATTACATGCTGTACAAAGAAAACGAAGACGAATCATAGGACAGCCCTGAGTTGACCTGGGATTGAGATACATAGCAACCAAGAAAATGAACTTACTTAAAAGGGCAAGGATGAGATCCTGCGTTTTTTGCCATTGATATTCGCAACAGTATTGGGGCTCCCTTCCATCGGCAACATCCAAAGAATACGTAAAGATGCTACTATAGAACTCAAAGGCGCCCTCAATGGACGGCGGCTGTTTTGAAGCGAGTGTAGTTTTATTGTTAGGCTTGCTACCTGCATTATCAGTCGAAGGATTGTCGTGATTAGAAGAGAGCACACGAATTCCCCGAGACTGACAACAATTCCTGACAAGTTTCCACTTTACGAGTAGTTCACTGTCACCACGATCGCGGTGCTGACAAGATGACGGGATTTCTCGTCTTACCAGTATATCACGGAATGCCACCAGTGCTCTTTCAAGGTAAACAGCAGCATCCTCGTGCTTTCCTTGAGCGGCCAAAGCGGCAGCGCGGTTGTTCAAACTCAAAACTTCCATGGTTACAGGATTAGATGAATTTTAAATTTTAAATCAATGAGAATTTCCAAAATCTATTGAATTTCTGCTACCACTGTTGAATTTTATTTCGCGAGAAAATTCAAAGAAATAATTAGAGTTTAAATTCAGAGATTCACCAAGACTCTAGTCAGGGAATCTCGTCGAAATGTCCAGACAAGAAGTTCAGGCAACTACTACCTAGTACAGTACCGTACCTGGTACTTACAAAAGCAAATGCATGCTTGTATGGGATTTCCGTTGATACGCTTCAGGGTCAGAAAATGACCTCTTCTTTCGGAAGACTTCATTACCAGTACCCGTACAGAAGGTCTACCAGTAATTCTTACTAATCTCCAAATTACAGAAGTCATTCTCTTGTCATCTGCGGCGATTGTCCTGCCTTTCTACTAGCTACAGTAGTAGCAGTCCCTATTATGGCGCGGCAGTGGTTCTAAGAAATAATACTCGGAGTACTCACTAATTAATGGGGTACTGGTCCTAAAAAGACAGATTTCTCCTCCTGACTACCAGGTTGTACCAGGTACGAGTACCATACTACCAGGGAGTGGTACCTGGTAGTCTACTAGTAGTAGTAGCGTAGGTTCGACTAGCTACTCCAGCTATGATTCGTAAAGTACTACTGTATAATAACTACTACTCCGAGTACTATTACCATTATACTAAAAGGCGGATTTCTCCCCCTGACTAGTGGTACGTACCGGCAGTAGACTACTACCTGGTACTAGCTAGCTACCTGGTACCAGTTAAGTCCCAGGTACCAGGTTCGACTTTCTAGCTATTAGTACTACCGTAGCTGGTAACTAGCTAGTAGTACTGTACTAGCTACGTAGTAGTAGCACTCTTTAAATACTAGGGCAGTACCAGGTACCAGGTAAGAACCGCCTGGCCAGGGTCCCAGATATCTGACAAAAGATTCGACGAAGTAGTCTCATTGTTAATAATTACTCGTGTAGTAGTCTCAACTACCACTACTCTGTAAATACAGTTGTACAAGATACAAAGACCAGCTCAAGCATCAGCACTAGCTCAAGCACACCACAAAAAATGGACAATAGCTATAGCAAAACTTTCTTGACACGATACCTTTCACCAAAGGAGCAAGCAATATCCAAGGTTTTCTTACATGGAAAGTGCTGTACAATTAAAATACAGTGTTTTATTTGTTGAACGCTGCATAATCATCGTCTTTCCGCTTGAATAGCTTTGGTTGGAACCTATTTAGGGAAGGAAACGCGGAGCTTTATGCTGATAAGGGAGGCAGCTGTTTCGTATTCATTACAATGTCGTCAAACGCCCTACAGAAAAATGAAACTCAAAGCCTATTATAATTAATAATTATAATTGTGGGCAACAAAAAGGTGGGCTTCAACATTCCCTTTCGTCAAGCATATTCTAGGGATGATATGGCTAGTTGAAATTTCGAGCCCATCACCTATACCAGTAGCAATGTTCCAAAGAGGAAGGTTGGGGCCTGATAAACAACAAAATAAGTTGTAACAGAAATTCTGAATGGCCCAAACCTTTTTGGAAAAACCAGTAGGTGCTGAACGATCGAAGAAAATGTTGTTTAGAACACATTGCAAGGTTGTGCATCTCTAGACAAACTGTTCTTCCTTGCTTTGCTGACAATGTTCGAGCAACCATGGATGCTGTTGCACTTGTTCTAGTGTCAATCGACGATTGGGATCGTCTTCCAATAATCCCGACAGCAGTTCCATACAGTTACTTGATAGAAAGTCAGGAATTTCCAAATGTACACTGCAGCATCCGAAACAAAAATCAGAGTCCGTGTCGTCATCATTTATTTCGGGAGTATTTCCCGTGACCATGGCGTGCAGAGTAACACCCAAACCAAACACGTCCACTTGGGTCGTATAGTGACTGTCCAGTAAATCGACGCCGATGGGTGGCAGTTCCGGTAATTTTCCATCTTGTTTTTGCTTCTCCCAAACAGACCGACCAACTTCGGTGTGATCCGTACTGTCATCAATTTCCGGTGCCATGTAAGCTGATGTTCCTACAATGGTATAACGTGCTTTGGCATTGCGGAGAGTAGTTGTTTTAAGGGTAGTGGCAATTCCGAAGTCGGCCAACTTTACAATGGTGAGTGTCTCGGGATCATTGTCATCATCCTCAAAATCATTCGTGGTCAGTAAAATATTTGACAACTTAATATCTCGGTGCATAATGTTGTTTGAATGCAATAATTTCAGGGCGTTCACAAGTTGCTGGAGGACCCGGGCTGCCTCCGGTTCAGTGATGCGTCCCTCTTCTTGTACCTTTTGCAGTAAAGTAAGGGGACAATACTCCAATACCAAACAGAGTGTCTTTTTCTCTTGTTCTGATGCTATTTTTTGCTCTTTGTCTTCATCACCTTGTTTCAAAATAGTTTCACCGTTTCCATTGAGAAAGTAGTGACCATAGAGTTTCACGATGCCTTGTCCTCCTAGAAGGTGTGCTTTCTCTTCTTCTTCGTATTGCTGCTGCACTTGTTGCTGTTGTATGGCTGAGTGAATGGCCAATTCTCGGTCAGCGTACTTGGTATTGAGGGTATAATTGATCATCTTAATGGCAAAGTACTGCTCCGACAACAAATGTTTTGCTTTGAAAACCTCGCTTTGAGCTCCTCTTCCCAATGCTTGGAGAATTTCAAAGTCTGTATGCTTCCACACGCACTGCTCTGCTGGTTCTGACTCTGCTACCGACGTAAACTCTCCTTCATTTTCAGTGGATTCGTTAGCTTCTAATTCGAATTCTTCTGCCAAGGACTTTTTGATTTTGGAACGAGGCTTTCGAGGCCTTTTGGAAGGTTGTTGCTTCTCCTTCTTCTTTCTTTGCTGTTGCTGCTGCTCGATATTGTCATCGACATCAGAAACGTTTTGGTTCACGTCAATGGACTCCAAAAGGAGACCGCGGGAACGAGTTGAGACCATGGCTAACTTTGTTGGCGGTGTGTTGTTTAGTGGCGTGGTTGATTTCTTTGAAAAGAATTCAGTGTGTTCGTTGAACAAAAGGATGATTTTTTGAAAACTAAATACTGTAGGAATGCTACTGGTAGCTACTAGCCGTAGGTAGCTAGACTACCAGCTAGAGTAGTACTAGTAGTAATAATTTCAAACGAGTCCCTAGTTATTTTGAATCCCATGAACTGTTTTACCGTTGAGCATTACCAAGCAACAGCAGCAGATGTGATACACTACTGAGTACTGGTAAACTAGAGTAAAAGTCTACCACTCCTACTAGTCTCTTCTTAGGTCTAGCTAGTAGTAGGTCTAGTACTCTGAAAAGTAGCTAACACAAGTTCTGGAGATTGGTACGGCAGCAAAGCACTACTGCACTACCTTTTTACAATTCTGTTTCAATGCTATTGGTAGCAGCATGTGTTCCACTACAACGACAGAACCTTGGCTAAATTACATGAAGAGGGAAAAATCAGCGAATAGGATCAAACAAAATTCAGTCGGAGATTACCATTTTGGCTGTACTGGCAGACGCCTATGCGTTAGCGGCAGGCGCCAAAGTTGTGGGTTCATATGTTTGCTCCAATGTAGGGTCACTTGTGGGTCCAGTTGTTGGCCCTCTGGATGGATTATTGATGTTCGTAGTGTCTGACGTAGGGCCACTGGTAGTAACTCTGGTTGGTCCTACAGTTGGCCTCTATGTAGGTGCATTGGTTGGGTCGAAGGTGGGTCCTGGTGTTGGATCATTGGTAGGGCCAGATGTAAAAACTACAGTGGGACCAAAAGATGGTCGGCTGGTGTGTTCAAAAAATGAAGGTTGACGTCGATAGCCACCTGTTACTGTTGGAACATCAGTGGTGGGGGTTACAGTGAAAGAAGCAGACACAGGTTCACGATTTGGAGCATCACTGAGTTCTCTAGATGGGACTCCTGCAAGTTTGCTGGTTGGAGCAGAGCTAGGCCTGAGTACTGAGTCAAATGTTGGCTTCACCGTGATGGACGGGGCACTCGATCTGTCAGCAAGAACAGGTGGCAGTCTTCTTGTTGGAGTTTTGGTGGGCACTGAAGTTGGTCAATCTGTTGGTGCACCAGTGGAAATTGTGGCCGGTCTTAACGATGGAGCACCCGTGACAACAGAGCTAGGTTCAGAAGTAGACGCAGCAGTAGCAAGCACGTGACTGGAAGTCGGTTGGACTGCAGACTGAGGGGGGTTGATACAGAAGGTAGAACAGTTGGCTCTGATGATGGTCGAATGGAAGGAATTGTTGGTGCTCCAGGATTGGTTGTAGGCGAATTTGTAGGTGGCGGAGGCGTAGTCGGGACGCTAGCTGGTGGTGACGTGGGAACACGTATTGGGATCAAAGATTATTCCTTCGTTGGCGAAGGAGTCGGCAGCAGCGTTGGTTGTAAAGTTTGTAATGGGGTTGGTCAAGGTGTCGGGGAAGTAACTCCAGGCTGTGTCGGTCATTCTGTTGAAGGAGTATTGGTCGGTAGAGTTGTGACAGGTGCAGCCGTGGGAATTGAAGTTGGAGATGAAAAGGGAAGAATAACATTAGTTACTGCCCCCGATGACACGTTTGTCGCTGCGCTGACAACCTGGCCTCGAGTAGTAGGAGCAGACGTTGTAGGAGCAATAAAAGTCACCGCTGCAAGTGAAGGAGACATATCATTTGTGAGGGCACTCGTTGAGGGAGCGCTTGTACTAGGTGGCAATGACGGTGACCGTTTACCAACAATCTCGAAGCCGGACGTTGAGAGGGCAGTTGGAAAAGCGGTGGTAGGGATTATCGTAGGTGCAGCAGTGTTCGGGTTTGGTGTTGGGTCGTCAGTAGTTCGCGAGGGGTCGTAGACGACAGCATCTCGTTGAAGTCTCGTATACTGAGCAGATAGGGTTTTCAAAGAAGAAAAGATGCTCACAAATCAGCCTTAAAAAAGTTTCTGGCTCCGCCGTAATAGTTCCACTGTTGCCTTGTAGACTTCTTCCTCGCTCATCTTGGCGATATCGATCCACATCGCTTCGCCCAGAGTGTTGATCGAGAAGAGAGGTTCGTATGAAAGGCATCCATGACAATTGACATCTTCAATCCACTCGGTCCACGTGTACACAGCTGCCTCGCCTCACGGTGCCGCAGCGTAAACAAAATTGCGACTCGTAAGGATGGCTTGTTGTACCATTCGTCGATACCAACCATTACATTGTACCACTCAAAGAGTTGTAAGCATTGGCCCACACGGTTTCCAGTACGTGTTGGTCTTGCAGGAATGTTTATTCTGGCAAATTGGCAAACACAAGATCGGCCCGTCCCAGATGCACTTCTCCATGATCTCCATTGATGATGCACGTCTTATTATCGAAAACGTATTTTTCGGACAGGTCATTCACAATATTAAAAAAAACGGAATCGGTGTCATTGATTGCTGTTGGGATTGTTCTGACAAGAAATAGTAGTGTCTGTGTGCGATGTGGAATATGTAAAGTGGTGTACGATGTACGCTATACAAACAATAAAAGCCATACAGCCATACCTTGCGCCGTGACCGATGAAGACGCAACAACTGCTAAAGTTCCCGTACTTGATCCAACAGTAGCAGCGGTAGCTCCTTTGACGCCTCCTGCAGCTGCAGACGTCCCTTTTGCCACGAACGTCGTCGCATTAGAAGCGGCTTCTATCGTAATCTGCTGTGTTATGGCTTATGGCTGTTGTCGTCTGTGCTGTATTTGTAGCCAAAGTGGTTTGTTGTTGTTTGTTGTACTGTATCAAGTATCAAGTATCAACAACCTCTTCAAGAGAACTCCATTGTTGTCGTTTGTTCCCCTGGAGAGACAGTTCCCAAATCTTACTATTAAAGTTTAAAGTTTGAATGACAAAGATCCCACAAGCAGAAAGCAATGCAAAGAGGAGAGGTCTTTGCAACCTTATGCGCTCTTTTTTCTGCCAGATTCACATTCACATTCACGGTAGAGGCTCCTTCGCTGTGTTCACTGATAGACAAGGCACTCTCCTCATCCCTGTCATTGTTGTCCTACTGTTGAGAACTATCATTGTCCTCGTACTCTTCTTGTTGTGACTTATATTATTTATTTTGGTCCAGGTCAAAAAATTCTCGACCCATTTTGACCGGTGGTCAAAACTTGACAAAAATAACACGTCTTATTTGTTCTCATTGTTGATAGAAGTACTGTATGCTGATTGCTGATTGGCTCGATGTTCATTACAGTACGGTACTTATTACTCCTCCCTCTCACAACAAGATCCAAAAGAGTCAAGCTCATGCTCACTGCTTAACAGTTTCTGGATATTTTCATTTAGGGACAAAGTTAGGCTGAAAACACTTTAATTGATTTTTGAAAATATCGATGGAAAAAAAGCTTCTTGTAAGTAGATAATCCCTACTTAGACCAGGGGAAATGAAGGCAGTCTCGACAGCCAAAATGGCCATGCTCCATTTAAACAGATCGTCGGAACTCCACCTCACTTTTTCGGTTTGTTTGGCGCTCTGGGGCATTTTTTACACTACGTAGTAGTCTAGCTAGCTAGTATGTTTTTGTGGATGGAAATGAATGATGATGTTGGTCAAATACTAATACTAGACTACATCAGTAGTCTACTAGTCTACTAGACTACTAGACTACTAGACTACTAGCTAGACTACTAGACTACTCCACTAATAATAGACTACTAACTAGTAATAATTATTAGTCATCACTGTTGCTAAACCAATCACACATCCCGTTCACAGTCAAGACAGCCGCATCTGAACGAAAAGAGAGGAAGGAAGCCCAAGTCGAGAGTGTATCTCATCAAGACAGGCCGCCCAGAGAGGAGGGCGAGGAAAAAGGAAACAACGATGAGGCTTTGGATTTATTATGCACGATTGCTCCTGTTTGCCTCCATAGAAATGACAGTAACAACAACTTTCGCACAAGAGCAGCTGCAGCAAGTAGAAGAAAACGATGCCTTCACAGTCCTTGACGATTCCAATATTCGACAAGCCGTACAAGATATCCTCACGGGTAACTTTCGCGATCAAGCTGTCGCGCGAGAATTGTACGGAGGACCGATCGAAGATTGGGACACATCACGAGTCACCAACATGGCGGGTCTCTTTGCAGAGTTAGAACAAGAAAACCATGCGGAATCACTAGTCCTGAATCCTCCCATCGAATATTGGAACGTTGAGAGAGTGACAAGCCTGGCGGGGACTTTTCGAGGATTGTCAACTTTTGATCGAGATCTCAGCGGATGGAACGTGTCTAGGGTCACTGATCTGTCCTATGCATTTCATGTACGTCAATTCCAATGTTTGGCGTCGGGTTTTTAAAAAGTCTGCTCACTTTTCTTTTCCTATTTTCTCCTTCGTTACATTTCTTTCGCGTCGCACTCGTTTGCTCGCCAGGGTACGACTAATTTCACAGGTGGCGGGTTGGGAGAATGGAATACTCGCAATGTGATTTGGCTAAATGATGCCTTTAGTGACGCGAGGATCTTTAATGCGCCTTTATCGACATGGGATACTTCGTCTGTGGTATCGTTTCAAAATACTTTTCGAAATGCCGCATCCTTTAACCAGGACTTGTCAACTTGGTCTCTGGCCAAGGCTGTCAGCGTTCAAGCCATGTTTCAGGGAGCTCAAGCCATGAATCAAACGCTCTGTTTGCCGACGCTTCGATTGTCCACATCGACAACACCTGTCACAACAGGTCCTGCCACTGTCTTGACCAACAATTTCCTTTGCGATTCTCCCGTCGAGTTGGATCCTTGTTGTGTGGCAGATCCCGAGATTGTTCGATTCACATGCTGTCAAGAAGCTTGCAACACTGATTGTCCGACTAGTTATGATAATTCTACGCAAGCCCCAACCTGGAGTACTTCAGCTCCCTCGTCACTTCTTATCACATCGTCGCCAACGACTGCCCCCCCTGTAGCATCCACGTCCGTTTCTTCTATCGATAGTGGCATTGTCACGACGAACGGGGGTAGTGAGCAGAACAAGACGACGGGAAATTCCAGCACCACCACTGCCAACAACAGCGGCGGCGACGATACGGAGCAAACACACTTGTTGCTAAGTATCATTGCAGGATCAGTAGCTGCCGCACTTGCATTGGCTCTCTTATTTACACTGTGCGTCTTACCACGCGCTCGACGAATATTGCAATTGGACAGTGCCGATTCGGGAATCTCAATGAAACCCAGTAGCAGTACCATCACTTCTGGAGGAGAACGAGGTGGTGCCGTAGAAGAACCTTGACGGAAGGGACAGCAATGTTCAAAAATATTTGCTAGCTAGCTACTCTCTGCATACAATTTGTTGCCGATGATGTTGTGTCGACAATATAGGATTAATTCCTTGTGTATGTCTACTACTACGTGCACGAAAGTTTTGCCACGTCAACATCCTTGCCTTAATATCTCGTTATTTTCAAGCCAAAAACCTTTTCTATTCGTGCTTCGCACTCTTAATTGACGATACGAAGAGCAATATCACGGGATATTCCATCAACTCCATTTCTTGTAGGCGTTGCTCGGAGCCAAATAACTGTGCCGGAAATAATGTTTTGGACATTAAAGCTCCCGCCGGTACTGGGAAAATCATAGGTAGGGATGAGCTCGATACTATTGAAAACCCTGTCACTTGCTGTTGCATCGGTAAACCTCTCAAAACGCACGTGTGTAGGGTTGGCACCACCACAATTGTTTGGCTCACAAGACACATCAGCGCGGATCCGAATATTATTCGTATTTACAAGAGCCTTCGACACGTCAAACAGACCATCGGCCCAAGTGCTGAAAATTGGTGCATAGTCAGGGGGGTTGATGGTATTTCCATTTGTGCGAGTAAGGCTGAAACTGAGAACTTCCGGTATATCATCTGTGGGGCTTGCAGTAGGAGAATCTGTTGGTGCATCAGTGGGGGTATACGTTGGAGCCTGAGTCGGGGAGTTCGTTGGCGCACCAGTGGGGGTATCTGTTGGAGCCTGGGTGGGGGCAACTGTCGGAGCCTGGGTGGGAGCGACTGTTGGAGCCTGGGTGGGGGCGTCTGTTGGAGATTGCGTGGGGGCCTCTGTTGGAGACTGCGTGGGGGGCGCTGTTGGAGACTGTGTGGGAGCGACTGTTGGTGACTGTGTGGGGGCAACTGTCGGAGTCTGCGTAGGAGTGTATGTTGGAGACTCTGTGGGGGTGTCTGTTGGAGCGTGTGTTGGCACATCTGTTGGAGCTTGTGTAGGTTCTGAAGTAGGAGTGCCAGTAGGTTCAACACTAGGAATGTTTGTGGGAGCAGCTGTTGTAGGTGTTGCCCTGGGTAGAGCACTTGGAGATTGGCTTGCTGTTGGAGCAAAACTAGGTAGCCCACTTGGAACAGGGCTGGCAGTGGGCCCTCTGCTGGGAGCTCCTGTTGGTCCATTTGTTGGACCTGCAGTTGGTCCTGAGGAGGGTTCTGAAGTAGGTTCTGAAGTAGGAGTGCCAGTAGGTTCAACACTAGGAATGTTTGTGGGAGCAGCTGTTGTAGGTGTTGCACTGGGTAGGGCACTTGGAGATTGGCTTGCTGTTGGAGCAAAACTAGGTAGCCCACTTGGAACAGGGCTGGCAGTGGGCCCTCTGCTTGGAGCTCCTGTTGGTCCATTTGTCGGACCCACTGTTGGAGCACTTGTAGGGCCTCTGGTTGGAGGACTTGTAGGTCTAAAAGTGGGCCCAGAAGTTGGTCCAATTGTTGGAGTACTGGTAGGTCCTGCAGTAGGACTTCTGGTTGGTCCAAAGGTAGGCGAAAGGGACGGGCTCAACGTTGTCGGTGAGGTACTTGGACTGCCACTGGTAACTGTGGGAGATTCTGTGGTGGGTAACAATGTAGTGGGACTTCTGGTTAAGTCTATCGTAGGAGCAGAAGTTGGAATGTTTGTAGGTCCACTCGTGGGACCTTTGGTGGGAGTCGGCGATGGTATCGTAGTAGGTGCTAAACTTGTCGGTGGTATTGTGGGTGGTTCACTCAGGGCTGGACGATTAGAGGGCTGGGAAGTTGGTTCAGGAGTAGGTTCAGGTGTTGGCGGTAATGTTGGCTGAGGTGTAGGCAGGGCCGTAGGTACTGAGGTTGGTTCAGGAGTTGGTGGGGGTCTTGGCTGAGTTGTAGGAAGAGCCGTGGGTGTAAAGGTTAGCTTTAGGGTAGGTAATGAGGTTGGTTCAGGAGTTGGTGGGGGTCTTGGCTGAGTTGTAGGAAGAGCCGTGGGTGTAAAGGTTGGCTCGGGTGTTGGCTCTGGGGTAGGTAATGAGGTTGGTTCAGGAGTTGGGGGGGGTCTTGGCTGAGTTGTAGGAAGAGCCGTGGGTGTAAGGGTTGGCTCGGGTATTGGCTCTGGGGTAGGTTCAGGGGTGGGAACAAATGTCGGCTCAGGTGTTGGCTCTGGCGTGGGTTCAGGTGTTGCTGGAAGTCCATCATTCCGTTGAACATCTGGCGTGGGTTCGAAGGATGGAAATCCCAATGGTTCATTTGTCGGGCTAACAGAAGGATTTATCGAAGGACTAGACAACGGCGCTGATGTTGGATTTGAGGTTGGTACCCTTGTAGGAAGCGAGGATAATTTCGACGGCCCAAATGTCGGTCTACTAGTAGAAGGGTTCATCGAAGGCGAAGACGATGGAGCAAATGTTGTAGCAGTATAAGAATCCCTCGTAGGAACCGAGGAGGGAGCAGTAGGTTCCACTGAGGAACCCAATATTGGTTCAAATGTTGGTAATGGAGTTGGAGCTTTCGTCGGACCGGCACTTGGGAACGCCGAAGGTACAGGAGAAGGTTTCATAGACTCCACTTCGGGTTCACGCTCCAAAAGGAACTGGTTCACGACCGTGCCCGTCACTTGAGAAACGACGGTGCCAGAAAACAAGACCACTGGCTCAAACGAATCAGTTGAGCTTAGATCTGTGTCCAAATCGAGATTTTCGAAATCTCTGCTTATGTCAGAGGAGTTGTATAAGGGGGAAGACTCATTGAAGAATGTTGCTTGCAAATATTCGATAACTAACGGTTGTAATGCTGCCGCGAATCTCAATGAAAAGATCTGGAAGAACTCCTGCGCAGTCATTGCCTCCTTCTGGAGCAACCTTTGGAGCGGACTTCGCAGCGATGGTGGATACTTTATGTTCGTTAAAATTGCCGCGTCATTGGTTGGTTTGTCGTTTTGGACGATTCTGGAGAGAGCAGTTGGGCCATCGTCGCCCTTAAGCTCGGTGACTGTAGCAAAAGTATTGGCCGAAGTATTTCCTTTGAGGTCAACGGTACTATTCTGGTTAACAGCACTAGCATTTCCATCCATTGTTTCGTTGAAAGTTAGCAAGACGTACGGGTCATCTCCAGGTCGCAATGCAAAAAGAGGTTCTTCATCTGGGCAATTTTGACAGCTTAATGTTGCCGTCCATTCTGTGAGGTAGTACACGCCAGTTGGATCTTCAGCAACGTCAAAAGGACTGAAATTCGCGAGGGATACAGTTTCAATGTATCGACTGTAAATGCCGTCGCATCCAGAAATGTCATTGTATACGTCCATCATGGTTTGTTCCATCTTGGTCTTTTGTGATTGCAGTAGTCCCCGTGGCATATTCTCAAAAACCAAGGACATTTGTCCGGACTTATATTCGACCAAACTGGCATCTGGAAAACAGGCTGTCGCATTCAGAAATGAAGACGCAGTAGTAGCGGTTTGGCTACCAAATCCTGCTCCTGCTCCTGCTCCTACAACAGCAGCTGCCAGTACAATGCCAATGCCGACTTGAGCCCCGGTACTTGCTCCTGATACTGCTGACGAGACACTCGCCATAAAACCCGCATTAGCACCCGCACCCGCAGTAGCAGCACTACTGGCACCACTGGCAGCCGATCCTGCGGCATTTTGTGCTGCAGCCGCTCCCATTTGTTGTATCATACTGTGTGCAAAAAACAAAACAAAAACCAAATGCCGAGAAAGAGATGGACGTTTTAGTGGGCGAGTTTTTGTAGATCCATTAAACTCTGCGGTACAAAATCCTGACAAAGAACTTACACTTGCTCTCCTCCTGCCGGTATTGGTATTGGTGGTGGCGTTGCCGCTAATAATGACGTGGAAGAATTATGGCTGGCTTGCATTAGCATTGTTTGTGAGACCACTTGATTGGTCGTTTCTTCTGCGGCTTGATTTGCCGCCTCCTGAGCAACGTCTTGAGTGGTATCGTTGGATTTTGAACAGCACGAAGCCAGTTTGTTCAAGACCATGCTAACTCCGGCCAGTCCCATCATGGAAAAGATGGCAAAAAGAAATCCATTGCGAACAGCCTTTTCGGTCTCTTCGGCTTCATCGACGGATCTTGTGGCTTCTGAATCGGACAAGTCGATACTGTCTTGATCGTTGCTATTATCATCATCATCATCATCACCATGAGAGTCACTAGAATTATCAGACGTGACGTCTTGTTTCGTCGCTGTGCGGTCATTATCAACATTACGCTGTTGCTGTTGATGCTGGTAGTTGTGTTGATGCTTTTCCTGTTGTAAATCCAACATGAGTTGGGAGAACGACAAACTTGTTTCCATCATGGTATGATACGTTGCGGCAGAGTCTTGCAGTAAGTCCCCTTGTTCCATGCTATCGTCCAAGGCATCTAAAGCAATCTGTTGTTGTTGTTGTTGTTGTTGTTGATGTGGCAATGAATTCCTATGATTGGTCCTCCGTGACTGATAATGCCAATCACTACTGAGGCGGTCCACGTCCAAGACTACGTCTTCGCCTCGTTCCGTGCTGCCACCTAAAGCTTTCGCTCGAGGTCCTGATGGAGTCGATACAGCACGACGAAACGTAAGATCATCAGGTAACGATATATTCATGGCTAAGAGAGATCCTGGACTTTCACTGCTGCTCATTCCATGGTGTGGCTGTATTACTTGTTGTTGTTGTTGTTGTTGTTGCTGCTGTTGCTGTCTTCTTCGTCGTCGACTGCTGTAACCAGTGTTGAGACTTCTGATGCTTTTACTTTCCAACATAGGTGCAATGGTTGAATTATTATTGTTGGGATCATCGTTGGGATCATCAAGCAAAGGTTGTCGCCTTCGACTAAAATCAATCGTGCTATTGCTGTTGCTATCATCATCACTCTGACCGTCATCATCATCATCATCGTCTTCTCCTTCCTGGAAAAGCTCGTGATCCAATTCATCCCTCCAAGATACTTTTAATTTATCATCATCTTCTCGTTCTTTTTTCCCTTGAAGTTGAGATAGTCGTACAGTCTTTGGTACAGTCCTTGGAGGTGCATTGGCGACTGTGACTGTAGCTACGCCTACCAACTCTAACGGAGCACCAGCAGCAGTAGCAGTAGCAGTCGCTGTTGTTCTGCTCTCTCTGACACGAATGGATTCTCTTGTACTGTACGAAGAAACATTACCATTGTCATCCACATCATTATCACCAACGACTTCGACATACGGTAAAAATGATACTTGAGATCGATCGGAGTCGTGGTGGTGGTGGTGGGAGCTACTATTGAAAGTCTCGAGAGTCCTCCTACTACTACTCCTACTACTGCTGCTGCTAGTAACAGCTGCAGGGCTCCTCCGTCTACCACTCTTGCTATTAGTGGCAGTAGATCCTTCTCCTTTCTTCTTCGTCATCTTGTCTTGCTGGTTCAGTTATTGAAATAAATAAATAAATAAATAAATAAATAAATAAATAACAAAAAAGACAGATTCGGTTTGCAAGTTTTCGGGATTGGAAGTTTTTGTGTCTATGTGTGTATGCGTTTGTGAATAGAAAAAATTGTTGGCGTGCTGCTACAGTAGGTGCGTCGACTGTTTTCAGTAATTGTGTGTGATGAAAGGTGCTAATAGACTAGTACTACTCTGTTTTTTTAGTTACAAGCTAGTAGTATACCAGGTAGCTACCTGGTAATACTACAAACTACTTGTACCAGGTACTACTACGTCGCTCTAGCTGCTCCTCTACTACTCGAGGACAGTAGTCTAGTAGTAGTCTAGTAGTTATTAAAAATTACTAAAAACGCAAACGATTTAATTTCTGAAATTGCAGCTTCCGAAAAGGGCGGTGATAAGAAGAAACCCACAACCTTCTATTTTATAAATAATTAATAAAGAAACTTAAATAACAGAGCATACCAGGTTTGTTACAATTACCAGGTACGTAGTACTGTATGAAGAAGGGTCCACACTGCATGTAGCGTATGTACGGTAACACAAAGAAGAAGATCCTGACCATCATGGAACCATTTAAATGAACAATGTCATGCTTCTTGATAGAAGGTGACTTCTACCATATACAGAGAATTTACTAGGTAGTCTACCGGTACCAGGTACTTGTACTACGGTAATATTAGTACTGCTAGTACTAGACCCCTTGTAGAGTGAATAAATAATAATAACAATAATAGGTTCAACTCGCATACTGTAGTACGAGTACCAGGTAGTACCATAGTACCAGTAGTACCAGTAGGCTACTAGCTACTACAAGTACTAGCTATCAGCATTTCTACTAGTCTAGTGTGATAGTAACAGGTGGTTCAACAATTTTTTTGGCAAACATGCATACCGGGTAATAAGAATGGACAGGGTTCACGTTGTTTGTATTTCAGATGCCAGTGGCCAAAAGTTTTGCAAAGTAATAATGACCTTGGTACCTGGTATTAGCTGATGTTATAACCATGTACCAGTAGTAGTAGTACTACTGTACTAGCTAGGTACCAGTACCAGGTACCAGGTACCAGGTACTACCGGTAGTACTACTACCAGGTACCAGTACTCTACTAGAGGAGTAAGAGGTACTCCGGAGTACCGTACAATCATCAGGCTGTCCCATTAGGGAATGGTTTAAGAACCGGTCAATGTTCTCTTTACTAGTAGTATCGTAGTATTGTTACTACTGATACTACTAGTACCAGTACTACACTACTTGGTACTGGTACTAAAGAGAACCTTTTCCCTGGAACACGGGGGGGGGGATCTTCCGTAATTGCTCCCATTTCTTATTTTTTAGTGCGCCTCCGTCGGCTAGAGCTAAAACAACAAAACAACAAACAACTCAATCTTTTCATGATTACAAAAAATGATAATAATAATCACAACACATAACACACACGCCGATAGATAGATCAACGCAGAGTGCTGCAGGGTGATGCAGGGTGTAATCATCGTAATACATTTTAATAATCAAAACCTGATGATGATATCGGCGACGAAAATAAAACCTTGTTTTGGTTCATCATGTTGGAAATTGGAATGGTCATGGTTCCTGGTCCCCGTCATTGTGCCCTGCCGTGCCGCGGGGAAGGATTCGCCAGGTAGTATTGGCCAAAGGAACACAAAAAGTTCATGCGAGGAGATGATGTATACGGAGTAAACAGCCAACTGATGAAAACGCAATATTGGTTGTTTACAATGGTTGTTGGCGTTAAATCGCTGCATACTCATTTTTACACTTTCACAACTTTACTTGTACTCTTGTACTGCACTACTTATACAGCTGTATACCAGTATTCAGTAATACTGCAATATTGCTTTCAGTAAGCTCAAATCACTTTCGAGAAATGTATAACTAAATAAGTAGGCGTTGATACTGTTATGTGATGCGTGAACGCAAACTTTTCTCGTTTGCAATTTGAATGCATTTCGATTGCAGCAACCGTTTTTTAAGAAAGGGAAAGGAAAGAAACAAAGAGTAAACTGTTCTACAGCTTCTTACTCTTGCGATTTTCCCACGATCGAGGAAGTTGCTGAGGTAAAGGAATGCCCGCCGCGAGGTCTTTATCTCTGCGAGCCCGTCCCATAGCCCAAGCAGCAGTTGCCCGCTTACAATTGGAAGCCAGTCCTAGAAAGCAGGCAGTGTCGATGAAAAACTTGCCAGGATTGTACTGCACAAATCCACCAAATTCACTGGTAGCATAATCATAAGGGTACTTGTGGTGCCAGTTGTGCCATCCTTCTCCTCCACTAAGAAATGCCACAACTGGGTTCTCTGCAGGATAACTGGCAGTATCATAGGGATGATCACCATACAAATGTGCAGCACTGTTGACCAACCAAGTATTGTGCAAGACCACCACATATCTCAAAAAGCCAGCAACAAAAAAGGCGTTCCAAAAGTTTTCACCCCAGCCATAGTGTGCCACTTGTGCAGGGAATACAAAACACATGTACAAACTGAACCACGGGTCCAGTCTCTTCTGGAACATGACCACAGGATCCTCGATGAGATCTGACAAATCAATGTCCCTGCCTGCCTTGATGACGGCATCGGATTTCTTCACCAACAGCCAACCCATGTGTGCAAAGAAGAATCCTCGCGTCGCATTGTGCGGGTCGGCATCGGTCTCGCTGTACTTGTGATGGACTCGATGGTCCCGACTCCAGTGGAAGATGCTGCCCTCGTTGCTCATGGATTGCATCAGCATGAGCAACACGCGAAGAGGAAAGGAGGCCTCGTAACTTCGGTGCGCCCACAAACGGTGAACGCCAACAATGATACCAAAGCCGCTAAAGGGCCACAAGAACCAGGCCCACAACAGTGTCTCGGCACTGCTGTACGGAAGAAAGTAAACGGCACCAATGATGGCCATGACGTGACAAATACCAATATATCCAACCATGAACCAGTTGAAGGTGCCATTATCCCAGTGGTGCTTAATCACCGACGGAATTTCTTGTACCATTTCCAAAGAGAGATCCATGTTTGTAATGTGTTTGCTGTTTGCTCAATCTAGAGTACAGTAGCAAGTAATTATTGTATGTGCGGGTGTGAGTTGTGAGTTGTTGGCGAATGAACCTTTTTATTACTATGTGTTGAGTCCGTGGATACGCTCCAGTGTCCAGTGTATTCAGGCGGTCGGGGACGAGGCCTTGCTTTGTGTGGCGTGTGGCACTGTGAGATTCTCCTTTTTATAAACACAATTTGAGTTGCTCAACTGCAATTCGTATTGTGCGAAGTCAAGTCTAATTTTTGGTTAGTATAATCTTCTCTAGTACTACTACTAATTATAGTACTACTAATGGTAGAAGTACTACTATTCCTCCAGTTAATGTTAGTTCGGATAGTGTTCGTTTGTAGCGATAAAAGTGTGCGGTGGTTTGGAAGAAAATGGTTCAGTGTAATAAATAATTGTTTGGCAGACCTGCGTGTTTATCATGCCTCAATGGCCCAGTAGTCTAATACTACTTTCTAGTTAGTACCAGGTAGTAAACTAGTAGCTCCTCGGCTTTATCAAGGATAGACTACTAAAGTACGTTATAGTGAGAGACGAGCACGCGCGTTTGAAATGAAGAAGAAGAAAAAATAACGAACCAAATACAGGAGCTCGAAAACCGAAGCCGCCTACCAGTACCAAAAGTAGGCATGGCATCCTCGTCACCATAAGTGATATTAAGTCTTCTGTTTGTTTGTCATCACACCACTTTTAAATTTCCACTGACGCGACCAAGATACACTGTCATTGGCTGAGGAGGTGCGCTGGCTCTGATTGAATCGGCTACATCACTTCTCGGAAAACGTGGCTTTCCAAAAAGACAAGAATCCTCCCCCCTTCCCCCCCCCCCCCCCCCCCCAAACAACCCCCTCCCCTCCACACCTACTTTTTTTAACTAATACTACATATTTTTCATATTTTTTCTCCTATTTCCTGTTCTG